>LXOW01241088.1_pt2 | contig 22928 bp, 11 predicted proteins | sample 1368591 | NCBI WGS metagenome assembly LXOW01 (sample SAMN04884650, study PRJNA319009) | bovine gut metagenome | isolation source: Cow rumen | host: Bos taurus | place: Italy: Legnaro (PD) | collected 2014-07-09
TCGTCCAGGGACTTCATCGCACTCTTCAAGTAGGCGCGCAGCCCCTCGAAATGCGTGTCCCAGAGTTCGGTGAAGGCGGTGCCGTCGCCGATGATCGCCCGGCGGACGAGTTCGTCAGTGGGCTTCAAGCCAGGTTTTTCCATCATTGCATTCTACGGTCAGGGGAACAGACAGGGACATGACGCCTTCCATCTCGCGGACCAGCATTTCGCGCACGGGCGCGATTTCTTCCTGCGGGACCTCGAGCAGCAGTTCGTCGTGGATCTGGAGGACCATCCGGGCGCGGTAGCCGCCTTCGCGCAGGCAGCGGTCCACAGCGGTCATCGCCAGCTTGATGATATCGGCCGCCGTGCCCTGGATGGGGGCGTTGACGGCGTTGCGCTCCGCCAGGGCGCGGACCGCGGCGTTGCCCGCGCTGATGTCCGCGATGTAGCGGCGGCGTCCGAAGAGCGTCTCCACATAGCCGCGTTCGCGCGCCTGCGCGACAGTGGCGTCGATAAAGCCACGGATGGAGGGGAAGGACGCGAAATAGTCGTCGATGATCTGCTTCGCCTCGCTCCGGGAGCAGCGCAGCCGCTCCGCGAGACCGAAGGAAGAGATGCCGTACATGATGCCGAAGTTCGCCGTCTTCGCAATGCGGCGCTGGTCGGCGCTCACCTCCCCGATGGGGATGTGGAAGATTTTCGCGGCCGTGGCCGCGTGCACGTCCTGCCCCTGCCGGAAGGCCTCCACCAGGTGGGCGTCGCCGCAAAGATGCGCCATCAGCCGGAGCTCGATCTGCGAATAGTCGGCGGACATCATCACCCAGCCCGGCTCCCCGGGCACGAAGGCCTTGCGGATCTCGCGGCCTTCTTCGGTGCGGATCGGGATGTTCTGGAGGTTCGGGTTGGAGGAGGACAGGCGGCCGGTGGCGGTCAGGGCCTGGTTGAAGGTCGTATGCACCCGGCCGTCGGCCGGGGAAATGTAGCCCGCGAAGGGCTCGATGTAGGTCGACAGGAGCTTGCGCAGGCCGCGGTAGTCCAGGATGGCGTCGATGATGGGGCTGCGGTCCGCCAGGTGCGAGAGGGTCTGCTCGTCCGTGGGCCAGTTGCCGGATTTGGGCTTCTTGGCCTTCGGATCCAGCTGGAGCTTCTCGAAGAGCAGGACGCCGATCTGCTTGGGAGACAGGATATTCAGCGCCGGTTCGTCCGCCAGGCGACGGACCTCCGCTTCGCGCTCGGCCATCTTGTGGCGCAGGCCTTCGGCGAAATCGCGAAGCGACCCCAGGTCCACCTTGACACCGGTCCGCTCCATGCGCGCGAGCACGCCGATCAGTGGCTCTTCGATCTCGTCGTAGAGGCGCGTCATCCCTTCGGTGGCGGCCATTTCGCGCAGCAGGCAGTCCGACAGGCGGAAGATGGCGGCCGTCTCCAGGATGCGGTCCGGGCCGGTCTCCTCCGGGACTTCGTCGAAGAGCGAGCCGGTCTCCTGCGGCGCGGCGGCATCCAATTCGATGCCAAGGTAGGCGCGCGCCAGGACGTCCAGTTTGTGGCTGCGCTCGGGGCCGAGCAGGTAGTGCATGAGTTCGAGGTCTTCGAGGCGGCCGGCCATGGTGATGCCGCGCCCGGCGAGCGCCTTCATCTGCCCCTTCAGGTCCACGCCGACCTTCGTCACCGCCGCATCCTCCAATATTGTCTTGAAATCCTCAACCCCTCCTTCCGCCACTCCGGCCTCACACCCCACAAACATCTTCTCCCCCTGCAGATTGATCGCGATCTTATTACCTTGAATATCTTTGATTGAAATCTGGTTGCTTTCGATTTTCGGCGCCGAAGCGTTGTCCGGTGGGGTGCTGCCCTCGGCAACCGTGGCCGCCCGTGGCCGCGTGAACGGGAGGGGCCCAGCCGCAGGCTGGGAGGGATAGCGCGAAGCGCGTAGTTGCCCGAGGGCAGCAGCCCCACCGGCAGCGGAGGCGCCAGAAGAAACGGAGACTTTCTTGATGAGGCGTTTCAGGGAGGGCATTTCGTAGAGGTCGAGGAGGGCGTTCAGCTCGGGGGTCTCGACGGTGTCGTACACCAGCTGCTCGGCGGTGACGTCGAGCGCGATGTCCGTCTTGATGGTCACCAGCCGCTTCGACAGCGCGATATGCCCCTCCGCCGCGCGGAACTGCTCCTGCTGCCGCGCCGTCAGTTCACCCAGATGCGCATAGATCCCCTCGACGGAACCGTACTTGCCCAGCANNGGGCGAAGCGATCTTCCACTTGTCGCAGACCTCCGCCACGCCCAGCAGCTCATTCTCTCCCCCACCTTTCCCGGGCTTCACCTGCAGGATGTGCGGGCTGACCAGCTGGCCGTAATCCTTATCCGGCGTGACCATATAGACCTCGAAGCCCTCGGCCTCGAAACGCTTCGCAGCGGAACCGATCACATCGTCCGCCTCGAAACCCGGCAGCATCAGCACCGGGATGTCCAGCGCCTCCACGATCCGCGTCAGCGGCTCCAGCGCCTCCACGACCAGCGCGGGCGTCTCCCCGCGGTTGGCCTTATACGCCGGATACAGCTCGTTCCGGAACGTGCCCCCCGGCGGATCGAAGCTCACCGCGATATGCGTCGGACGCTCGCGGTCGATCAGCTCGAGCAGATACTTCGTGAAACCGAACAGGATGGATGTATCCACCCCCTTGGAATTGACCATGGGGCGGCCCAGGAAGGCATAATACATCTTGAAGACAAGCGCGTGCCCGTCGATAAGGAAAAGTTTCATAGAGCAAAGATGAAACTTTTTTCGGAAAGTTTCAAATAGAAAAATTTCAAAAATTCGTGACTGATTTTTAAAAGGCCTTACAAAAAGACCAATTGTTATTGCAGTATTGTCAGATGTAGGATTTCAAAAATAAAGCATTGACAGACTACATACTTATTTATTATATTCGTTCGCAGTTAACCGAAAGAAAACACTAACCAAGGCAACACAACCATTACCATTTATAACTAAAAAACCAACGAAAATGCTTAAAAAACTGCTGAAAGTTGCGAGTATCTTGATGGTATTCAGCACTTTGTGTGGAGGTTTCAACGCCTCCGCCCAGACGCGTGCCCTCAGCGGAAAGGTGCTTGACACCGGCGGACAGCCGGTCATCGGCGCCGCCGTCATGATCCCCGGCACCACCAACGGCGCGACCACCGACCTGGATGGTAACTTCTCCATCCGCGTCGCCCCCGGCACCGCCCTCGAAGTTTCCTGCATCGGTTATTCCGCCAAGCGCGTATCCGCTGCGGACAATATGGTCATCACCCTTGAGGATGACACCGAGATGCTCGAAGAGACCGTCGTGATCGGTTACGGCGTACAGCGCAAGAGCGACCTCACCGGCTCCGTGGCATCCGTCCGCGAGTCCGAACTCCAGAACCGCTCGACCTCCGATGCCGCCGCCGCCCTCCAGGGCAAGGCCGCCGGTGTCCAGATCTTCAACGATTCCGGTGCTCCGGGCGAAGGCGCTTCCATCCGCGTCCGCGGTATCTCCTCCAACAGCAGCTCCGGTCTCGGCCCGCTCCTCATCGTGGACGGTCTGAAGGTGGACAAGATCGACTACCTCGATCCTTCCATGATCGAGTCCATGGAGGTCCTGAAGGACGCCGCCTCCGCCGCCATCTACGGTGCGCAGGCCGGTAACGGTGTCGTTCTCATCACCACCAAGAACGGCGCCAAGAACAAGGACAAGGATGGCAACATCTTCTATAATTACAAGCTCACCCTCAGCAGCCTCGGCCACCACGCCCAGGTCATGAACGCCCATCAGTACATCGACTGGCAGCAACAGCTCGGCAACCTGGGCTCCATCGACGAGTTGATCACCACCGGCGTGTGGGACGGCATCACCGACACCAACTGGGCCGACGTCCTGTACGGGACCGGCGTGACCCACAGCCACACCCTCGGCGCCCAGGGCGGCAACGACCGCGGCTCCTACTTCCTGTCCCTCAACTATGTGGACGAAGACGGTATGGCCCGTGGCAACACCGATACCTTCAAGCGCTTCACCGCGCAGGTCAATGCCGACTACAAGATCAAGAAGTGGTTCACCGTCGGCACCAACACCTCCATCGAGCGCCGCGCGCAGCAGAAGATCGGCGAGCACTCCGAGTACGCCGGCAGCAGTGCAGGCCTCCTCGGCACCCTCGTCATCGACCCGCTCACCCCGGTTTATTATACGTATGACCAGCTCACCAAGGACATGAAGAAATATGTGGATAACGGTGAGCGCAAGGTTTACGGACCTGCGGACAATCCGGATCTGTACTATGCCGTGTCCAAGATCCTCGAAGGCGACGGTATCAACCCGCTCATCTACCGCGACCGCAACCAGAAGAAGGAAGAAAGCTGGCAGATCCGCGGTACCGTATACGCCAACCTCACCCCGTTCAAGGGCTTCGTCTTCACCTCCCGCCTCGGCTACCGGATCAAGCAGAAGTACACGAGCGACTTCGAAGAGCCGTACCACGCCAATGCCAAGGCCTACTCCAAGAAGTACAGCATTACCGCCAATTCTTCCCAGGATTACTACTTCCAGTGGGAGAACTTCGCCAACTACAATGTGACGCTGGCACAGAAGCACGCTATCGGTATCATGGCCGGTATGTCCTATACCTTTAGCGATAGCCGTGGCGTAAACGCCGGCCTCGAAGGCACTGACCCGCTCAAGGGCTACGCAGAGAACTTCCGCTACCTCAGCCAGGACAACGGTTCCGGCACCAAGAGCATCGGCGGCGGCACCCCGAGCCAGAGCACCCAGATCTCCTACTTCGGCCGTCTGACCTACAGCTACGACAACCGTTACAGCATCCAGACCAACTTCCGCGCCGACGCGTTCGACTCCTCCAAGCTCTCCCCGAAGAACCGCTGGGGTTACTTCCCCTCCGTCTCCGCCGGCTGGACCATCAGCAACGAGCACTTCATCAAGGACAACATCGGCAAGGACATCCTCAGCCACCTGAAGGTCCGCGGTTCCTGGGGTATCAACGGTAACATCGCCGTCCTCTCCGGTTATCCGTGGTCCTCGGCCATCTCTTACAACAGCTCCAGCTATCAGTTCACCGATGCCGATACGGCTTCCCTGGGTTCCAAGCCTTCCGGCCTGGCCAATCCTGACCTGACCTGGGAGACTTCCGTCCAGACCGACTTCGGTCTCGACCTCCGCATGTTCAACAATCGCCTTTCCTTTGGCGTGGACTGGTTCAACAAGGACACCAAGGACCTGCTGGTCAGCGTCTCCCCGGTGGCCGAAGTGGGTATCAGCCGTCACACCGTGAACGCCGGTTCCGTGAACAACACCGGTTGGGAATTCGAACTCGGCTGGCAGGACAACATCGGCGACCTCCACTACAGCATCAACGGCAACCTCTCCACCCTGAAGAACCGCGTGACCTACCTGGAGCCCTCCGTGGGACACCAGAAAGGTTCCGACTTCGGTAACATGAAGTTCTCCACCTGGTTTGAAACGGGTTATCCGGTGTGGTTCTTCCGCGGCTACCAGTACGCCGGCGTCAACGCCGAGAACGGCAAGCCTGACTACTACGCCGCTGACGGCAGCCTCACCCAGAGCCCGGTCGACGCCGATATGGGTTACATGGGCAGCGCCCTCCCGCCCGTCTCCTTCGGTCTCACCATCCACCTCGACTGGAAGGGTCTCGACTTCACCGTGTTCGGCACCGGTGCCGCCGGCCATCAGCTGATGCCTTGCGTCTACCGTGTGGACCACAGCCAGATCAACTCCCTGGTTTACTTCTACGAGGAGTGCGGCAAATCCCTCCCGAAGATCGAGAACATCCTGACCAAGGAATTCTGGAGCTCCACCGCCGTCGTCTTCAATGGCGACTTCTTCAAGATCAAGCAGATCCAGCTCGGCTACACCCTGCCGAAGCAGTGGCTGAAGAAGGTGTTCATCAACGACCTCCGCGTCTTCGCCTCCATGGACGACTGGTTCGTGATCACCAAATACCCGGGCTTCGATCCGGAGACTGCTTCCACCAGCTCCACCAGCGGCATGGGTCTGGATAAGGGTTCTTATCCTAACGCCAGAAAGCTTATGTTCGGTATCAATGTTTCTTTCTAATCTGATTCGAATATGAAAAAGTATATCATTCTTGGATTATCTGTTGCTCTGGCGGTGTTCGCCACCACCTCGTGCAACCAGGATCTTCTGAACATCCCGCAGAAGGGCGTCATCAACGATGAAGATTTCTACAAATCTGATGAAGACGCACAGTCTGCCCTCACCGCCGTCTATGACGAATTCATCTCGTTGATCAACGCCCAGGGCAGCAACAACCCGGCCTGGAACGTCGTTGTCAACGCTCCCGGCGACGAACTCTACTGGGGCGGCGGNNCTCTATTCCCTGATCTACAAGGCCAACCTCGTCCTGGACAACTTCTACGGCGAGACCGGCGAGAAGTGCGACTCCCAGATCAAGAAGCAGTGCGTGGCCGAGGCCCGTGCGATCCGCGCCTGGGCACACTTCAACGCAGCCGTCATCTGGGGCACCCCGCCGATGGTGGAGCACGTGCTGTCCAGCGACGCCCACCCGACCAACTGCGACCACCAGGTCCTGATGGACTGGTGCATCTCCGAGTTCAAGGCTGCCCTGCCGGACCTCAAACCGCGTAACGGCAAGACCGACAAGGCGGGTGCTTACCGGATGACTTCGGGTGCCTGCGAGGCGTTCCTCGGCAAGGCCCAGGTCTTCAACAAGGACTGGGCCGGTGCCAAAGAGACCCTCAAGAAGGTGATTGACTCCGGCAACTACGCCCTGGCACCCACCTCCGACCTGCTGAACATGTTCCACAAGGTCGGCGACGGCAACGAAGAGAAGGTCCTCGAGATGAACTACGTCTACAAGGACGGACTCAGCGGCGTGAAGTATCACTTCCAGCGCAATCAGGCCCTCTTCTTCCGCAACATCAAGGAATATCCTTCGGTGCTCATCCAGGCTGGAGACGGCTGGGGCAACAACGTCAGCCCGACCGAGAAATTTATGAAAGCCATCCTGGCGCATGAGCCCAATTCGGCCCGCCGCAAGGCTTGGTTCGTCTCCTACGAGGAGTGGCTCACTGACTTCCCCTACCCGCTGAAGGCCACCACCGTGGACGTTCCGGACAAGGACGGCAAGAAGAGCAAGGTTTCCTACAAGGCCGACGCTGACATGACGAAGGATGAGAAACTCATGGACTACCGCCGCGGTCTGAACTGCGAGAAGTATGACGAGACCTATGCCAATTACGGCTACTACTTCATGAAGTTGGCACCTTGGGATTCCGATCTGATTCCGAACAACGCCACGGTCACCGAAGAGAACCGCATCATTATGCGCTACGCCGAGGTGCTCCTTCTCTATGCCGAGGCCTGCGCCATGAGCAGCGACGCTGACGGAAGCGGTCTGAAGGCCCTCAACGACGTGGCCCAGCGTGCCGGAGCCCCGCTCTACGACAAGCTGACGATGGACAACGTCAAGCAGGAGAAATGGTTCGAACTCGCTTGGGAAGGCACTCGCTTCTGGGACCTCGTCCGCTGGGGCGATGCCGCCACGGTGCTGGCCTGGAAGAGCCACGACAAGACGCCTTACCTCGGCGACGAGTTCTATATCAAGGGTTCCATGGGCAAGAAGACCACCGGCAAGCCGCACAAGGCCCGCATCTCCTTCATCGACGACGGTTGGGCAAAGAGTGGCGGCGGCTTCCAGGCCGGCAAGCACGAGCTCTACCCGTTCCCGTTCGACGTCATCCAGATCAACCCCTGGAACGAAGAGAAGAACGAAGGTCTGAAGCAGAACCCGGGTTGGGAATAGGATTCTCAAAACGAAATACCCTTTCAAGGGCCGCCCAGTGGGGTGGCCCTTTTATTTTTCACCCATACTTTAAGAAAAATGTCAGGCATTTAAAAATCGGTCAGAACGCAAAATTACATACTTGAATCATTCAGAAATCAAATTGCACCCATTCTGATACCTGCCGATATTGAATCCGACTATATTTGCCCAGGTTCAAAAAAGCCACATAGTTGTATTATCGATTTAACAACCTTATATTCTAATCAAACCAATTTCCTTATGTTCAAAAACCTGCTGAAAGCTGCGAGTATCTTAATGATATTCAGCGCTTTATGGGGGGGGTCTTGACGCCTCCGCCCAGAATCGTGCCATCAGCGGTCAGGTGATTGATGCCGGCAAGCAGCCGGTCATCGGCGCCGCCGTCATGATCCCTGGCACCAACACTGGCGCTACGACTGACCTGGATGGTAAGTTCAGCCTCCAAGTCGCTCTTGGCACCACGCTCGAAGTCTCCTGCATCGGTTACACGACGATCCGCGTCACCGCTGCCGAGAACATGGTCATCACGCTCGAGGAAGACAACGAGATGCTTGAAGAGACCGTCGTCATCGGTTATGGTACCCAGAAGAAGAAACTCCTCACGGGTTCCACTATTAATATTACGGGCGACGATATCCAGAAGCAGAACACCACCAACGCGCTCGGAGCTATCTACAGCTCCGTCCCGGGCGTCAACATCGTCCAGTCCAGTGGTGTCCCGGGTGCCAGCTACAACATCACCATCCGCGGTCTCGGCACCAACGGCAACTCCAACCCGCTCATCGTCATCGACGGTGTGGCCGGCGGCAACCTGGATGACCTCAACCCTGCAGACATCGAATCCATTGACATTCTGAAGGATGCTGCTTCCGCCGCCATCTACGGTGCGCGTGCTGCCAACGGCGTCGTCCTCGTGACCACCCGCCAGGGCAAGGTCGGCGAGAAGAAGGCCACCGTCACCTTCGATGCCTACATGGGCTTCCAGCAGCCGAACACCAACGGTGTCCACGGCGTCACCGCTTCGGAATACCTCGATCTGGTCAAGCGGGCAGGCCTGACTGAGTATGACAACATCGAAGAGACGATGCCCGTCCAGATGGATTGGATCCGCAAGGGCCTGTGGAACGGTACCGACTGGTTCACCGAGTCCATCAACAAGAACGCCCCGACCAACAACCTGGCAGTGGGCATCACCGGCGGCGGCGACGCTGTCCGTTACTCCTTCAGCTTCACCAAATCCTATTCGGAAGGTACCCTGGGTGCACCCAAGCCTACCTATTATGACAGAACCACCGTCCGCGCCAATACGGACTTCTCCATCCTGAAGAAGGGCAACCGCGACGTCATCAAGCTCGGCGAAAACGTGACCGTGTCCATTACGGATTCCCGCGGCATGTCCACCGGCGGCCGTGGCAGCGATGTGTCCAACCTCCTGACCAAGACCCCGCTCCTGCCGGCCTGGGACCTGGACGGTAGCCTCTATACTTATGCGAAGCAGCAGCGCGACGGCTGGGATGCCCGCGACAACGAAGTGAACCTGCTTGAGCAGCAGTGTCTTAAGGAGAGCCAGGGCAAGGGTGTCCGCGTCCAGGGCAACGTTTACCTGGAGGTCAACCCGATCAAGGAGCTCAAACTCCGTACCGCCTTCGGTATCCGCGCCAACACCAACTTCTCCCGCGAGTATACGCCGGAGTACCAGCTCACGGCTTCTACTTTCCAGGAATATGACAGCGTGAAGCAGAGCGCCAGCGTTTCCACCAACTGGACCTGGGAACTCACCGCCAACTACAAGAAGACCTTTGCCAGCAACCACACTGTCGAGGCCCTCGTCGGTACGTCCATCGAGGCCACCGGTTGGGGNNGTTGACGGCGCGCTGACCAGTGACGAGCACGCCAGCATGGGCGGCGGCAACACCGTTCCCTACAACAACCTCCTCTCCTTCTTCGCCCGTGCGAACTACACTTACAAGGAGAAATACATGTTCACGGCCATTGTCCGTGCCGACGGTTCCTGCAACTTCGCCAAGGGCCACCGCTGGGGCATCTTCCCGTCCGTCTCCGCCGGTTGGGTGATCTCCTCCGAGCCCTGGATGCAGTCCACCAAGAGCTGGCTCAGCTTCCTGAAGCTCCGTGGCAGCTGGGGTCAGAACGGTAACTGCCGTATCAACAACTTCCAGTACACCGGTACGATCTCGATGAACGGCCAGTATGACTTCTCCTACGACCAGACGAACCCGGTCACGGCTGCCTATCCCGACAACATTCCTAATCCCAACCTCTCCTGGGAGACTTCCGAGCAGCTTGCTCTCGGTTTCGACTCCCGCTTCTTCCGCAGCCGTCTGGGCGTCATCTTCGACTGGTACCAGAAGGATACCAAGGACTGGCTCGTGACCCCTCCCAACATGGGTATCCTGGGCGCCAGCGCCTCTTCCATCAACGGCGGCGCCGTGCGCAATAGCGGCGTTGAACTGAGCCTCACCTGGAACGACCACTTCGGCGACCTGCGCTACAGCGTCGGCCTGAACGGTTCTTTCAACAAGAACACCGTCCTCTACATCAACACGGCCGAAGGCTATCTCAAAGGCCAGGCGAAAATCATCTCCGAGAACGTGGCCAAGCTGGAAGGCTACCGCGCTGAACCGGGCAAGCCGATCGGCTACTTCCTGGGTATGGCCAGCGAGGGCATCTTCCAGAACCAGGCCCAGATCGACGAATACAACGCCAAGGGTTACACCTTCATGAACGGTTACGATGCCGCCCAGCCGGGCGACGTGATCTGGATCGACCAGAACGAAGACGGTGTCTATGACGAGAAAGACTGCGTCGAGATCGGTAATCCTCATCCGGACTTCACCATGGGCTTCAACATCAGCCTGCAGTGGAAGGGCATCGACTTCAGCGTCAACGGTTCCGGCGCATTCGGCCAGCAGGTCATGCAGAGCTACCGCCAGTTCGCGCTCCAGGATCTCCAGAACTTCACCAACAACCTGGTGAACCGCTACTGGACCGGCGAAGGTTCCACCAACTCCTTCCCGCGTTACTCCTCCGGTTCGCACAACAACTTCAAGTGCAACAGCTACAACAGCGATATCTTCATCCAGAACGCCGACTACCTCAAGATCCGCAACATCACCCTCGGATTCGACTTCAAGCAGGTGTTCAAGAAGATCCCGTTCCAGCAGCTCCGCATCTTCGTGACCGGCCAGAACCTCTTCACGATCACCGGCTATGACGGCATGGATCCCGAAGTGGGTACCGGCTCCGGCGTGGATAGCTGGTCTTCCGGCATCGACACCGGTTTCTATCCTTCCCCTAAGGTTTTCATGGCTGGTGTCAGCATCAAATTCTAAATCCGAAAGCATATGAAAAAGATATTATTTACTATCGCAGTATGTTTCCTGGCTCTCGTCAGTTGCGAGAAACTTGACAGCCTGCTCGATACGAAGAACTACTCGAAGGCGGATACCTCCTCCTTCCCCCAGACCGAGAAGGACGCGGAGCAGCTGGTCAACTCGGCCTACTCTACGATGCATTCGCTGTACACAGGCTCCATCTTCAAGATCAACCTGTTCCGCCGCATGATCGCCAGCGACGACATTTACGGTGCCGGTTCCAAGAGTTCCAAGGAAACCACGGCCGACGATCGTCTGCTCGCTCCGTCCAGCGACGAGGACAACAGCGTCTGGAAGAGCTTCTACAACGGCATGTTCCGTTGCAACTATGCGCTCGAGGCCATCTCCGCCATGGACGACGACCTCTTCACGGGCGACAACAAGGCCTGGTACCTGGGTCAGACGCATTTCATGCGTGCTTTCTACCTTTGGGAGATGGCCGAGCGTTGGGAGACCTTCCCGCTGACGCTTTCCACCCAGGTGGAGAACATGCCCAAGGCATCTGTCGACGAGATTTATGCCGCCATCGCCGCGGACCTCAAGGATGCCATCAACATGATTCCGGCCAAATATGGTTACTCCAAGGACAACAACCTGGCAGGCCGCGCCACGAAGTACGCCGCCGAGGCCCTTATGGGCCGCGTGTGGCTCTTCTACACGGGCTTCTATAAGAAGGCTGACATGGCCGGCATCACCAAGGCTCAGGTGATCACCTGGCTCGAGGAATGCGCCAACACCAGCGTCTCCAAATTCGACCTGGAGAAGGACCAGCGCGAAATCTGGATGTATTCCAACGAGTACTCCAGCGGTATCGCTTATGGCGTCGACTTCGGCACCTATGCCAACAAGGAAAACCTGCACTGGGTAGGCAACCACAGCAAGGAGACCGTCTGGGGCGTCCATTTCTCCTACACCGGCACCGGCTACAACCGACTCGCGGAATGGCTCGGCTTCCGTAATTCCGCCCAGACCCCGAACAAGGACAGCTATCCTTATTCCGCCGGCGGAAACGGCAACGCTTCCGTGAACCCGCTCTTCGTCCAGGAATGGTATGAGGATAAGGATTACGGCCCGACCGACAAGCGTTTCTATGGCACCATCCTGGTCACCAACGCAGCCAAGATCAAGAAAGCTTATCCGTGGTATAAGGGCGAAGTGGAGCTTCCGAATTTCGCGGGCCACGACTCGAAGGAAATTGAGCGCACCTGGTTCTACACCAAGAAATACCAGGCCATGGCCGCCTACTCCGACGGAGCAAAGACCACTTTGAAGAAGAATTTCTTCAACATTGTCAACGGCGCCATCAACAACAACGCCAAGAGCGGCAACAAGAACGACGCCATCTACATCCGCTTCGCCGACGTGCTGCTGATGCTCGACGAGCTGAAGGAGACCGTTACCGGTATGAACCGCCTGCGCGAGCGCGCCGGCCTGAAGAAGTACGACAGCTACACCTTCGAGCGTCTGCAGAAAGAGCGCCGCTACGAGTTCGCGACGGAAGGCATGCGCTTCAACGACCTGCGCCGCTGGTATCCCGAGAAGGCCGGTGAAATCATCGAGCAGAAGCAGACGGGTGGCTATATCGAGTATTTGGGCAAGGCCAACACCTATAAGGAACTGCCCGGACGCTCCTTCTCCCAGCGCTACGCGCTCACCCGCGGTTTCTGGATGATCCCGCAGGAGCAGATCAACCTCCAGCAGGGCATGCTCGAGCAGAACGAGGGCTTCAAGGACGGACAGAACTACCTCTTCGTCGACGGTGACCTCCCGTACTAGACTATCCTCTATCTATTTATGAAAAGAGCCCGCCACCCGGCGGGCTCTTTTTGCGTATTTCAAACCCCAGTTTGCGGCATTGCCGATTCAAGCTGATTAAAACCCATTATATTTGAGCGTTAGTTATTCCTGATAACCATTTTTATATCCATTAATATTAACCAAAAACACTAAAAAATGTTTAAAAAACTGCTGAAAGCTGCGAATATCATCATGATATTCAGCGCTTTATGGGGAGGCCTTGCGGCTTCCGCCCAGAATCGTGCCATCAGCGGCAAGGTGATTGATGCCAACGGCGATGCTGTCATCGGTGCAGCCGTCATGATTGCAGGCACCAACACCGGCGCTACGACCGACCTGGACGGCGTCTTCAGCCTCACCGTCGCCCCCGGGACTTCCCTGGAGGTCTCTTGCATCGGCTACGTGACCCGTCGGGTCGCCGCCGCCGAAAACATGACCATCACGCTTCAGGATGACTCCGAAATGCTCGAAGAGACCGTCGTGATCGGTTATGGTGTCCAGCGCAAGAAACTCGTGACCGGTTCGACGGTCAGCGTGTCCGGCGACAAACTCGCCTCCACGCATTCCGTCGATGCGTTCGGCGCCCTGCAGAGCCAGGCGTCCGGCGTCAACATCACCCAGAACTCCGGTCAGCCGGGCGAAAGCTACAAGGTGACCATCCGCGGTATGGGTACCAAGGGTTCCAACACCCCGCTCTACGTCGTGGACGGCGTGCCCAACGCCTCCATCACCGCCCTCTCCCCCAACGACATCGAGTCCATTGACGTCCTCAAGGACGCGGCCTCCAGCGCCATCTACGGCGCCCGTGCCGCCAACGGCGTCATCCTCGTGACCACCAAGAAGGGCAAGGCCGGCAAGGTGCAGGTGGACCTCGATGCCTACTACGGCTGGCAGAACCCGAACACCAACGGCGTCACCCCGCTGAACGCCAAGCAGTACATCGAGATCATCGACAAGGCCTATGAGATCCAGGGCATCCAGAAGAAAGACTGGGCGACCCTCATCCCCAACCTGTACAGCAAGATCATGAACGGGACCTGGGAGGGCACCAACTGGCTCGAAGAGACCACGATCCACAACGCTCCCATCCACAACGAATCCATCAATATCACGGGCGGCTCCGAGATTTCCCGCTTCGCGCTGGGCTTCTCGAACTTCGGCCAGACCGGTACGCTCGGCGCGCCGGCCACGCCGCAGTACGACCGCAACACCTTCCGTATGAATTCGGACTACACCCTCTGGAAGAAGAACGGCCGCGACATCCTGCGCGTGGGCGAGAACGTCACCTTCACCACCACCAACAAGAAGGGCATCCAGATCGGCGGCATCTACTCCAACAACCTCCGTACGCTCCTGCGTATGACCCCGGTCCTGCCGGCCTACAACGAAGACGGCAGCTTCTACACCTACGAACAGCGCAAGGCGGACGGTTGGAATTTCAGCGATGAGCTGGTCAACCCACTCGAGCAGCTCTCCTACACCCGCTCCCAGCGCTATAGCAAGGGCTATCGCCTCCAGGCCAATGCCTATCTGGAATTCATGCCCATCAAGGGCCTGACCTTCCGCTCCAGCGCCGGCTGGCTCTACAACCACTCCGAGAGCCGCAGCTACGTGCCCGTCTACGTCCTCAGCGGCAAGACCTCGAACCCTGACGACGACGTGACGCAGAGCCAGTCCTACAGCACCCGATGGTCGCTGGAGAACACCCTCAACTGGGTGACCAGCTTCGGCAACCACAACCTCGACGTCCTGGTCGGCCAGTCCATCGAGAAATGGGGCTACGGCAGCAGCCTCAGCATCACCAACTCCCTCTCCATCTTCCCGGGCTCCTTCGACCACGCCTACATCAACAACACCAACGGCGGCTCGGTGGATTCCCGCTTCACGAAGATCAGCGGCAGCCCGAACAGCCAGGGCGCCCTGTCCTCCTTCTTCGGCCGTGTGAACTACAACTACAACGAGACCTACCTGCTGTCCGCCGTGCTCCGCGCCGACGGTTCCAGCAACTTCGCCCGCGGTCACCGCTGGGGTATCTTCCCCTCCGTATCCGCCGGCTGGGTGGTCTCCAACGAGCCTTTCATGGACTTCTCCAGCGACTGGCTGAGCTTCTTCAAGCTGCGCGCCAGCTGGGGCCAGAACGGTAACTGCAACATCGATCCGTTCCAGTATGTCGCCACCATCGCCTTCACCTCCGCGTACTACTTCGATGACATCACGAAGCCGGCGGTGGGCGCCTACCCTGACATCCTTCCCAACGAGAACGTGAAATGGGAGACCTCCGAGCAGCTGGACTTCGGCTTCGACGCCCGCTTCCTGCGCAGCCGCCTCGGCATTTCCTTCGACTGGTACAACAAGATGACCAAGGACTGGCTGGTGGATGCTCCGATCCTCCTGTCCTACGGTACCGGCGCCCCGTACGTGAACGGCGGCGATATCCGCAACCGCGGTTATGAAATCCTGGTTTCCTGGAACGACAGCGTCAACCGCGACTTCTCCTACGGCATCTCCGCGACCTTCTCGCACAACAGCAACGTCGTCACCCGTCTGGCCAACTCCGAAGGCATCATCCACGGCGACGACAACGCCATCGCACAGAATACCACCGAGCTCTACCGCGTCCAGGAAGGCTACCCGATCGGTTACTTCTGGGGCTATGAGATGGATGGCATCATCCAGAACGAGCAGCAGAAGCAGGACTACCTGAACAAGTACTTCGGCGGCGACGCCTCCAAGTCCAAGCAGGGCACCAGCATCCAGCCCGGCGACGTGATGTTCGTGGACCGCGACGGCAACGGCAAGATCGACGAGAAGGACAAGACCATGATCGGCAATCCGAACCCGGACTTCAACGCGGGTCTGTCCATCTTCCTGGAGTACAAGGGCATCGACCTCACCCTGAACGGCTACGGCCAGTTCGGCCAGCAGGTGGCCAAGAGCTACCGCCAGTTCTCCGACGAACCGGACGACAACTACACCACCGACGTGTTCACCAAGTACTGGAACGGCGAAGGCAGCACCAACCACTATCCGCGCTTCACCCACGGCAAGCACGTGAACATGTCCGAGCTTTCCCGCGTGTGGCTGGAGGACGCCGACTTCTTCAAGATTTCCAACATCACCCTCGGCTACGACCTCAAGCGGGCCATCAAGAAGCTCCCGCTGGCCAAGTGCCGCGTGTATGTGTCCGCCAACAACATGTTCACCTTCACCGGCTACTCCGGTATGGATCCGGAAGTGGGCTACGGCGACGACCACAGCTGGGTGACCGGCATCGACAACGGTTATTACCCGTCCTCCCGCTCCTGGCAGGTGGGCCTGAACATCACTTTTTAATCCTTGAACACCATGAAAAAGAATATCTTATATCTGATTGCGGCTTCGCTTTGCGTGATGTTCCTCGCAGGTTGTGACGATTTTCTCGACACGCAGAACCTGACCAAGAAGGATACTTCCAACTTCCCGGCCAACGAGACCGACGCCATCCAGATGGTGAACGGTATCTACGGCGTGATGAACTCCAACATCAAGAACATCACGGAAGACCCGTTCATGCTCTTCGACCTCGCCAGCGACGACCGTCTCGGCGGCGGCAGCCAGAGCAACACCCCGGCCCAGTCCGCCGACCGTCTGATGAACAGCTCGGTCAGCTGGCTCGAGCCATGCTGGAAATACCGCTACATGGGTATCAACCGCGCCAACAGCGCGATCGCTTCGCTGGAGAATCCGGAGCAGGGCATCAGCTGGAGCTCGGAGAAAGTCCGGGGGCAGCTCCTTTCCGAGGCCTATTTCCTCCGCGCCTTCTTCTATTTCAACCTGGCCCAGGTCTTCGGCAGCGTGCCCCTCGTGCTCACCACCGAGCCGGTCAACAATCCCAAGGCCGATCCGGCCGACATCTATGCCCAGATCGCTTCCGACCTGAAGGCTTCCATCACGCTCGGCCCGAATACGCAGTATCCCGCCGTGGGTGACGGCCGCGCCTCCAAGTGGTCGGCCGAGGCCCTGATGGCCCGCGTGTACCTCTTCTACACCGGCTTCTATAAGAAGAACGAAATCAAGCTCCCCGCCGAGGAAGGCGGTGCGATCACCAAGGACCAGGTCGTCGCCTGGCTCGAGGACTGCATCCAGAACAGCGGTTACGGCCTGGTCAGCGACCAGCGCAACCTCTGGCCGTACTCGAACCAGTGGACCGCTCCGGACTACCCTTATGCCAAGAACAACGGCCTGAAGTGGGAGACGAACGAGAACAAGGAGATCATGTTCGCGGTCAAGATGGGCAACGCCGGTGTTTCCGACAGCCACGACGAGATGCGTTTCAACCGTCTGCCGGAGTATTACGGTCTGCGCAAGACCTCCGCGGACGCCTTCCCGTTCAACACCCAGGGTTACTCCAACGGCCCCGTCTGCGAGACGCTCTGGACCGACTGGAGCGCGGATTCGGACTACGCGGACGACGTGCGCCGCGTGGGCTCCATCTGCGACCGTCGCGTGGAGCTGCCGAAGTACAAGGGCGACCCGGCCAAGGAAGTGGAGAACACGTACCTGCTGGCCAAGAAATACGTGGGCTGCGGTGCGTATGACCACGCCGACGGCGACAAGCTGTACCAGGCGTTCAGCTACTTCTACGGCGGCGCCAACAGCAAGCAGGAGGGACAGATGCAGGCCCTGGTCTGGATCCGTTTCGCCGACGTGCTCCTGATGCACTCCGAGCTTACGGACGGCAAGGTCATCTACAACGGCAAGAGCGGTATGAACGCCATCCGCTCCCGCGCCGGCCTGGCCGACAAGAGCTACTCCCTGGAGCTCCTCAAGAAGGAGCGTCGCTACGAGCTCTGCTTCGAGGCCATCCGCTGGAACGACCTGCGTCGCTGGGGCGACGTGGCCGAGATCGTGAAGAACCAGGTGGGCAACCACATTTCGAACGAGCAGGCCACGGGCACCTATGCCTTCACCAAGGACTTCATGCAGCGCTATACCGACACGGGCGGCGGCTTCTTCAAGATCCCTGAGAGCCAGATCACCCTCTCCGAGGGNNAAGTTCAAATAGTCGTTAGACCCCTTCTGTCAAGGCCGCTTCCGCTCGGAGGCGGCCTTGTCGTTTTCTTCCGGAAAATGCGTATCTTCGTGCTTGATATGGAACTGGACGAGAAATACATGCGCGAGGCCATGCGTGAGGCGCAGGCGGCCGGGGCGGAAGACGAGGTGCCCATCGGCGCCGTCGTCGTGTGCCGCGGGCGCATCATCGCGCGCGGGCACAACATGACCGAGCGCCTGCACGATCCCACGGCTCACGCCGAGATGATCGCGCTCACCGCCGCCACGGAAGCCCTGGCGGGCAAATACCTGGACGAATGCACGCTCTACGTGACCGTGGAGCCGTGTCCGATGTGCGCCGCGGCGCTCTGCTGGGCGCAGCTCGGCCGCCTCGTCTGGGCTGCGCCCGACCCGCGCCGCGGCTACACGCGCTTCTCCCCGTCCCTCCTCCATCCCCGCACGGAAGTCGCCTCCGGCCTCCTGGCCGAAGAATGTGGCACGCTCGTCTCGGATTATTTCAAAAGCAAAAGATAAATACTATCTTTGCACCCGGAATTGAGGTATGGTGTAATGGTAGCACTACAGATTTTGGTTCTGTCTGTTCTGGTTCGAATCCGGATACCTCAACGCAAAAAGCTGGCTCGCCGCCAGCTTTTTTTGTTGAGCCATCCTCATTATCACCCCATTTTGAGGATGGGGTCCCCCTAGAAGATGTAGCTCAGGCCGATTCGCATGCCGAGGCCCGTGCCGTCGCTCTGGCTGAAGCACTTGCCGAGCTCACAGGCGATATTGAAGTTCTGGTTCATGATGATGTGCAGGCCGGCGCCGGCGCTCATGTGGAGCTTCTCCGCCTGCTGCGTGTAGAGGTCCGCGACGGTGTACACTTTGTTCCCTACGGTCGCCACACGGGTATCATCCTGCAGCAGGGACTTCATCTGCTCCAGGCGGTACGGAGCCACGATCATGCCCATATCGAAGAACGGGTTCAGGGCGATGGCCCAGTTCTGGTTGATCCAGCGGAACTTGGCGAAGGACCAGCGAAGCTCGAAGTTGGCCCAGGCATAGCTGTTACCCTGCAGGCGGTTCACCACGGTACCGCGGACGGAGCTGATGGAGCCCAGGCCGTCGGTAATGATGTTCTTGCGGTTGATCGGCTGAATGGTCTGGAGGGAGTAGAACGGCGCGTTGCCCGCAATCAGGCCCTGGAACGCCAGATGGCCTGCGAACACGAGCCGGTCGGCGAGCGGGAAGAACTGACGGAAATGGACGGCCAGTTTGAGGTAGTCGTTGCGGTAGTCCCGCTTGCCGTTCAGGAAGTCCGGCGAGCCGAAGAAGAAGGCCTCGAGGTTGGTACCGCGGGTCGGATTGTTCTCGTGGTCGCGCGTGTCAAAGACGACACCGAGCTTGATGTCGAGGTGGTTGCCGCCGTTCGCTTCGGCAGCGGGAATGATGTCATGTTTGAGGTAGATGTCATACAACGAGAGATCGACAGCCGCATTCAAACTCTTGTTGACGGCATGTCCGGTCTTGTAGCTGTTGAAGGCAAGGCCGGCGACCCAGCCCCAGTGGCTGTCGCCGAACTGGCCCTGCGTCGTGAACTCGAAGCGGAAATCGTCACGGCGCATCAGGTAAAGGCCCTGACCGTCCACGATCTTGTTCAGTTCGGGGATAAACAGAGCTGCCGCGCCATTGTAGCCGTAGAAATTGGTGGTCTTGTTGCCCAGATAGGTCAGGTCGGCGGACACGCGGAGACCCGGGATCAGGTGCTTGCTGTCGAAGAAGACATGGTACACGGAATTACCCTTGGTGTACCAGGAGGTCTCCACATTGATCTTCCACTTATAGTCGGGATAGAAGGAACCGTCCCCGTATTGATAGATGTCCAGCAACGCGCCGTACTGGAATCCGAGGTCAGAGGAATAGCTGACGGCGGGCAGCGGGCCGAAGTTGAGACCGGTTTTCTTGATTTCTTCCTGGGCGGAAGCGGTGCAGACCGCTGCGAGGAGCAGCGCGATCGTGATCAGTCTTTTCATTGCAAATAATCGTGGTTGTTGTCTGACAAAGATAGCAAATAATTCCTTTTCCTCCGTTTTTGTTGTTATCTTTGTATGACTGATAACCTTTACCTACGATATCATGAACCAATACATCCTGGCGCTCGACCAGGGGACCAGTTCCTCCCGCGCCATCGTTTTNNCGCGCCATCGTTTTCGACCACCGTGGCAACATCTGCTCCACGGCCCAGCAGGAGTTTACGCAATACTTCCCCCAGCCCGGCTGGGTGGAGCACGACCCGATGGAGATCTGGTCGTCCGAGGCGGCCGTGATTGCCGAAGCCATCACCAGGATCGGCATCAACGGCAAGAACCTCGCCGCCATCGGCATCACCAACCAGCGCGAGACGACCATCGTCTGGGACGCCGAGACGGGCGCGCCGGTCTACAACGCCATCGTCTGGCAGGACCGCCGCACGTCCGAGTTCTGTGACGTGCTGAAGGCGCAGGGCCTCGTGGACAAGATCCGTGAGAAAACCGGCCTCATCATCGACGCCTACTTCTCCGGCACCAAGATCAAATGGATCCTGGACAATGTCCCCGGCGCCCGGGAGAAGGCGGCAGCCGGCCGGCTGCGTTTCGGAACGGTGGACAGCTGGCTCGTCTGGCAGCTGACCAAGGGCACGGTGCACGTGACCGACGTGTCCAACGCATCGCGCACGATGCTGTTCAATATCAATACCTTGGAATGGGACCAGGAGCTGCTGGACCTGCTCGGCGTGCCGCTTTCGATGATGCCGCGCGTCTGCTCCTCTTCCGAGGTTTACGGCAAAACGAAGACGACGATCTTCGCGCATGCAGTTCCCATTGCCGGCATCGCCGGCGACCAGCAGGCCGCCCTGTTCGGGCAAATGTGCACCACGCCCGGTTCCGTGAAGAACACCTACGGCACCGGCTGCTTCCTGCTGATGAATACGGGCGAGAAGCCCATCCTGTCTAAAAACAACCTGCTGACCACCGTTGCCTGGAAGATCGGCGACAAGGTCAACTACGCCCTCGAGGGTTCCATCTTCGTGGGCGGCAGCGCCGTGCAATGGCTCCGCGACGGGCTCGGCGTCATCCGCTCTTCGGCGGAAATCGAGGCGCTGGCCGCCAGCGTGCCCGACAACGGCGGTGTCTATTTCGTGCCGGCCATGACGGGCCTGGGCGCCCCGTACTGGGACCAGTACGCGCACGGCGTCATCTGCGGCATCACCCGCGGCACCACCGCCGCCCATATCGCCCGCGCCACGCTGGAGGGCATCGCCTTCCAGACGATGGACATCGTGGGTGCGATGGAGAAAGATGCCGGCATCGTGCTGTCCGAACTCAAGGTGGACGGCGGCGCCAGCCGCAACAACCTGATGATGCAGTTCCAGGCCGACATCCTGGGCACCGCCGTCATCCGCCCGCAGGTCACGGAGACCACCGCCATGGGCGCCTGCTACCTCGCCGGCCTCGCCGTCGGCTACTGGGGCTCGCTCGGAGAAATCCGCGCCCAGTGGCAGGCAGAGCGCACTTTCGTCCCGTCCGACACCAATATGGATCCGCTCAAGCAGGGCTGGAAGGATGCCATCAGCCGCACGTTAACCCGCTAATCCTTTAGACTATGCAACAATACCTCTTCGAATTCATCGGCACGCTCGTGCTCGTGCTGCTCGGCGACGGCGTCTGCGCCGCCACCTCCCTCAACCATTCCAAGGCCAAGGGCGCCGGTTGGGTGGTCATCGCCCTTGGCTGGGGCTTCGCCGTGATGATGGGCGTGCTGATCGCCGGACCGGTGTCCGGCGCGCACCTCAACCCCGTCGTCTCCCTGGGCCTCGCCCTCGCGGGCACCTTCCCCTGGGCCTCCGTCCCCGGCTACGTCATCGCCCAGATGCTGGGCGGCTTCGTGGGCGCCGTGCTCGTGTGGGTATTCTACAAAGATCATTATAAGGCCACGGCCGACCAGCCGGACACGATCCTCGGCACCTTCTGCACCATGCCGGCCATCTCCAACCCCTGGCGCAACGTCGTCTGCGAAGTCATCGCCACCTGTGTGCTGGTCTTCGTGATCCTTGCGCTCGGCACCCACGGGAACGCCTTCTCCTTCAGCGGGGCGGACGCTTCCACCGGCGCGCTGGGCTCCTGGCCCGTCACCTGCCTGATCATGTCGATCGGCATGTCGCTGGGCGGCACCACCGGCTATGCGCTCAACCCGGCGCGCGACCTCAGCCCGCGCTGTGCCCACGCCGTGCTGCCCATCGCGGGCAAACGCGACAGCGGCTGGAGCTACAGCTGGATCCCCGTCGCCGGCCCGATTGTCGGCGCCGCCCTCGCCGCCGGCCTCTTCCTGCTGGTCTTCTAGGAGATTCGCCGGTCAAGGCCGGCGAATGACGACGTCATCCTCAAAATGGGGTGATAATGAGGACGGGAGGCAGTTTTTATGCCTCCCGTCCTCATTTTTGGCCGCTGGTGAGGATGACTATCGCCGCTCCTGCTTCAGGGTCAGGCCCATGAAGAGGATGGCGAGGACGCAGGCGGCAATGAGCAGGACGAAGGTCACGCTCCAGCCTGCGGTCTGCGCGACCCAGCCGATGACGGTGTTGGCGAGGATGAAGGTGCCCAGGAAGTAGCCGAAGAAGCCGGTCAGGCCTGCGGCCGTGCCGGCGGCGTTCTTCGGCGCCAGGTCGAGCGCCTGCACGCCGATCAGCATCACCGGCCCGTAGATGAAGAAGCCGATGCCGATCAGGCTGATAATCACGATGGTGAGATTGTCCAGATTGAGCCAGTACAGAACGATAAACACCAGCACCAGCGCCATGAAGAGCATCGTGGGCATGGCCCGACGCCC
>LXOW01060983.1_pt1 | contig 22918 bp, 18 predicted proteins | sample 1368591 | NCBI WGS metagenome assembly LXOW01 (sample SAMN04884650, study PRJNA319009) | bovine gut metagenome | isolation source: Cow rumen | host: Bos taurus | place: Italy: Legnaro (PD) | collected 2014-07-09
TACGTAATTCGTGAAAAGTTACGGATTAAAAATGAATAATTAAAAATTGAAATGACGCATACAGCGTAATAACCATTACGCTGTACGCGTCATTCTTTTTTTCGTGTCGCTTTTAAGGCAGTACCGCAAACAGCGCCATTACTTCTTTTTCGGACAAAAATCCGTCGATCTCATACTCAATCAATCCGCAATAGCGTCTGATATATTTGCCGTCGTATTCGTAGAGAATCGGACCGCAGTATCTTCTGATATATGCCTTTTTTTACCTCAGTTTTTTCCTTCAATCTTGCCGGAGTCGGCGGCTCCTTCACGCGTTTCAACGGCGTCGTCAAATATCAGTTCCTCATCCGGGTAAAACTCCAGAACGTAAACGTTGCCGACGTATTCTTCCAGCGTGCCCCCGGTAACTGTAAGAGTTAAAGTCTTTGTCTTTTTGTTTGCTTCCACGTCGGCATACATCAGTATCATGTCTTCAGTTATCCCGTGTGGCAACCCATCGTATGGAATATGTTTGATAAACTCTATTCTGTATAATCTTGAGTACCGCACTCCGCAATCGAACTCGAGATTTTCCTCGTCAGTCTGCAGAACCGCGGCGCCATATCGAAAGTCAATAGCAAACGAGCCGTCCTGAGTTCTGAACACACCTTCTTCGGTAAAATACTGCCATACCCAGGGAGAAATGCATGACGTCAACGATGACAGGATCAGAAAGACGCAAAGTGCGCTGCCGATTATTCTTTTCATGTCACTATTGTCCTCTCATTGTGCCGGAGTCTTCCACCGTTTCTTCCGTCGTCACGGCGACGTCGAGATTCAGTTCTTCGTCCGGATAAAACTCCAGAAAGTACATGTTGCCGACATATTCTTCAAGCGCGCCGCCGGTAACCGTCAGAGTTAAAGTTTTTGCTCTTTTTTTCGCTTCCACGTCGACGATCAGCAACTCTGGCCCGTATGGTATACTTTCATGGTTTCTGACGTAGTAAGCCCTAATGTCGTCAGGAATGTGTTCGCAGAATTCCAGCTGGCGATAAGTGGCTGACATACCGGTGTTATCAAGTTCAATACGTTCTCCGTCAGCCAGAAAAACCGCGTCGCCATGCCTGAAATCAATAGCGAACGAACCGTCCTGAGTCCTGAAAACGCCTTCTTCATCGGTATAATCCCATCGCCGGGCGCGACCCGACATCCCGTACATCGCCAGAACCGCGCCAATAATGAGGATTGTTTTTATCGCCTCGATCACGCAAATCACGCCGATTAGTGCTCCACGTGCTTTCTTCGTCACGGCAAGAATCCTTTCTCGTCCGGCTCCTCCGGACATATCGCACGGCGTACAGCGTCGTATATCGCGTGAGCGAAGCGAACATTTTTTTCAGTCTCTTTTAACTGCGGCAAAAAACTCGATTTTTTATGCCGCAACTTCACTCGCGCGAAGCGCGAACTTCACTTGCACGCGTAGCGTGCAAACTTCACTGCTTCGTGGTGGAACCGCGAAGCACTACCCGAGCAGCACCGCAAACAGCGCCATTACTTCTTTTTCGGACAAAAATCCGTCGATCTCATACTCTATCGAACCGCAGTAGCGTCTGATATATTTGCCGTCGTATTCGTAGAGAATCGGACCGCAATATCTGCGCAGATATCGGCCGTCGAATGTATATTCGATAGAGCGGCAGTATCTGCGGATATCGCTTCCGTTAATCTCAAACTCGATACTCGCGCAGTACCTGCGAAGGTATCTGCCGTCGAACTGGTAAATAATGCTTTTGCAGTACTCTCTGATATCGCCGTCTCTGAATTCGAGAATGATCGGCCCGCAGTATCTTCTGATATATGCCATTTTTTTACCTCAGTTTTCTTTCTTAGGACCAACGGCAAGTATAACCGAATTCACCACCGATCTTGACGAGCCGTCGCTCGGGCGGTTGACAGTCTTGTATTCCCCGTCCTGAAGAGTGACCATCTCGGCCGATCCGCCGCCGTCCATGATGAAGGCGGTGACGATTCCGAGTTCCTTGCAGAGTTTGTCGAGTTCGGAAATGCGTATTCCGTCGCTCCATTCCGACTGACGTCCGTCGTTGGTGAGCATCACGACGTTGCCGTTTTCCTTAATGCCCATTACGCTCATCGGATATTTCGTCGAATCTCCCGACCCCTGCGACTTTCCGTCGATGATGACCGGAATATGTCCTCCGACAGCGTTCTTCACCTTCTGCCAGAAGGCGGTGTGACCCATCTTGTCGGTGACCGTCACCTTAAGGGTGACGCTGTCTCCGACCGCGAATCCCTCGAGTGACGAGAGCCTCTTGCCGCGCGCCGTAAGGATGATCCGGTTGTCGACCATCTCGTATTTCGTGCCGCCCGGTTCGGTGACCGCCGTGACGACTCCGGTTATCTCGGATCCGTGTCCGAAGAAATAACCGTCCTTGAAGTCGATAACTATCTCGCGGGCGTCGGAGAGCGAATAGTTTGATTTTGCGTAGGCGTCGGTATAGACGACCAGCGCGTCGTTCGCCGGAAGCCGGTTGACGCCGTCGGCGTTGGCAACCTTTCCGCTCGTCGTGTCGGTGATTTTCACCGCAACCTGCGGGTTGCCGAGATGCACTTCTCCGTCCTCGGACACGCCGAAGGAGTAGAAGGTTCCCTCGTACGGCGTCTCCTGCGACATATGAGCCGATGTGATGATCTCGCCGTTGTACATGTTGAATCCGCGCGGGACCGACAGCGGCTTCGTAACGACGTAGTCGCTGCAGTTCTTGTAGGTCGTCGTGCCGCCCTCGACTCTCGCATGAGCGTAGCTGACCATCCAGAGATCTCCGTTCGTCGCGGCGATCGCGCGCAGGCCTTCGGTATTCTCCGAATTGAATCTCGTTATCGTGTTCTTCACCGAAACGAGCTTCGCGGCGTAGTCGCCGCCGCCCGTCACGCGGAAATAGAGATCGTTCTGCTTCGGATCGAACTCAACGGTATAAAACTTCTGCAAGCCGTAGGATGAGGTCGCAGGAAGCGAATAACCGGTAAACGAAACCCCGGGATAGAGTTCGTAATAGACGTGCTCGCCGACGATTTCGTCCTTGATATATATCGTGCGTTCGCTCATCGGAATCTCCCCGCGCAGTTCAAAATCGTTCGCGAAAAAGGGGATGTCGGGCAGCTGCTCGCCGAGAGCTTTGACCGCGGCCGCGACCGCCTGTTCGCTTCCGCCGGCGATCGTCAGTTTCCCGTCGACCACGGCTACCGCGTAATCGTACTTGCCTTCCAGCGTCTGTCCGAGCTTCGCGCTCTCGGGACGTTCGGTGCCGCCGAGCAGTATCTCGTTCGGCTGCGGCGTCTCGCCGGTGCGGGGATTGAGCCAGTCGGTCTTCGGCGCGAGTTCTACGCCGTATTTGCCCTTCACAAGACTCCGCAGTTCCGACAGAGCCGAAAGAAGCGCGCTTCCGGCGCCCTGATCCGGCCGCACGATGATGAAGGACGAATCAAGCGTCACGCCCGCGGGAGCGGGTTCGGTTTCCGGCTCCGCGGTCGTCGATTCGACGGCGGCGGTCGTCTGTTCCGGCGTTCTGCCGGCGCAGGAGGCAAAGACCGTCGCGGCGCAGAGCAGCAGCGCGGCCGCGCAGACGCCGCGCCCGAAAACGGCCTTTTTCATATTATTCTTCCTCGATCTTGGAGGCGAACACCTTTCCGGTCTCGGCGATAAGGCGGAGCCAGGGGAATGCCATCCTGTCTTCCGGCATACGGTTCTTGCCGATCTGTCTGAAGGTCTCGAAATCGAGGTCGTCGCGGTATCCGATCTCGCGGACGGCGCGGCAGAAGCCCTCCCAGTTGATCGTTCCGGTGTAGGGAGCAAGATGCAGGTCGCTCTTGCCGTCGTTGTCGTGGACGTGGAAGGCCTTGATTCTCTTGCCGAGATATTTGATGTAGGCGTACTGCTCGCGGCCGATCAGGTTGAGGTGTCCGGTATCTACGCAGAGTCCGAAGCACTCCTCGCCGGCGAGCTCGTTGAGATGATCGATAAAGACCGCGGCTTCGTGCGGGTCGGAGCAGTGTCCGCCGTAGATCGTTCCGTCGTATCCGTAAAAGAGGTTTTCAAGGCAGACGGTGACGCCTGTCTGCTTCGCCGTCTCGATCAGTCCGGTGTAGAGTTTCTCGTTGACGGCGTCGATGTCGGCCTGCGTGTGGTTCACGTCGTCGCGGGAAAGCGCCACGCCGTGGACGATCAGTCTGCGGCAGCCGATCTCGGCGCAAAACTCCAGACATTTTTTATGAATTTCGATGCAGTAGTCGAGGAAATCCGGAATGTCCTTCATATAGGACGGGAAGGGGGAATGCGCCTGGTAGACGTAAAGTCCGGCCGCCTTGATCGCGTCGAGCTCTCTCTTGAAGTGCGCCATGATTTCGGGTATGCTCTTCTCGAAGATGCAGAGGCCTTCTCCGCGGTGATTGCGGAGCTTGTTGCGGTCGAATTCGGTATCGATGTTGAGGTCGATCGAGTCGAATCCCGCTTTTTTCGCGGCAAGATAGCCTTCTTCGAGGCTGTAGTGGCCGAAGATTCCTCCGGACTGGATGCAAAGTTTCATTTCCGTTCCTCCTATGATCGGAATAATAGATTTTCAGACGTCTCCGTATTCCGCGCCGAGCCTGAAAAGGCCGCCGCGCGGTTTTGTGTTTGTGTTTACGTAAAGGTCACCCCGCCAGAACGCGCAGGACTCGGGCTCCTCGCCGGCGAAGCAGGAATCGGTCAGGTCGCATATCGCCGCGACTTTGCCCGACTCGCAGTCGTATACGCGCAGCGCGTCGGGATAGGGATCGTGACCTGCGCCGAAAGTATAATAAATCTTACCGTTTCTGTAGAGTCCGCCCTGCGTGAATATGACGTCGTAGGGATAGAGTTTCTGATCGATTATATCGCGAGCTGTCAGCGTAACGAGCCCGCCTTTGAAAGGATCGGGCAGCGGGAAAGACGTCAGAATATAGCTGTTGACGTCGTAAAGATGGAGATAATCTTTCGTCGTGCGGTAGCGCGCCGAGAAGATATACATTTTCCCGCTTTCCGTGTCCGGGAACCAGGCTGGGCAGCCCCAGCAGGGCTCCTCGACGCCGTCGGGCAGCGGCTCTCCCTTGCGGTAGCTGACAGTCTGCAGCGTCTCGGCTTCGCCCGAACAGACGCGTCCCTCTCCGTCCTTCTGCAGCGTGATTTTTTCAATCGCGCAGCGGTAGAAGAATCCGTCTTCGTCGGCTTCGGTCCCGCTGCCGCTCGTCACGTAGAGCAGCGGCGGTTCGCTTCCTTCGGGGAAGATATCCGAAAACATGCACTGGTTGGAGTGATTTTTATAGTTTTTGTCGGGCACGCCCTCGTTGTGCGATCCGAGCGGAAAGACGCAGAGCGGCTCAGGTTGCCGCGACACAAGGTCGTAAACCGCGCAGATGCCCGTATCGAAAAGCTGGAAAAGCAGATCGCCGTAAACCGCCATCCCCTGAAAAGCGTGTCCCTGGCGGTCCATCCGCATATATTCGACGGCGTCCTCGCCGTTCAGTCTGATAATATCTTCCACGGCGTTCTCCCTCAGAGAAGCTCGGCGAACAGGCGCATGAACATCTGTCCGAACGAGAGGAATTTGTTCTTTCCGTCGCGGTATTCGGCGGTGACTTCGCGGCTGTCTTCCATCGTCTCGAGGAAGTCGCGCTTCACGTCGGCAATCGCTTCGCAGTCGACCATAAAGACGTTGTTTTCAAAGTGATGATATAGACTGCGGTAGTCGAGATTGATCGTCCCGCAGGTCGCCATATAACCGTCGACGATGCACATCTTCGCGTGGCAGAAGCCGGGCGACCACTCGAAAATCCGGACTCCGTCCTTTACGAGATGATTGTAAAAGGACCTTGTCACCTGGTAAATCAGCTTCTTGTCGGGTATGCCCGGCGTGATGATTCTGACGTCGACGCCTCTCTTAGCGGCGAGGCGAAGGGCGTGCTCCATCTCGTCGGTGATGATGAGATATGGCGTCATGAACCAGCAGTAATCGTGCGCCGAGTTGACAAGACTGATATAGACCTCCTCGCCGACGTGCTCCGAATCGAGCGGGCTGTCGGCGTAGGGCTGCACAAAGCCCTTCCCTACCGAGCCGTACATCGAAGAGCGCGGAAGATATTTTTCGCAGTCCCCCGAGACGCCGTCGATCGCGCCCCACATTTCAAGGAAGGTAACGGTCAATGCGCGCACAGCGTCGCCGAAGAGGCAGACTCCGGTGTCCTTCCACTCTCCGTAGGGGCTGCTGATGTTGAAATATTCGTTGGCGATATTGTATCCTCCGGTAAATCCGACGACGCCGTCGATTATCGTCAGTTTCCGGTGGTCGCGGTTGTTGAGGAAAAGACTCCGTCCGAGATGGAAGGGATTGAACACCTTGCACTGAATTCCGAGTCTTTCGAGCTTTTCGGCAAAATCGGTGTTGACGAAGGCGAGACTGCCCATATCGTCGTAGATGATCCGCACCTCGACGCCCGCCGCGATCCTGTCGGCGAGAACGTCGCGCACCTTCTCCCAGCTTTCGCGGTTTTCAATCGCGTGATACTCCATGAAGATGAAGTCCCGCGCCTCGGCCATGGCTTCGAGCTGTGCGTCGAATGCCTCCTCGGCCTTCGCAAAATAGACCGAGTCGGTGTTCCGCCAGACGGGGTACCCCGAGCCCGAGCGTATATAGCGGGCAATGTCCGCCGCGTATCTGTGCTTCTCGGCGAGAGCGGCGAGGTCGGCGTCGTTCTCGGGGAGCAGCGGCAGCAGTTCGGCGTCTACGTCACGGTATTTCTTCCTCATCTTCTTGACAGAAGGATTGAATACGACAAGGAGATAAAGGACCATCCCGACAATCGGTAATACCATTATCAGCAGGATCCAGGGCGTTTTAATCGCGGAAATGCTGTCTTTCGAATAGATCATCAGCACGAAAAACAGCGCGATAATCGACGTTGCGACCTGAATCCACTTGGCATAGTTGCCGAGCCATGCGAAAAGGGCAATGATGAAGAGCGCCTGAAAGATCACCGACAGGCTGACTATCACCATCCTGAGTATTCCGTTTTTGTTTTCGTTCTGTGTGTCGTTTTTTGTCATTTCGGTTTACCCAATAATATTTCTGCCCGACGGCGGCGCCGGTCAGACGAGTTCGTCGGCGAAGAATGCGTTGGAATTCGCGTGGCGTCCCTGAGCGTCGATGACGTCGACGCGGACCCAGTCGAAATTCTCCTTCAATGTGAAATCGGCGGAGGTCACAAGCTTGCCGTCCCGCGGAAGAGCGCACTGCGCGGCTCTTATGCCGTATATGAGATTGACTCTTACCGCTTCGGAGCAGCCGACGTGCAGCACTCCGTCCTCATACCAGAGTTCGCGGATTTCGGGCCCCATCGAGGCGTAGAAGTGTCCTTTTTCAAGGGCGGAAGTCAGCGCTCTGTATTCGAGCTTATCCGCCTTTATCATCGTCCAGGCGCCGAGAGAATCGTTTTCGGGGTCTCCCTCGGGGTGCTTGTCGTGGTTGTCGTCGGTGGCTATGCAGAAAATTCTCTTGCCGCCGCGGAGCATATCGTCGTAGACGCGGTCGTTGTAATCGTTATAGCCCATTACGATGCAGCTGTTGTTCGCGATTTCCATCGCGTTCATTCCCTCGTACTGCATATATTCGCTGAAGTTTTCGCGCGACCAGGAGGGATGGTTGTAGGTCACGAAATAGCCGGCCTCACGCGCGGCCTTTATCATATAATTGACGCATTCGGGATTGTACTCGCGGACGAAACGCGGCGCGTCCTTATCGTATTTTGCGTATACGACGTTCTGCGCGTATTTCTTGTTGATGTACTCCTCCGAGAAGCAGGGCTGCATCGGAGCGTCCTCTTCGAGAGAAACGAGACAGAAGTGGCAGGTTTTGTACTGCTTTCCGGGATAGCCCGGCTGATTGACGTTGTATTCGACGCCGACGAGCGGGATGAAATCCTCGTCCTTGAGCTCGGGGTGCTCGACCTGCATGTTGTGATCGGTGAAGGCAACGGCCGAATAGCCGTGTCTCTTATAGATATCCTTCACCTGCTCGGGCGTGAAGCGTCCGTCGGAGATTGTCGTGTGGCAGTGCAGATTTGCCTTGTAGAAGCTGCCTGTTTCGGGAAGAAGATACTTTCTCATTTTCGTATGCCTTTCGGAAAATAATAATCGGTATTGCCTTAAAATTCGTGGCCGGTCAGATACATCCTGATCGGGCCGCCGGCGAGATGCAGGTGTCCTACGTCGCCGTAAGCGATGAGATATGGCTGGCAGGGTACGCCGCCTTCGCGGGGTTCGGCGTCGAACTCGAGGATCGTCACGCCGGTGAAATGCGTCATCAGCGTCGCGCCGAGGTACTGCATCGGTATATTCAGAAGATGCCCGAGCGTCATTCGCATCATCGCGACGTGGCAAAAAAGTGCGATATGACGCGTCGAAGGTGCGACGGGGTTGTAAAAGCCCTCGGGCGTACGCTCGTAGCCGAGCCTCGACAGCATGCCGTCGACGCCTGCGGCAAGTTCGAGATATTTTTTCTCGTATCCGCCGTCCGACAGTCCGGGCACGTCGGTAAACTGCCGCGAAAAACCGATCTCACGCGACGAGGGCGTGTTGACGAGCGCCGGGGGAATATGCGGCACGTTGACCGGACGTCCCCAGGGATAGAGCGTCATCGCTGAGGGTCCGACCTCGCGCGCCCAGGGCTCGACAATAACGGGCATTGACAGTTTTTTTGCGAGAGGCGCCGCCGTTTCGAGCGCGCGCTCCATCGGTGATGAATGAATTTCGTCGATTCCGACGCGCTCGAGCCGCCTCGCGACGAGCTCGGCCTGCTCCCTGCCCTCGGGCAGAAGCGTGTCGGTATTGTAATCGGGTTTCCCGTGGCGAATAAGATAGAGAATCATCGTTTGTCCAAATTATAGTGATATATAATAATTATATCACAATAAATCAAGCGGTGTCAATCGGAAAATTTCATGCGCCGCAGGCGCAATTCATGGCGCGCAGCGCCAATTCATGCCGCGAATGCGGCAATTCATGCGCGTAGCGCAATTCATGCAGCAGAGCTGCAATTCATGCGCCGCAGGCGCAATTCATTTGCTGATCGGATTGTCTTTGTTCCTGCAATATTGGAAACCGCCCGTAGGGGCCGAAGCCCTTTCGCATAGCGGAAGGGTTCGGCCCGCTATAACCGGTGCGCAGGAACAATAATGGTAAAGCCACGGCAAAAATGTCCATTTTTTGACACCAATTACAAATCGCGGTATTCGTTTCCTGCGGGCCGAACCTGACATTCCTCTCAGGCGAAATGTCAGGCTTCGGCCCCTACGGGTGGATAGAGATATTGTCAGGTGATTGTCGTTCGTTTACGAAAAGATCAGCAACGAATGGCCGATCGACTTTTATCGAACAACCAACCCCTCATCCCGTANNGCCCGCCGTGAACGATACGCTCCCGGAAAAGGCTTTCTTATCGATTCGACCACTTACACCGTAGAGGCGGCTCTAATGAAGAAATTAATTGCGCCTTCGGCGCATGAATTGCAGGCTCCGCCTGCATGAATTGCCGCATTCGCGGCATGAATTGCAGGCTGCGCCTGCATGAATTGCGCTGCGGCGCATGGAAGGATGATGCATACAGTGTAATAATTATTGTAATATGCGAAGCATTCTTGCATTTTCCCCTGCGGCATGATATAATAATTGCGTCAGACACTAACGGCATCAAGAGGTTCAAGATGAAATTCAAAGGCCTTTCAAAATATCCTCCCCTGACCCGCGGGATTTTTCTCGCTCTTGTGATAATTATGCTCTTTTCTTCCTGTTTCGGCGGCGAGCCCGCCGTCACATCTTCCATTCAGTCGGGCACGTCCGACGCGGCGCCTCCCGACGACTCGGAGACGGCGCAGGGAACGGAAGATTTTACGGTTATTTCGTCCGAAATCACGACTCCGGGATCCGACGATCCGGGCACGTCTGAAATTCCCGGAACAGCGCCTGAGACCGAACCTCTGACCGCTCCGGAAACCGCACCAGAAACGTCTCCCGAAACCCAACCTGTCACTCAACCCGTGACGCAGCCCGTCACCGAACCCGTCACTCAGCCGATTACAGAACACGTGACTCAACCGATCACTCAACCCGCAACAGAACCGCAGACGACTCCTGCCACCGAGCCCGAAACCGAGCCGGCTTTCGCGGGTTACGCTCCGCTTTCCGGCTTCTCGATTCTCTTCGACGGAACGAGCCCGTTCGCTCTTTCGGGTGCGCACGAAGTCGCCGAAGCGATACTCGGAAGCTGCGGAAAAGCGCTTCCCGTGCTCTCCGGATCGGGGCCTTCCTGCAGCGGATATATCACAATAGGCATTGACAATTATCCCGAAGGCAGAGACGGCGGCTGGCTCGTTCTGGCGTCGGGCGGATCCCTCTCGGTGACTGCGTCGGACGGGGCGAATCTGAAGAAGGCCTGCTCGTCTCTGGCGGCGAAAATCGCGGCCGATTCCGACGGATTTGCGTCGCTTTCCGACGGCTGGTCGCTCTTCGGCAGCGCCGGCAATCTGTTCGCGTCCGCGGCGCAGAGCCGGGTCGAAAGAACGGCCGGAACCGACATCCGCGTGATGTCCTTCAACATCCTTCACGAAAATTACAACGACCGTCTTCCGGTATCCGGACGCGATGCGAAAGTCGCGTCTGTACTGCTCACCTACCGCCCCGACGCCGTCGGTCTGCAGGAGGTTTCCGAGTCCTGGCACGACACGCTCGAAGCGATGGTCGGAGATATTTATTCCTTCATTCCCGATCTGATTCCGGGCACCGGACGCAGCTACTCCACCGTCATGTACGACAGGACGAAGGCGGAACTCGTCGAGTACGGAACAATCCTCTACTCGCAGGGCAACAACTCGCTGCGCAACCTGACCTGGGCGAGACTGCGCCGGCTGTCGGACGGGTCCGAATATTTCGTTACGTCGACGCACTGGGATATAAACACCAACGCCGCGGCGCGCGTCGTGCAGGCACGCGAGAACGGCGAGATCTTCCTTGAGATGATCGCGAACTACGGTCTTCCGATCTTCGCCTGCGGCGACTACAACCGCAACGAGGACACCGAGGAATTCGCGGGCTTCATCGCGGCGACCGGGATGCGCGACTCGAAACTGACGGCAATCTCGTCGGCGCAGTTTGACCGCGCCGGAAAAAGCACGCATTCGGTCGGGTCGGCACTGTCGGGAAGCACGACCGGAACCGTCTGCATCGACCATATCGTCTGCACTCAGGACGTCGAAATACTCTATTACACGACGGTCGTCGACCGCGAGGCGCTCGACGCCTCCGACCACTGCCCGATATTCGTCGACGCGCATATCGGAACGACGAAAACCTCAACGGACATTGCAAAGGATCCAATTCTTTCGTCCGCCGTCTTCTCGTCCGGAGAGACGCTTCCGTTTGACGGGAAGGGCACGAAGGCCGCTCCCTATATCATCTCCTGCGCCGCAAATCTGCGCTATCTGCGCGACGCCGTGAACGCCGGAAACGCCTATGGCGGCATGTATTTCCGCCAGACCGCAGACGTCGATCTCGGAAACGAGGAATGGACGCCGATCGGTCTTCAGGGGCATCCCTTCTCGGGAAACTACGACGGAGGCGGATACAGGGTACACGGCCTCCGGATCACCGTCGGCCGCGAGCAGAACGGCCTGTTCGGAATAATAACCTCTTACAAGGGGAACCTGTGCACCGTTGCGAATCTTACGGTCGAAGGCAATATCGTCATCTCCTCGTCGCTCGCTTCCGCCGACCGCGTCGGCGGTCTCTGCGGAACCGCCGGACTGACCGTACAGGCGGCAGGGAAAACGACTCTTTCGGGAATCACCTCGCGAGTGAACGTTACGGTGAACGCAACGTCGGGCGAGCCGAGAGTCGGCGGAATTGTCGGTTTCGCGGGCAACGTGCAGATTGAAAACTGCGAGAATTCGGGCAATATTTCACTGGGTCTCGAAAAAGCCGCGAGAGCCGGAGGCATCGCCGGACAGACCTCGGGCGTGACGATCACGCGCTGCCGCAATTCGGGCCGGATCAACGTCGAAAGCAAGGCGGCGGCATACGTCGGAGGCATAACGGGTATTTACTCCTATCTTGATTTCTACTCTTCGTCGATTTCGCTCTGCCGCAACACCGGAGAGGTGACTTCCCTTTCGTCCGGCGCGGCCGCCTACGCGGCCGGAATACTCGGCCAGGGCTACTCTTCGGGCTCGGACGTCAATCTCGCGATAACGAAATGCGCCAACACCGCCAAGATCACGGCAAAGGTGACCGGCGGGACGAAGCTCGCCTACGGGGCCGGCATCGTCGCATACTGCTCGAAGAAAAATTTCACCGTCGACGGCTGCGTAAACACCTCGGCGTCGGTCGAGGGCAGCGCCCCGTCGGGAACACGCGCGGGCGGCATCTTCGGGGTCTTCAATCTTCCCTCCGCCGAAAGCTCCATAGTATGCCGCAACTGCGCGACGGTCGGAGCGCTTTACGGATACAACAAAAACACGCTGGAAAACAACCGCCCGAACCTCACGAAAGCCGAAGCCGAAGCCGAGGCCGCAAAGATTTTCCCGTAAGAAACGCTCCGGACAAAGGACCCGACGGCGGAGCGGCCGGACCGTTCCGAAGGGCGATATAATTCAATAAACAAAAGCAAACAGGAGAAAACGTGAATTGATTACAGCATGGAAATGGAACGAGGAATTCCTGCCCGTGAACGGAGGAGCTATGTACGGATGGTTTTTCTGGATGTGGATAGGGATACTGGTTCTCGAGTGCGTTTTCTGGCTGCCGGTCGCCGCCAAACACGACAAAAAAGCGACCGACCGGTTCGTCTTTCTGTACGGACTTATAATGCTCGCGGCGGAGATCTACAAACAGATCTTTTTCACCGTCGAGGCAGGCGAATACCAGTGGCACCTGTTCCCCTGGCAGTTCTGTTCGGTGCCGATGTTCGCCTCTCTGATCGCTCCGCTGATCCGGAACGAACGGATAAAAAACGCGATCTATGAGTTTCTTTCCTTTTTCGGACTGATCGCGGGAATTATGACGGTCATCATACCGGAGGGTTTCTACTGGGATTATATCACCGTCACCTGCCACAGTTTCTTCTGGCACACATCCATCGTGCTGATCGGCCTCTATCTGACAGTTGCCAACGGCTACGCGGCTAAGGTACGGAGTTTCTTCCGGGAATGGCTGCCCGCGGCGGCCGTCTATTCCGCGTCGGTCGGGACGGCGCTGGCGCTGAACGTCGCATGGTGGTTCCTCCTCGGGAGAGAAGCCCCCGAAAAAACGTTCAATATGTTTTACATCTCGCCCTTTTACAACAGCTCCCTTCCCGTTTTCCGGGACGTTCAGCCGGTCGTTCCCTACCCGGTTTTTCTGCTCTTTTACGTATTCGCGTTTTGCGCCGGAGCCGCTTTGGTATGGTTCGGTATCCTTGCCGTCTGGAAACTGTTCCGCAAACGGCAAAAGTAGCTTTACAAACCCTTATATTTTACTTGCAATTTGCCTAATAATATGTTATACTATAGCCATATGAACAAAGGGGGCCGGGAACATGTTCGATCTGCAGAGAGCGGGGCTTGGAAAGCGGATAGCCGCCTTCCTGTTTGACGCAATCGTTTTTGCCGTGCTCGCTACGGGCATCGGTTTTCTGCTTTCTATGGTAACCGGATACGACAGACACAGCGCAAAACTCCAGGAGAGCTATTCGAAATACGAAGAGGAATACGGCGTAACCTTCAACATCGACTCGGCCGAATACTACGCCATGGACGACGCGCAGAAGGAAAACTATCAGAATGCGGTCGACGCTCTCGCAGCAGACGCCGAAGCCGACGCCGCATTCCGCACAGTCGCCAGCCTCGTGCTCGTCATAACCACCGCCTCGCTGCTGCTCGGCTATCTCACTATCGACGTTCTCTTCCCATTCATTTTCGGGAACGGACAGACTCCGGGCAAAAAAATATTCGGAATCGGGATCATTTCTCCCGACGGTATCAGGGCCTCGCGCTTCCAGATTTTTACGCGCGCAATCCTTGCAAAATTCACCGTCGAGACGATGATCCCGGTCCTTTTGATTATGCTCTTCATATTCAGCAACCTCAACCTGATGCTTCTCATACTGCTTCTCTTCGGCATCGGCGTGCTGCAGCTCATACTCTTCTTCTCGACGCGCAATCACGCCCTGATACACGATCTGATCGCGGGAACAGTCGCGGTCGATCTGCAGAGCCAGCTCGTCTTCGACAGCGAGGAGGAGAAACGCCTCTTCGAGGAGCGCATCTCGGGCGGCGGCCCCGGAACGCCGGGCGACTGATTTCACAATCCTGAAATAAAAAATTAAAAATATACGGCAAGGTGGACAAAATGAAAGTTGAACTTCGTAACCTGACCAAGATCTTCCCTAACCGGAACAAGAAGGTGAAAGAGGACGTCGTTGCTGTCAACGACTTCACCTTCACGATCCCGGACGGCAAGCTGGTCGGCCTGCTCGGCCCCTCGGGATGCGGAAAGAGCACGACTCTGTACATGATCTGCGGCCTTGAAAAGCCGACGAGCGGACAGATCTTCTTCGGCGAAGACGACGTCACCGAACTGCCCCCCGAGCACAGGGGAGTCGGACTCGTCTTCCAGAACTACGCTCTCTATCCGCATATGACGGTCAAGCAGAACATTCTCTTCCCTCTCGAGAATCTTACCGGCAAGAACCGTCCGTCGAAGCAGGAGATGCTTGAGCGCGCCTACGAGGCCGCCAAACTCGTGCAGCTCGAGAACTATATGGACCGCAAGCCGAGCGAGCTCTCGGGCGGCCAGCAGCAGCGCGTCGCGATCGCCCGCGCTCTCGTAAAGATGCCGAGCGTCCTCCTTCTCGACGAGCCGCTCTCCAACCTCGACGCCCGCCTGCGTCTGCAGACGCGCGAGGAAATCAGGCGCATCCAGAAGGAAACCGGAATCACGACGATTTTCGTAACGCACGACCAGGAAGAGGCGATGAGCATCTCGGACGAGATCGTCGTTATGAAAGCCGGCGTGCTGCAGCAGATCGGCAAGCCGCAGGACGTTTACGAAGATCCGGTCAACCTCTTCGTCGCGAAGTTCCTCGGAACGCCTCCGATCAACGTATTCAAGGGCCGCGTCGCCGGCGGACGCCTCTTCATAGGCGACAACAACGTGCTCGCGGTACCCGGAGTTGACGACAGAGAAGTTTTCGTCGGCATCCGTCCCGAGGGCTTCATAGTCGATCCCGCCGGTCCGCTCGTATGCGATCTGACGAACGTCGAGGTCATGGGCCGCGACTCGAGCGTCGTTTCGACGCACCCGGCGTCCGAGAATCCGGCCGTCCGCTCGATAATCGATTCGGACGTCAAGGTCGATCCCGAAGCCGCGACCGTCTGCTTCTCGCTCAAGCCGCACAAGACCTACCTCTTTGACGCTGAGACTTCGGAGAGAATCCGCTTCGGTGAGTGATATGGTAGAGAACAAACAGCAATGGAAGGCATGGGTCGTCCTTTCGCCGGCCATCATCCTTCTGCTCATATTCACCGTCTGGCCGATCATCAACACGGTCAGGATGGCCTTCCTCAACGGATACGGCCTGATGAGCGAGCAGGGCGGAGAAACCTTCAAGTTCGGTATTCAGAACTTCGTCAAGGTACTGAAATACAACAAGTTTCTCTCCTGCCTCGGGACGACGATGCTCCTTACGGTGCTGACCGTACCGATTTCGACCTTCCTCGCTCTCCTGATTTCGGTCTGCCTCAACTCGATCAAGTTCTTGAGCCGCACGTTGCAGACGATCTTCTTCCTGCCCTACGTCACCAACTCGATCGCGATAGGCATGGTCTTCGCCGCGATGTTCAATATCGTCGGCAACATAGTCTCGCCGAATCTCGGCGACCAGTCCAACCTGATAGTCACCGCCGGAATCATAAATAACATCATCGAGTTCTTCGGCGGCAGCCCCGTCAACTGGATCAACGCCGGTTCGAGCTACGCTGCGAACATCACCGTCATGGTGATATACATCGTCTGGAACGCTCTTCCCTTCAAGATCCTGATCCTGCTCGGCGGTCTGCAGAGCGTCAACAAGCAGTACTACGACGCCGCCAAGGTCGACGGAACATCCCGCCGCCGCATCTTCACGAGAATCACCGTCCCGCTGCTCTCCCCGATGATCGCGTACGTCGTAATCACCGGCTTTATCGGCGGATTCAAGGAATACTCGAGCATCGTCGGTATATTCGGCGAAGGACGCGGCCCCGTCGGCGACGACAGGCGCCTCAACACGATGGTCGGATTCATATACGACTCGCTCGAGAACGACGCGCAGGGACGCGCCAGCGCCGCCGCGCTGATACTCTTCGCGATCATTCTAGCCGTTACGCTTCTCAACCTCTACGTGAGCAAGAAGCGCGTCCATTATTGAGAGGTGAACGGTATGGCTGCAAAGACTAAAACAGATATCGGAATCACTTCCTCCAGACAGAAGGTCGTCGGAATCGTCGTAAAGGTTCTCCTCTACGCCTTCCTGATCGGAGTCGCGATAAGCGTTCTCTTTCCCTTCTACTGGATGATCATTTCCTCGCTCAAGAGCCGCGCCGAGTACGAACTCAGCGTGCCGACCTTCTTCCCGAGGAAAATCCTCTTCTCCAACTACGCCGACGCCTTCAACGCCGGACATCTCGGCAGACTCTTCCTCAACACGATGCTCGTCGGTATCGTGTCGACGCTGCTCTCGCTGGTCATCACCGTGCTGACGGCGTTCGCCTTCGCGAGACTTGAGTTCAAGGGCAAGAATCTGCTCTTCGCCGGACTGCTCGCGACGATGATGATCCCGGGCGAGCTCTTCACGATCACCAACTACATAACCGTCAACCAGTTCGGATGGATGAAGACCTACCGCGTCCTCATCATTCCCTTCCTCGTCAGCGTATTTTACATCTACCTGCTCAGGCAGAACTTTTTGCAGATACCGAACGAGCTCTACCTTGCCGCCAAAGTCGACGGAACGAGCGACTTAAAGTACCTCTGGAAGGTGATGGTTCCGCTGTCGCTGCCGACTCTGATATCGATCACGATACTCAAGATGATGGGCGCCTGGAACTCATACGTCTGGCCTCGACTCGTCGCGAACGACGACGCGCACAAGCTGATCACGAACGGTTTGCGGAGCGCGAACCTGATATACGAAGACGGAACGACCAACTTCCCCGTGCAGATGGCCGCCGTCGCGCTCGTATCGATTCCGCTCTTCCTCGTCTTCATCTTCCTGCGCAAATACATAATGAAAGGCGTAAGCCGCAGCGGCATCAAGGGCTGATCCCCGCCGCGCACCAAATCCGACTCTTATTTACACAAAGGGGTATACAATGAAAAGACTCAGACTCATCTCGTTCGTGCTCGCAATGATCATGCTTGCCGGAGTGCTCGCCGGATGCGGCGGAACCGCCAAAGCGCAGCCGAACTTCGTCGTTCCCGAAGGCGGATACGACGGAAGCGAAGTCACCATCAAGTTCTACCACACGATGGGATCCAACCTCCACGACGTCCTCGTAATCTACATCGAGGAGTTCAACAAGCTCTATCCGAACATCCACATCGAGGAAGAGCAGGTCGGCAGCTACGACGACGTCCGCGACCAGATCAGCAAGGAGATCACCGTCGGCAACCAGCCGAACATCGCCTACTGCTATCCCGACCACGTCGCTCTCTACAACATCGCCAAGGTCGTCGCGACGCTTGACAACCTCGTAGACAGCAAGATCACCGTGACCCGCGCCGACGGCTCGACCGAAATTCTCGGTCTGACCGACGAGCAGAAGGCCGACTTCATCGAGGGCTACTACAACGAAGGCCGCCAGTTCGGCGACGGACTGATGTACTCGATGCCCTTCTCCAAATCCACCGAAGTCCTCTACTACAACAAGACCTTCTTCGAGCAGAACAATCTCCGGGTTCCGAAGACCTGGGACGAGCTTGAAGCCGTCTGCAAGAAGATAAAGGAAATCGATCCGAACAGCATACCGCTCGGATACGACAGCGAAGCCAACTGGTTCATCACGATGTGCGAACAGTACGGCTCGCCCTACACCAGCCCTACAGGCCAGAAATACCGCTTCGACAACGAGACCAACCGCAACTTCGTAGCAAGATTCCGCGAGTGGTACAGACAGGGATACGTAACGACTCAGTCGATCTACGGCGCCTACACCTCCGGCCTCTTCACCGCCACCGGAGCCGACGCGGTCAAGAGCTATATGTCTATCGGCTCCTCGGCCGGCGCGACTCACCAGCGTCCCTCGAAGGGCTCCGACGACCAGTATCCTTTCGAAGTCGGAATCGCCACGATCCCGCAGATCAATCCCGACAACCCGAAGGTAATCTCGCAGGGTCCGTCGGTCTGCATCTTCCAGAAGGAAAACCCGCAGGAAGTCATCGCCTCCTGGCTCTTCGTCAAATATCTTACCACCAGCGTTGAATTCCAGGCCGAATTCTCGATCGCGTCGGGCTACGTTCCGGTAATCAAGTCTGTTGCCGAGAACGCGACCTACAAGGCGTTCATCGACAAGGCCGACGGCGGCGACCACGTCTCGGCTCTCTCGGCCAAGACCTGCCTTGAGCAGGAGAAGGCCTACTACACCTCTCCCGCCTTCCAGGGCTCCTCGACTGCCCGCTCACAGGTCGGCGCGCTTCTCGCGAAATGCCTGACGGCCGACGACGGCGGCAACGTCTCCGCGATGATCGCCAAGGCCTTCGCGGACGCCATCGACGAGTGCGATTACAACGGCTGACAAACCGCCCGGGGTGGACAAAGTGAAAAACAAACTCAGAATCCTTAGTCTCCTCCTCGCGGCCTTGCTTCTTCTCTGCTCCTGCGCCGGCGGCAGCGGATCGGTAACGACCGATCCGGCCGCCGAGGCGGGCGATCCGGTAGACTACGCGGGCTCCTTAAAATTCGATCCCGCGTCCGGAGCGAAATACTCCGAGGTCACCGTTCACGCCTATGTCGACGGAGACACGACTCATTTCAACATTCCCGAATCGGTCTACGAGGACGGCATCCTGAAAGCGAGATATCTCGCCGTCAACACGCCCGAATCGACCGGAAAAATCGAGGAATACGGCAAGAAGGCCTCGAAATTCACCAAAGAGAAGCTTTCAACGGCCCTCTCGATAATCGTTGAATCCGACACCGCCAACTGGGATATCGACTCGACCGGCAGCCGTTGCCTCGTCTGGGTCTGGTACAAACCCGCCGACGGCTCGGATTACCGCAACCTGAATATCGAACTGCTCCAGAACGGACTGGCTATCGCCTCCTCCTCCGCCAACAACAGATACGGCACGATCTGCATGAACGCGATCGCGCAGGCGAAGACGCAGAAACTCAACCTCTATTCGGGGCAGAAGGATCCCGACTTCCCCTACGGAGACGCGATCGAGCTCACTCTCTCCGAGCTGAGACGGAACGTCGAAGAATACAGCGGAAAGAAGGTCGCCTTCGAGGGCGTCGTAACTATCAATAACAACAACGGAGTATACGTCGAGGAACTCGATCCCGAGCTCGGCATATACAACGGAATGTACGTCTACTACGGATTCGGACTCTCGGGCGACGGCCTTGAGATACTCTCGGTCGGCAACCGCGTCCGCATCGTCGGAACCCTCCAGTTCTACGAGACGGGCGGCACCTGGCAGGTCTCCGGACTTACCTACCGCCAGATGAAGCCCGACGATCCGGGCAACATCCGCAAGCTCGGCGACGGGTACGAACCCGCCTTTGCTGCAATCGACACAGCGAATTTCAATTCGGGCAAACTGACCGTAACCGACGAAGAAGGCAAGCAGACCGAATACGGCTACGCAGAACTGCTTCAGTGCAGCACCGTTTCCTGCACAAACCTCAAGGTCAAATCGATCTATACGACGAACAACGAGGGAAGCTCCTCCAACGGCGCGATGACTCTCACCTGCACCGCCGAAGACGGCAGCGAAATCTCGGTCAGAACCGTGGTTCTCTACGACGAAAACAACAACGTCATCACCGCTTCGAAATACGAAGGCAAGACAATCGACGTCAAGGGCGTCGTCGACTACTACAACGGAGGATACCAGATCAAGGTGTTCGCCGACAGCTACATCACGATCCACTGAAAATAAAATAAAAGAGGATATGAAAATGAAAAAAATCATCGCAATCCTTCTGGCCCTCTGCCTGTCGATCGGCATTCTCGCCGCCTGCGGAAAGAATGAAGAAACCGACGACGGACTGAAGGGCGCCAGAGACTACGTCTTCTCGATGTACAAGGACGCTCCGATCGCGACCGCCAGCGACTACAAGGTCGTCGCCTCGGTCAAAATCGGCGACGTGACCTACGAAGTCGAGTGGTCGGTCGACGTGACTGCCGGCGTACAGATCGGCGAGAAGGCCGACAACCAGGTAACCGTCGACGTCGACGAAAAGTCGCCGGAAGAAGTCTCCTACAAACTGACCGCAACGGTCAAGGATCCTTCGGGAAAGACCGACACCGTCTCCTTCGACCACAAGGTCCCCGCCTACCGCGAGCTCTCGTGGCAGGAATACGTTGACGCCAAGAAGGGCGATACAGTAGTCGTCAAAGGCGTCGTCACCGGCCTTATGGCGAAATCCAAGGGCAACAGCTACAACTGCATCTATATGCAGGACGCCGACGGCGGATACTACGTCTACGGCATGAACACCGACCCGATTGCCGACGACAAGCTTGAAGTCGGTATGGAAGTCCGCGTCACCGGACAGCGCGACACCTACAGCGGAACCTACGAGATCGCTCAGGGCACCGGCGTCGTTGAAATAATCAACAGCGAAAAGGTTTCGGTCAGCCCCGTCGACTACACCGAGAGATTCGCGTCGGCCACGTCGCTCAAGGACGAAGCTCTCGTCTCGAAGCAGGCTCTCCTCGTCACGGTAAAGGGCGTTGAGATCATCAAGCAGACCGCCGACGACGAAAAGAGCGGATACTTCAGATTCAAGCTCGGCGAAAACACGAGCTACATCCGCATTTCCTCCTCCGTCTGCCCGCTCACGAAGGACGAGCAGGCCGCGTTCAAGACCGAGTTCGAGAATCACGTCGGCTGGATCGCCGAAGCTACCGGCGTCCTCTGCGTATACGACGGCGCCTTCTATCTGACGCCCGTAACGGCCGACGCCTTCAAGTACACCTCGCTGCCCGAGAAGTCGCACGCCGAGATGGTCGCCTATGAGAAAGAAAACCTCCGGATTCCCGCGGCCGTGACCGAGGACACCGAGATCGCGCTTCCCGCTGCCGGCGGAACCTACACGAAAGTCGCCATTACCTGGGCTTCCGACAACGCCTGCGCGGTCGTTGACGGCGGCAAGCTCAAGGTAACCCTTCCCGACGAGGAAGTCAAGGTGAAACTCACCGCCACCCTCAAGAGCGGCGACGTCACCGAGACCCGCGAATTTGAAATCGCCGTAGACGCCGCCTCCAAGGGCGTTTATGAGACGACCGTCGTCACCGCTCCCGCGGTCGGCACCGCTTACAAGTTCGCGTTCGAGCAGGCCAAGCTCGGCAAGACCCTCTACTTCACGGGTGAAATGAGCGGCAACTATCTCGCCACCTCCGACAAGCCCGAAAAGGCGGTCGACCTCTTCCTCGAAGCCGTTGAAGGCGGACACAGAGCCTACTTCGAGAAAGACGGCAAAAAGATCTACGTCGACGTCTACGAGTACACCGCCGGCAAGGTCGGCGTACAGCTGACCGAAACCCCGACCGCCGTCTACGTCTGGAACGCCGAACTCAACATCCCGGTCGTCAACCTGCTTGACACTCAGTACTACCTCGGCACCTACAACGATTTCGCCACGATGAGCGCCTCGGCGATCAAGTACATCACCGGCGACAACGCCTCGAAGATCGGCGAAACGCAGTTCCCGGCTCACCTCGTGACCGTCAGAGAGCTGACCGTCAAGGCGCAGGTCGTCACCGCTCCCGCGGTCGGCACCGCCTACAAGTTCGCTCTTGAGCATGCCCGCCTCGGCAAGACTCTCTACTTCACCGGCGAGATGGACGGCAACTACCTTGCCGTTTCGGATAAGCCCGAAAAAGCCGTAGACCTCTTCCTCGAGGCCGTTGAAGGCGGACACAGAGCCTACTTCGAGAAGGACGGCAAGAAGATCTACGTCGACGTCTACGAGTACACCGCCGGAAAGGTAGGCGTACAGCTGACCGAGACTCCGACCGCCGTTTACGTCTGGAACGCAGAACTCAACATCCCGGTCGTCAACCTGCTTGACACTCAGTACTACATCGGAACCTACAACGACAACACGAGAATGAGCGCCTCCAAGATCAGCTACATCACCGGAGACAGCGCCGCTCTCGTCGGCGTGTCGCAGTTCCCGTCGCATCTCGTTACGCTGGTTACTGAATAAACACGGCAACTTCGTTGCATGAATTGCAACTGCGTTGCATAAACTGCGCCTGCGGCGCATAATAATCACGAACGGCGCATAGAACATAACGGTCGTTATGTTCTATGCGCCGTTTTGTTCCGAAGATGCCCGACTTGTCACAGCGGCTGCTTCCTATGCAAAGATTATTAATCTTTTTTTGTGATGGAAGTGTTTTTCGTGATTCAAAAAAACCGAGGCTACTCCGAAACAGGCACTCGAATAACGGTTTTGGTTCTTCATAATTTTGGGTTCTTCATATTTTTGAAGAGCCACGGTTTTTTATTGACAATTATTACTGAATGTGATATTATATTTTCATAGAAATTAAGGTTCTTCATAATTTTGTGTGTTTGAGATAAAAAAATTCAAAGAAAACAGTTGAACCA
>LXOW01181685.1_pt1 | contig 22914 bp, 15 predicted proteins | sample 1368591 | NCBI WGS metagenome assembly LXOW01 (sample SAMN04884650, study PRJNA319009) | bovine gut metagenome | isolation source: Cow rumen | host: Bos taurus | place: Italy: Legnaro (PD) | collected 2014-07-09
CTGGTGATCCTGGGCTTCGAGGCCATCCGCGACGGAAGCGTCATCAACGCCATCTACACCGTTGCCGGCTACACCTACGGACCGCTGCTGGGTCTGTTCTTCTTCGGGATCCTGACGCAGCGCCGGGTCCGCGACGGCTGGGTGCCGTTCATCTGCGCCCTCTCCCCCGTCTTCTGCTACGTCCTTTCCACCCACAGCGCCGCCTGGTTCGGCGGCTACCAGATCGGCTTCGAGCTCCTGCTCTACAACGCCGCCTTCACCTGGCTCGGCCTCTGGCTCTCCTCCCTGGGGAAAAAGTGATCTCCTGCCCCGGACAGCACTGGTCCGAGCACCGCCGCCAGGGGCAAAACACCCCTCCAGCGCCCCTGATAACCGATTATTTCTGTCGCCCGGGGCAAAATACCACCTTTTTGCCCCGAGCAGCTACCATGCGTGGAGACCGGCCAGGAAAAGCCAGAATATTCTGGCCGGTGGGGTCATATTTGAAGGGACCGGCCAGGTATTCCCGGCAAATCCTGGCCGGTAAGGCAACAAAGAGCCACTGCTCGAGCTTTATCTTTCAGACTATTACATTTTTTACTATATTTGCCGTTGTTGCTTCGGCAACAAAGCAGACATAGAAGCATTAAGCTTATTCTTCTGTTAGAAACTTGGCGGTTTTTAAAAGCTCGAAGAAGTAAGTGTTAATGCTCACGCAACTTGCGTGAGCTATACTTATTTTCGTGAGCAAGGTTCGCCAAGACCTCTAACAGCGGGAACAAAGATAGTTCACGCTTTTTTTGTTGTTATGACACTGTATAAACTATTAACTAATTGGTTGCTTATGAGACTATTATCAAAATTATCGATGGCCCTTACTACCTTATTAATGGTAATGGCGCCACTCTCTTCCACGGCGCAGGACAAGACAATTAAGAGAAAGGTCGCTATTGGTCGTTTCACGAATGAAACTCAATATGCTAAAGGGCTTTTCTACGACAAAGAAAACGATCCGATGAGAAAGCAGGCCCTTGACATCCTTTCTTCGAAACTTGCTGCAAGCGAAAAGTTTATTCTCCTCGAGAGGGAAGATTTGGACGTTCTCGTTGCAGAAGCGGGAGAAGGGATGAATAAGATTGGTGCCGATTATATTATCTTAGGCTCAATTACAGAGTTTGGACGCAAGGCAGAGGGAGAACAAAAAGTTTTCTCCTCAACCAAAACGCAAACGGTTGAGGCCGGGGTCAGTATTCGACTAGTGGAGGCGGCAACAGGGTTGATTATTTATTCAGATGAGGCCAGTGGTTTTGCAGAAACAACGACAAAACAAACAATGGGCATTGGCGGAACGGCCGGATTTGATGCCACACTGAGTGACAAAGCAATCTCTGCAGCGCTTAGTCAGCTTGTAGAAAACATCATTAACAAATGCATGGACAAACCCTGGAGATCCTATATCCTTTCTGTTGATGACGATTCTTACCTTATCTCTGGAGGCATCTCGCAGGGGCTTTCGACTGGGGATCAGTTCAACGTGTATAAGAAAGGGAAGTCGGTGAAGAACCCTCAGACGGGACTTACTATTGAACTCCCGGGGCAGAGAATCGGAACAGTCACCGTTCAGACTTCTTTTGGCGATACTCCCGAAACGGAACTCTCATTCTGTTCCTATGAAGGCGATGTCATTGATGCAGAGAATCTTGAAAACTATTACATCTCCGACAAATAATAATCTCCTCGCTTATGAAAAAGATATTCATTCTTCTTTTAGGCACGCTGCTTCTGACTAGTTGTGGCGTGGGCTCTTACTCTATATCTTCCGGGAATCCAGATGAAAGTAAGATCTCTTTTGTCAGTACAGATAAAACGCCCATCACGGTGAAAGTTGATAGTGTGGATTACAATATTTTCACGGTGAAAACCAAAGCATGGCGAACTGAACGGAACATTAAAGAAACCGCCGAGAATACGATCAAGATTTCTCCGGGGCAGCACAATGTTGTTGTCGAGATGGACGGAAGAGTAGTCTGTGAAAAAAAGATCTTCGTCTCCAGTCATGAACATAAAGTTATAGAACTATGAGAAGAGTATTTCTTTTCGCCGTTACTGTAGTATTTCTGTCTTCTTGCGGGATTACAAACGGTTTGTATTATTGGGGCGGTGTTCAAAACGGCACAACCGCCTATGAAAATTTGGCATACAAATCCTACGACAAACAAACTCCCCAAAGTATCTGTGATCTCGTGGTCGTCTATGAGAACATGGTCACAAAGTCAGACTCGAAGATGGGTGGTAGCAGGCAGGTCCCTCCGCCTGGCATATGTGCCGAATACGGATACCTTCTGCTTCAACCAGAAACTGCCGAAACATTTTTGAATAACGCAACAGATGTTCAAAAGCGTGTTTTCTCCTCCGACGATTATGGAATGCTCTTTCAAGAGAGAGGCAAGGAAATGCTTCAGAAAGAGATCGAGTTTTATCCAGAATCGGCTACGTTTATCGAACCGTTAATAAAAAAACTAGCAAGGTGATATGAAAAGAGTTTTACCCATCTTTCTTCTTGTCGCTGTATTTAGTTCATGTGGTCTAATGAACCAGGTAACACGAGAATCTCAATATGAGGCAATGTATAATGACATGCCTTTGACAATTCTTGTGATGCCACCCATCAACAATACGACCAATGTTGAGGCTAAAGATCTTTTGTATACTTCTATCAGCAGACCTCTCGCCGAGGCGGGCTACTATGTAATTTCGCCGCTTTTAGCGATGGACGTCCTCAAAGCAGAGAGCGCATATGACTCCGAAATGTTCATTGATAGACCTTTAGGCATGTTCCGTGAATACTTTGGAGCAGATGCCGTTGTATTCTCTGAAATTGAGACTTGGACAAAACGGGGGTTTGGAATTGATACCAAAATCCGCTATCTGATAAAATCAACAACGTCTAATGAGATCATATTTGATCGCAGTTGTGATCTGTATCTTGACTTGCAACAACGTTCAGGTGGAAACTCCGCGCTATCTGCAATCGTAGATCTTGCAGTTTCTGCTATCGCCACTGCAGCCACAGACCATATAGTTGCTGCTCGTAAAGCTAACAACTATATATTTAGAGATATCCCTCGCGGGAAATATAGTCCCCAATATCTTCAAGACAAAAATGTCCCGGCAGAAAAAAAGGACATAAAAGCGGTAGTCCGATAAGTTCTCTAATATACACTGGATATTATTCTGCTTATAAAACAACTCCGGATAACTATTCCGGAGTTGTTTTGCGTATAAAGCTATTTCGAAGCTGCAAAAGTGATCCCGGTCTCCGCAACCTGCAGACATCATATATGCTCTACCCCGGGCAGATTCCTCACTTGCAGGCAACGAGCACTCCGCGCCGAACCCTCATGGTTCGGGCGCGGAGATCGCTCGTAAGCGCCAGGCGCAGAGCCCGGCGCTGGTGCCAGGTGCTGCCCGCCCTGGATGGGAATGACGGCCTGGGGCACCCTGCCCGCTTTCCGACAGGTGTCCACAAAATCGGCCTCCCACGCAATATAAGTGGACACCTCCCCCGCAAAACAGCCATTATCAGCCAAAAACCCCGACAGGTAGCCACAAATATCGCACAGAATAGCGTTTTTCTGGACACCTGTCACCTGACGTTTTTTCCTATGAGCAGGATGTGGTTGATGGTGAGGGAATAAACGTTTTGTACTCCCCCGAAATATGAGGTAGTATGAAATGTTATCTTACGTACATACAACATGTTACAGCTCATAGCCGAAAAGGAGATTCCGGGGTACTGCCCTGAATGACTCTGGGGAATCCATATATGGTCCTCGCCGCCGCGCATAACGAAGCGCGGCGCCGCTGACCGGGTACGAAGATCAGGGTGTTTGAGGTAGGGTGCAAGGGCTTGGGGCAACGCCGCCTCCCATTACGGTAGTCGGCGGCTGCCGCTGGACGCTGCGCGAGCTCGTCGGAACGGCTCGNNCCTTCACCTGGCTCGGCCTCTGGCTCTCCTCCCTGGGGAAAAAGTGATCTCCTGCCCCGGGCGCAGAGCCCGGCGCTGGTGCCAGGTGCTGCCCGACAACAACGAATAGGCGCCCGGAAGGCCGGCCCCGTCCTCATGGAGGCCCGGTTTTGAGGATGGGAGGCGTATAAATGGCACTTTGTCCTCACAGAGGCCCCGTTTTGAGGATGGGAGGAGGGAGATTCGCCGGTCGGAGCCGGCGAATGACGGGGCGCTCGGAGCAAAGCGACACAGGGGGTCCGGGGGGTTAGCCCACCGGTAATAAGATTCCAGGTCGCGGCCCGGAATGACTAGAAGGGGGCCGGCGAATGACGAGATGGAATATAAAAAAGGGACCGGACTTCGCAGCCCGGTCCCGATTCCAACCAAAATTATTATTAATCAAGCAACTTGCTTATTTCCAGCTCGTGAAGAGGGCGGAGGCAGCGTCCCAGCCGGTCTTCTGCTGCAGAACACCGTTGGAGAGGCTGATCTCCGTCTGCGGGTACGGGCGGAAGCCGTAGGTGGCTTCGTAGCGGGCCTTGTAGCCGGCGCCCTGATCCTTCATCACGGTCTTGACACCGTTGTTGTAGATTTCCTGGCCCAGCTGGCTCTCCAGCGCCTTGATGCAGTAAGCCTTGCCGTAGCGGCGCATATCACCCCAGCGGATGCCTTCGAAGGCCAGCTCGTGGCGACGCTCGTTGCGGAGGGCGTCCACGCTGTAGGCAACCTGCGGCAGCTTGGCGCGCACGCGGACTGCGTTCATGCCGTCCATGCCTTTGTAGATGACCTTACCGCCCGTCAGCTCAGCGTGCATGAGGAGCACGTCAGCGAAACGAAGGAGGGTGAAGTCGGTCGTACATTTCTTGCGGCCAAGATCCTTGTCAGCACCATAGTAGAGCGAAGAGGAGGTGAACTCGAAGATCCATTTGCCATTGATATAGCAAGCGATGGCCTGGCTCTTCTTCTGCCACATCAGGGACTCTTCCATCTGGCTCTCTGCGCCAACCTGGTAACCCTTGGCGAGGTCGTGCTCCATGTCATAGATCACATGCTCAGCCTCGTCCACGGCATACCAGATGGAACCCTTGCGACGGATGTCGTTCGCATCCCAGGTATTCCACAGATCCGGGTTCACGGTACCGAAACCGTAGCCACGGTTCATCGGGAACACCGTTTCGTAACCACCGCGGTCGAAAGTACGCAGACCGCAGTACATGTTCAGATAGTTGTACTTGTGGCTGGACTTGGCGGCGTTGATGTGGAACATCTGCTCGGCGTTGTGCGCATCCGGTGCCCAGGACAGGCCAGCATCCTTCATATCCTTCACGAACTCATAGTCGTTCTGGGTGACGGCGTTGCTGTAGGTCCAGTTCATACGGAAGTCAGGCAGGAGCTGGTAGCCGGAGTTCTGGATGCAGTCCTCGAGCTTGCTGACCACGTAGTCCTTGCCGACGGTCTCGTTGATGATCTCACCCGTCTCCAGGTCCACGAGCGGCAGGGCGGTGATGTTCTCGTTGTTCTTGTCACTGTAGAAACCGGTGTAGAAGAGGTACACGCGGGCCAGGAGGCCTTCGGCGACCCAGCGGTTCACGTGGCCGCGGCCGGTCAGGACCTGGCCGTACGGCGTGGACGGCATGATGTCGCAGGCCTTCTTGAGGCTGGCGGCGATGAAGCCGTAGATCTCCTGCACGGTCGCCAGGGCCGGGTACTCAGCAGCGTCACCGACGCTCTCGGGAACCGTGGTCACGAGCGGCACGATCTCGAACATCTGGGCGAGTTCGAAGTAGAACCAGGAACGGAGGATGTAGGCCTCGCCGAGGAGCTGGTTGCGCAGGTCCTCGTCCTCCACCTTGTCGAGGGCGGAGATGGCCATGTTGGCACGGCCGATACCGTTGTAGCAGTTCGTCCAGACTTCGCCCTGGGCGTCGATGTCATTGTACATCAGGTGATCCCAGGCCTGAGCCTCGGCGTCATCCATGCCACCGCCGCCGTACTGGTCGTCGGAGCACAGGTTCGCCTGCATGATATAGTTGGTGCCGGCGTAGTCGCGCAGGTCCAGGTTGAGCGTAGAGTAGATACCCGTCACGAGCTGCATGGCATCTTCCTCGGAAGCCGGGAAGTTACTCGTGTTGCGCTCGGTATAGCTGACCGTGTCCAGGAAGTTCTCGCAAGCCGAGAAGGCGAGCACGGCGGAAGCGACGGCGAAAAGTCGTATGATAGTCTTTTTCATGATGCACTAGAATTGAATGTTAACACCAATGAGGAAGGTTCTGGCGGAAGGATAGAAGCCCACGTCGATACCGGAAGCCCAGTCGTGGTCGGTACCCTTGCCCATTTCAGGATCCATACCGGAGTAACCGGTGATGGTCAGGAGGTTCTGCGCGGAGAAGTACAGGCGAGCCTTGCTGATGTACTTCATGTTCACCAGGCGACGGAAGTCGTAACCGATGGTCAGGTTGGAGATCTTGAAGTAGTCGCCGTTCTCGATGTAGATATCGGAGATGTTCTGCCAGTTGCGGTTGCTGCCGTAGGTCAGGATCGGGAGCTTGTTGGAGGTACCCTCACCCGTCCAGGTATTGAAGACATCCGTCGTGAAGTTGTCACGCTGGCTGTCGGCGAAGGAGCGGTAGGACTTGGCAATCTGCTGTCCGAAGGCGCCGTAGCCGGCAATGTTGAAGTCAAAGCCCTTCCAGGCCATCCAGAAGTTCAGACCGGCGGTGAAGTGCGGGTTCGGGTCACCGATCATGGTGCGGTCGTCAGCGGAGATCACGCCGTCGTTGTTGGTGTCGACGAAGATCAGGTCGCCCGGCTTGGAATCCTCATATTTCACCTTCGTGGCATCGACCTGGGCCTGGTTCTGGAAGACACCGGCGGTCTTGTAGCCGTAGAAGTAGCCGATCGGATAACCGACCTGGGCGCGGTACATTTCGGTCGTACCCTCGGAGAGGATGTCCTCATCACCGTGGATAATGCCCTCGGCGTTGGCGATACGGGTGACGATGTTCTTGTTGTAAGCACCGTTCACGTTGATGCCATAGGTGAAGTCACCGGTGTTCTTGCTCCAGTCGATGGAGAGTTCGATACCGGAGTTGCGGATGTCACCACCGTTGATATACGGCGGGTTCAGACCGTACACGGAAGCGATCGGGGCGTCGACCAGCCAGTCGCGGGTATCCTTGATGTAACCATCGATGGAGACACCGAGACGGGAGTTGAAGAAGCGGGCGTCGATACCGAAGTCGAGCTGCTGAGAGGTCTCCCAGCTCACGTCCGGGTTGGCGAGCACGTCGCCGACAGCACCGGTCGCGAAGGAATCCTCGGAATCAAAGGCGTAGGAAGCGCCCGTATCCAGCACGATGGTGGAGAGGTACTGGAAGTTGGAGATGCTGGCGTTACCGTTCTGACCCCAGCTGGCACGCACCTTCAGGAAGCTGAGCCAATCCTTGGCCTCGGCCATCCACGGCTCGGAAGAGATCACCCAACCGGCGGACACAGAGGGGAAGATACCCCAGCGGTGACCGCGGGCGAAGTTGGAAGAACCGTCGGCGCGGACCGTCGCGGAGAACATGTACTTGCTATCATAGTTATAGTTCACACGGCCGAAGAAGGAAGCGAGGGCGCCCTGGCTCCGAGGAGCACCGGACACGGAAACTTCGCTCAGCTGCGTCGGCTTGGTATTGGACAGGTAAGCACGCTCGAAGTCGTTCGGGAAGATGGAGTTGTAGCCCGTTCCCTTGACCGAGGCACCCATGCCCCACTTCTCGATGGACTGACCGGCCACGACATCGAAGTTGTGCTTGTCAGCGATGGAGAAGGAGTAGGACACCGTATTTTCCCAGGTGATGCGCTGGTTCGTATTCATGCTCTGGCTCACATTGTCAAAATCGTTGAACACCTTGGGGTTGATGTTGTAGATCATGTTATAGGAGCGGGAGGAACCGGCGGACATCAGGTAACCGAACTGGGTCTTGAACTTGAGGTTCTTGATCGGCTGGAGTTCAGCGAAGATGCTGGCCTGCAGCGTGAAGCTGGAGCTCTGGTTCAGACCGCGGGAGGTGTAGTAGTCGTAAGCGAGCGGGTTCGCGGAGCTGGTGGCGGTGTCGAAGTTCCAGCCTTCGGCAGCACGCGCAGCCTGATCGTAGAAGCCCGTCACGTTGCCCTGCTCGTCATAGGTGTAAGCAGGAAGGACCGGCGTTGCACGGAGGATGTTGTGCACGGAGTTCCAGTAGATATCCACATCGTCAGCGATACCGCTGTTGGTGCTGTGGTTGAAGTTCAGCGTCTGGCCGATGCGCAGGATGTCGAGCTTGTCGTTCTTGATCACCACGTTGTCGGTGTTGACACGGAAGGTGTAGCGCTGATACTTGGCGTTCACCGGGTTGATCTTGTTGTAACCGATGATACCGTCCTGTCCGGTGTAGGACAGACCGACGGCGTACTTGTGGTCCGCGGTACCGCCGGTCACGTTGATCGCGTGATTGGTGGTCATGGCGCCCTTGTTGTAAGCCTCTTCCATCCAGTTGGTACCCTTCCAGGAACCGTTCATGATGGACTGATAGAGTTTGGCGGGGAGGACGGCAGCCCAGTTGGTCAGGGCGATGCCTTCGTTCTTGTACATCAGGTCGAGGGCGTCCATGTACTCCTTGGCGTTGCAGAGGTTCGGCATCTTGGAGATGAACTGCCAGCCATAGTAGCCGTCATAGGACACCACGGCGCGGCCTTCCTTACCCTGCTTGGTGGTCACGAGCACGACGCCGTTCGCAGCACGGGCACCGTAGATGGCGGCCGAAGCAGCATCCTTGAGGACGTCGATGGACTCGATGTCAGCGGGGTTGAGCGCGCTGAGGCTGCCGCCCGCCACACCGTCGATAACGTAGAGCGGATCGGAATCACCGATCGTACCCATACCACGGATGTTGACCTTGTAGCCCTCGCCGGGCTGGCCGGAAGCCTGCGTGATGGTAACGCCCGGGCTCTGGCTCTGGAGAGCGCCCAGGACGGAAGTAGTGCTGAGTTTGGTCAGGTCGCCACCCTTCACCTGGACGGTGGATCCGGTGAGGAGTTTCTTCTGCTGGACACCGTAACCGATGACGACTGCCTCGGAAAGCTGGTCCAGATCCGGATAGAGCGTGATGCTCAGGGAGTTCTTGCCGTTCACGGCGACTTCCGCCGAGACATAGCCGAGGCTCTCCACGGACAACGTTGCAGTCGCAGGCGCTTCGACGGTGAAGTGACCGTCAGCGTCGGAGGTGCACCATGCGCCCGTACCCTTGACAACGACAGACGCGAAGGGGACAGGATCCCCGCTGGCGCCGTCGGTGATCGTTCCCGTCACCGTCAGGTTCTGCGCATTGACAGTCAATGCAGCCAATCCCGACAGAAGGAACAGAAAGATTTTTTTGGCTTTCATAAGGTTATTTAAATTAAAATGAAGTGATTTAAGTGGTTTGTGCTACAAAAGTATCTAATTCGGTCCCATGTTGGAGACATTTTTGCGTATTCCTATACACAATTTGCGCACAGAGGCCGTTTTATTTCATAAGTGTGAGGAGAATCTGTCCGATTTCGCCATTTTCGTGAACACCCGTAAACTCCTCAGCATGCGGTCCATAAGCGAAGACCGGGACGAGGATACCGTTGTGTCCCTTGGTGGAGAAATGCACCTTGACGGTCCGGTTCTCGAGGCTGCCGTCGATCAGCGTCAGGCCGCCGGTGGCGTGGTCAGCCGTGACGACGACCAGGGTCTGTCCGTCCTGCTCGGCCCACTTCAGGACCTTGCCGATGGTGCGGTCGAAGTCGAAGAGTTCCTCGGCCATGTAGCCGACTTTCTGGCGGTGGCACCAGTCGTCGATGCTGGAGCCCTCGATCATCAGGAAGAAGCCTTTCTTATTGTCCAGCAGCTCGATGGCCTTCATAGCGCAGTCCTCGAGCACCGGGCCGCGGTCCAGGGCCGGCTCCATCTCGAGCGGAGCGAAGAGGCCGAGCACGCGGCCGCTCTCCACCTTGTTCAGGTCCTCGCGGTTGTCCACGAAGGTGTAGCCGCGGTCCACCATTTCCTGGACCAGGTCGCGGCCGTCGGAGCGGTTCTGCCAGAACTGGATGCCGCCGCCGGACAGGAAGTCCACCTCGCTGTCCACGTACTGGGCGGCGTTGATCTCTTCCTCGTCGCGGTCGAGGGAATGGCCCACGAAGTCGAGCGGCGTGGCGTCATTGATGCGGCAGGTCACCGCGACGCCGGTCTTCATGCCTTTCTGCTGGGCACGGTGCAGCATGGACGGCACCGGATTGCCCTCCGGATCCACGCCCATGTAATGATAGCGCGTCTTCACGCCCGTGGCCAGGGCGGAGCCGCCGGCGCAGGAGTCCGTGACGAGGCGGTCCACCGCGTAGGTGCGGGAGAAGCCGGAATACGGCATGTTGTCCATATTGAGATGGCCGCCGTTGAGCACCCAGCCGCAGCTGACCTGCTCCACGCCCATGCCGTCGCCGATCATGAAGATGATGTTCTTGATCTTCTTCGAGCGGGGCTGGGACACCGTCACCGTCTCGTACGGCTCGGCCACCGTGTACTGGTCATCCTCGCGGAACTGGTCGTTCGCGTACTTGGAACGGTTGCGGGAAATGTCTTCCTCCTCCGTCAGCGGGGCGGCCTGCGCGCCGCAGTCCAGCGCGAAATGAACGTCCTTCGCCTCCGTGCGGCAGCTGACCGTCTTGGTCTGGCCGGGCAGGAGCGGGAAGAAGTTGTCGCTCCAGAAGGCCGGGGCGACCAGCTGGCCGTCGGCGTCCAGGGCCTTCACGATATTCATATAGGAGATGACGTCGGACTTGTTGGACAGGGTCACCGTCCAGGCGCCGTTGCCGCCCTCCACGCTCATCTGCACGTCCGCAGGCTCCTGCGCAAAGGCGAAGCGCAGGTCGGCGTGGCGCGTGATCGGGGTCAGGTACCAGTTGGTCTTCGACCAATTATATTCGCTGTCCCTGGCGGGCAGGCAGTAGAAGTTGTCCGCAACGGGGGTACCGTCGGCCTGCGTGAGGGCAAGCGCGACGAAGTGCGGCTTGCCGTCGAAGCGGCGCAGGTCGAAGACCGGCAGGCTCTGGCGGTAGTCCAGCTTGAGCTCACGGCTGTCGCTGCCCAGCACGCGGGAGTGCTCGTCATAGACGGTGTAGTTGGCCTTGAGCGTGCAGGCTTCCGGCCGCTCGCTGACTGCGTAGACCTTGCGGTCGGCGTAGTCGAAGATCAGCTGGACGGGCTCGCAGGCCTTCTTCGTGCCGTAGTAGGCGGCGGTCGGAGCGCCGTACCAGTCGTAGAGCTGCCAGTAGAGGGACGGCCAGGCGGAGTTCAGCATCCACTGGACGATGCCGGTGCTCTTCGGCATGCGGGCGCGGAAGGACTCGAACATGGCGCGCGTGCCGTCGTAGTCCACGGCGTGCGCCTTGCGGACGAAGTCCGTGAAATCGCGGGCGGCGCCGTACTGGTTCTCGATGATGGTATTGAGCATGGCCGGCGAATTCATCGCCGAACCGGATGCGGTGCAATGATAGCTCCAGCTGTCGGACAGGGGCCAGAGGGCCTCCTCCGGAATCATGCGGCGCAGGGACTCCGCCTGCGGCAGGTTGGCGCCGATGCCGGTCTCGGTATTGAAGCCGAAGGCGCCGCCCGCGTCGGTGTTGCGGTACCAGTAGTCGGGGGCCACGTACTCATACGGGCCTTCCATCTTGGTGCCGGACCAGCCGGTGATGCTGCTCTCCAGGTTCTTGGCGGAGCAGACATAGGGACGGTATTCCTCGGCGTCGTAGATTTCCATATAACGCTGCTCGAGGCGGGGATTCGGGATGCGGTCGCTGCCGGTCAGCCAGCCGATCAGGGCGGCGTGGTTATGCAGGCGCACCACCTGGTCGCGGAAATACGCGACGGCCAGGTCCTCCGTCTCCGGGGTATTGATGCAGCCGTAGCCGTGGACCTCGGGCAGACCGCAGTAGTCCTCCCACTCCCACTGGCAGCTCCAGCCCGCGAGGGCGAGCACGCCGAGCTGGTCGCAGAGGTCATAGACCGTGTCGTCCTTGCCCCAGATATTCTCGAAACGGATGCAGTTCAGGTTCATATCCTTGACATACTCGACCTGCTGGCGGATGCTCTCCGGCGTGTCGCGCAGGAAGAGGTCGTCGGTCCAGCCGGCACCCTTGATCAGGATGTCGCGGCCGTTCAGCTTGAACTGGCGGTAGTTCTCGGCCGTCAGGCAGCTGGTGATGCTCCGCACGCCGAAGTCGACCTCCTTGCGGTCGGACACGGCGCCTTTCAACTCCACGCGGGCGGCGAGGTGATACAGTTCGGGCGTGCCCAAGTCATAGCTCCACCACACGCGGGGCTGGTCCAGATGCAGCAGGGACAGCTGCTCCGGCGTCAGCACGAGGGTCTGGAGCGAAGCGGCCGGCAGGCTGACGGGGACAGATGCCTCGCCCACGCCGTCCAGCGCGAGCTTCAGCGTGCCCTCGACGGGCTGGTCGGCATGGTTGCGCAGCTTCACGCGCAGCTCCAGGTCCGCCTCCGCGAGCGTCTCCACATTCAGGTTCGGGACCACGAACACGTCCTCGACCGACACGGCGCCGGTGGCCCGGAGCGTGACCGGGCGGACGATACCCATGCTCTCGTCGAAGGGACGGGGATTCCAGTCCACGAAGCCGATGTTCAGGTCGCCCTTCTGCGCGCGGCGCAGGCGGACTTCCAGGCGGTTGTTGCCCTTCAGCAGGGAAGCGACCTCATACGCCCGGCGGCGGAAGACGCCGAAGGTGGTGTCGGAGGCCGCGATCTGCGTGCCGTTCAGGAATATGTCAGCATAGTAGTTCAGGCCGTCGAATACCAGTTCGAAATACTGGCCCGCGGCCGGCGTGGCCGCGAATTCGGTGCTGTAGGTCCAGCTGTCGTCGAACGGCGTCCGGTCCACGGCGGCGTAGTTGCGCCCCGTGAAGAGGTCGTCGCCGAAATAGCCGGCTTCCGAAAGGACGCCACACACCGTCGAAGGCACCGTGGCGGCATACTGCTCGGCCGCGCCTTCGCGGGTGAGCTGCCAGGCCCCGTCCAGGACGAGTTCGTCCCCGGAGGCCATACGGCCCTGCTGCCCGCAGGCGCAGAGCGTCACTGTCAAGAGGAGATAGAGAATCTTCTTCATACGCGGATCAGATTAAAGACGCGCCGATCACCGGGATGTCGTCGCCGGTGCAGACGTCGATGGTCAATTTTTCCAGGCTGGATTTATACGGGAAATCCCGCTTCAGGCGCGCCTCCATGGACTGCCGGAAGAGCGGGTAGTTGTAGGCGACACCGCCGCCGAAGGCGATGTGGCTCGGATCGTAGGCGAACATGACCGTGCAGAGCAGGTCGCCCAGGCGCTTGCCCAGCTCGGTGAAGAGGGCGATGGCGCGGGGATCGCCGTTGCGCGCGGCCTGGGAAGCGGTCATGCTGTCCCAGCCGCTGCCGGCGAAGAACTGCTTGCTGCAGAAGGCTTCCAGGGTGGCGCCGCGGTACGGGAGGCTGCCGAGCTCACCGGCGCCGCAGTTGGCGCCGACGAAGAGCCGGCCGCGGTCCACGATGCCCATGCCGACACCCGTACCCAGGGTGATGACNNAAGCGCTGCTCGAGAACTTCCTTGAGCGGGACCTCCGTCCAGGAAGGAATGTTGACGGTATCATAGACGATTCCCCGGTTGACGTCCACGACGGACGGGACACCGATGCCGATTTTATCCGTGTCCGGGGTGATGATGCCGGAAATCCGCTCCGACAGCGTGTCCAGCGTTTCCTGCAGGCTGGCCTCATGCGGGAACCACGGGTTGGAAACCCGCTTTACGATCTTGCCGTCCTGGACCAGGCCCAGGACCAGGTTGGTACCTCCGACGTCAATTCCAAGTGTCATTTTTCTGTGTGTTTTTTTGCAAAAATATGGATTTGATTCTTAGCAGAAAAACAATTTTGCGTATTTGCGTTCGCATTTTGCGTCAAGCTGTTTTTCCGCTCCGCTTTTTTTTACATATTTGTATCGGAAAATAAACCCGCTGATTGTGAACACTAAACATCTTTTCCTTCTTTTTATCGCGTACGCGTTTTGCGTATCGTGCACCGCACCTTGCCACATCGTCTGGACCGAAGGTCCGACCGACCCCGAAACCGGCCGCGCCGCCCATGTCCTGACCATCCAGAACCCGCCGGCAGGCACCGACTGGACCATCTGGTTCAGCCAGTTCCGCACGCCGGTCACGATGGAGGAAGGTGCTCCCGGATCCATCGATCATATCAGCGGTACGCTGTACCGTGTCGTGCCCGCCGCGGACACCCAGGGCGCGGAGATGGTCCTGAACTACCAGGCCCGCCCGCTGGTCAACCAGTGCCGCGCACCGGAAGGATTCTTCCTGCAGCGCAAGGGCGGCAAGCCCGTGCCCGTGGAGGCGGAATACCGCTTCCTGCCCGCCGAGGCCGTCCCGGTCTTCGGCTACACGCACGTGGAGACGGGGGTTTATGACCTCATTCCCCGCCTGAAAGAGGTGAAGACCCTCGGCGGCGAGACCGAGCTCTCCGCCACGCCGACCGTCACCCTGCTCGACGGACAGCGGCCCGGCTGGTACCGCCTGACCCTCGCGGACGGCGAAGTCCGCATCGAGGCGGCCGACGAGGACGGCGCCTGCTACGCCCGCACCACCCTGGACCGCCTCCGCCGCAACGCGCAGGGCGCCCAGGTCCCCGCAGCCGTGGTCACCGACTGGCCCGACCTGCCCTGGCGCGGCCTGATGCTGGACGTGAGCCGCAATTTCACGAAGAAAGCGGACCTGCTCCGCCTGATCGATATGATGGCCGCCTACAAGGCCAACTTCCTGCACCTGCACTTCGGCGATGACGAAGGCTGGCGCATCGAAATCGACGCCCTGCCGGAGCTCACCTCCTACGGCGCGTTCCGCTGCCTGCCTGTCCTCAACGCGGACGGCTCCATTTCCGAGCCGGACGGCCTCCAGCCCACCTACTGCGTGGCGGCGAAGCCCGGCGACGACTCCCCCGGCAACGGCTATTATTCCCACGCCGACTTCGTCGAAATCCTCCGCTACGCCTGGGAGCGCCGCATCCGCGTGATCCCGGAATTCGACACCCCGGGCCACTCCCGCGCGGCAGTCAAGTCCATGGAGGTCCGCGCCGCCCGTACCGGCGACGCCTCCTGCCTGCTCTCCGAGCCGGAGGACGCTTCCGAATATGAATCCGTGCAGGACTACACCGACAACGTCATGAACGTGGCCCTGCCCAGCACGTATACCTTCTTCGAGACCGTGTTCGACGCGCTGATCGCGCTCTATGCCGAGGCGGGCGTGCCCCTCGACGCCATCCACATCGGCGGCGACGAGGTCCCGGACGGTGCCTGGACCGCTTCCCCGGCCTGCCAGGCCCTGATGGCGGCGAACGGCCGCAGCGACATCGGCTGGCTCAAGGACTACTTCCTGAACCGCGTCATGGACATCGCCGAAGCCCGCGGCATCAAGCTGGGCGGCTGGCAGGACATCTGCCAGAACATCGAGCCCGCCACGCTGGCGCGCCTGAAGGGCGACCTCGCGCTCACCAACCTCTGGACCGTCTCGCACGGCCGCGACGTGCTCCCGTACGAATTCGCGAACGAGGGCATTCCCGTCGTCATCTCCAGCGCGCCCAACTGCTACATGGACTTCGCCTACAACTACGGCAAGACCGAGCGCGGGCACTCCTGGGGCGGCTTCGTGGACGAGCGCCGCAGCTTCTCCCTGCAGCCTTTCGATATGTACCGTTCCGTCCGCTGGGACGACTACGGCGCGCCCGTGGACCTCACGCATGCCGGCGAGGGTAAACCGGCCCTGCAGCCGGCCGCCCGTCCGCAGATCCTGGGCATCGAGGGCCATCTCTGGGCCGAGACGCTCCGCAGCTTCGACCACGTGACCTACTACTTCTTCCCGAAGTCCCTGGGCCTCTTCGAGCGCGGCTGGAACGCCAACCCCGCCTGGGCCGGGACCACCGCTCCGGACGATCCGGCCTTCACGGCCGACTTCGACCAGTTCTTCAGTATCATCACAGACCACGAGTATCCGTACTACGACGAGCTCGGCGTCAGCTATCACCGTCATTGATCCCATGTTACGCCTGCTGATCATCACCGACTTCACGGAGTCCTTCGCGAACAAGCTCCTGCAGGGCATCGTCCGCTATTCCCGCCGCAAAGAGCAGTGGGCCATCTGCCGGATGCCGCCGTCCTTCAAGGCGAAGATCGGCATCCCCGGGGTGGTCAAGTGGGCCAAGGACTGGGGCGCCGACGCCGTGATCGGGCAGTTCGAGGAGACGGATGACGTGAGCCTGTTCGGCAAGAACGGCATCGTGGTCGTGGCGCAGGATTTCAAGAAGCGCTTCAAGACCATCCCCAACATCACCGCCGACTACCTCGGGACCGGCCGCATGGCCGCCCGCTTCTACATCGACCGCGGCTTCCGGAATTTCGGTTTCTTCGGCTTCAACGAGGTGTGCTGGTCCGACGAGCGCTGCGAGGGCTTCCGCCGGGAAGTGGAAGCCGCCGGATACGGCAGCTCCTTCTACGCCTACAACCTCCAGGACATCGACCACCTGTGGTACTACGAGCGGGACCGGCTGCGCGAATGGCTCCGGATGATCCCCAAGCCCATCGGCATCATGGCCTGCGACGACAACCAGGGCAACAACCTCATCGAGGCCTGCCACGCCGCCGGCGTGCGGATTCCCGACGAGGTGTCGGTGATCGGCGTCGATAACGACGAGCTGCTCTGCAGCCTCGGCAGTACCACCCTGTCCAGCATCTTTGTGGACATCGAGGAGGGCGGCTACAAGGCCGCGGAGCTCATCGAGCGCCGCGTGGCCAACCCCACCGCCCCGCTGGAGGACGTGGTCCTGAAGCCCGTCAAGATCGTCGGGCGCATCTCCACGGCGGCCTTTGCCACGGACGACGCCCAGATCCAGAAAGCGGTGCAGTTCATCCACCGCAACTACCAGAAGAAGATTTCCGTCAAGGACGTCATCGCAGAGGTCGCCCTGTCCCGCCGCCTGCTGGAGCGCCGCTTCAAGGTCGTGACCGGGCAGACCCTCTACCAGTACATATCCGACCTGAAAATCAAGCGCTTCGCCGAACTGCTCCTCGACACGGACGAGCAGGTGGTCGGCATCGCGCTGTCCCTGGGAGAGAACGACACCAAGAGCATTTCCCGCCGTTTCAAGCAAATCTATGGCTGCTCGCCGAATGAATGGCGCGAGCACCACCAACAGAAAAAAACCAGCTTATGATCCGTAGAATCCTTCTTTTCGCTGTGCTGTGTACCGCCGCCCTGAGCGCCGGCGCCCAGAACTTCAACGTCCTGCAGGACCTGCAGGACAACCCCGCCCTGCTCGCCGGCACCGACTATCTCTGCCCGACCGGGGCCGTCGCACTTTCGCCCGCGCCCAAGGGCTACCAGCCTTTCTACATCAGCCATTACGGCCGCCACGGCGCCCGCTACGCCTGGCAGAGCGATATGTACGAGCGCCTGAACAACGTGTTCGGCGCCGCCGCCGAGGCGGACAACCTGACCCCGCTCGGGGCCTCGTTCAAGCAGCGCTTCGACAGCCTGTATCCGTCCGTACGCTACCGCGTGGGCGACCTCTCGCGCAAGGGCTGGCAGCAACAGCAGGAGCTGGCCGCGCGGATGTATGAGAATTTCCCGAAGGTGTTCGGGAAAGGGGCGGCCGTCCGCTCCTGGACCTCCACCTCGACCCGCTGCATCATGACCATGTCCTCCTTCTGCCTCGGCCTGAAGGCGAAGGATGCGAAGCTCGACATCTTCGAGAACTTCGGCGTCAGCTTCCTGCCGGCCATCCTGCCGCTCGACCGCAACAACCCCTTCCGCAACGACAGCTACCTCCGCACGCCGGTGAGCTTCAGCGAGACCTGGGAGCAGTATATCGAGCGCACGGTGGACTACCGCGCCATCCTCGCGCGCCTGTTCAAGGACAGCGACAAGGCCCTTCCGGCCGCGGAGCAGTGGGACTTCGTGTCCTATCTGTACTTCTTCGCCGCCGGCATGAACAGCCTGGACACGGACCTGGATTTCACGGACATCTTCACCCCCGAGGAGCGCATCGCCCTCTGGAAGATCGACGATTTCCAGTTCTACGCCAACGCCTGGCCCACGCACCTGGGCTACCAGCCCATCGTGGACGACATCATCGCGAAGGCTGACGCGCGCATCGCCTCCGGCGAGGCGGGCGCCGACCTGCGCTTCGGCCACGACTACACCTTCCTGCCGCTGCTGATGACCCTCGGCGTGAACGGCTTCAACCACGACGTCACCGATCCGGACGAGATCCCCTTCTGGTGCCAGCTGCATGAGGTGCCGATGGGCGCCAACCTGCACTTCGTCTTCTACCGCAACCCGCGCTCCGCGAAGGTGCTCTTCAAGGTGCTCCTCAACGGCAAGGAGGCGCATCTGCCGCTGGAGACCGACAACTGGCCGTACTACGACTGGGACGCTTTCAAGCAGCAGGCCAGCCTGCCGGTGATGGGCGACTATACTACCATTGACACGGAAGTTCCCGAAATCTCCGGCCTCTGCCTGGCGCCGGACGGAAACGGCTTCCTGGCCGCCTCTGACGAGAAGGGCGTCTACGCCGTCAGCTGGACGGGCGAGACGAAGCCCTTCTTCGTGGCGGAGCGCAGCATGGACTGCGAGGGCGTCACGGTGGACCCGGCCACCGGGGATGTCTATTACATCGTCGAGCGCAAGCAGGAAGTCCGCCGGCTCCGCGCCCCGGAATACAAGGAACCTGAACTGCTTACGGTCATCAAGGAAGTGGGCTACCGCACCAACAGCGGTCTCGAGGCCATCACCTGGATGAACGACGGCACCCTGCTGCTCGGCAACCAGGCCAAGCCGCGCCTGCTCATCCGCTTCTCCCCGACCGAGGGCATCCTCGACCGCACGGAGATCACCGAGGGCATCATCGACATCTCCGACCTCTGCTACGACCCGGTGCGCAAGGCGCTCTGGATCCCGGACAGCGAGGCGCGCACGATCAATCTCTGCACCCTGGAAGGCAAGGTGATCGCCTCCTACCCGGTGCCCTTCATCGATAACGGAGAAAGCTTGTACGTGGATCGCGACCGCCAGTGCATCTGGGTCGGCGACGACACCACGTCCAAGCTCTACAAGATCAGTTTCAAGAACCTATAAGCGATTCTCCGCGGCCTCGACGGCCTTGAAATAGCGATAGCTTGAGACTTTCAACTCACCGACGGCGGATTCGTCACAGACGATGATGCCGTCGGCGTGGTTTTGCATGCCGCTGAGCGTGCAGTAGTGCGACATCGGGCCCTCCACGGCGTCGCGCAGCGCGCGGGCCTTGCGCGGGCCGAAGGCCAGGATGACCACCTCGCGGGCGGAGAGCACCGTGGCCACGCCGACGGTGAGCGCCTGGGCGGGAACCGCCTCCGGGTCGCCGCCGAAGAAGCGGGCGTTGACTTCGCGCGTGTCCTGCGTCAGGGTCATCACCCGCGTGCGGGAGCATAGCGGGGAGAAGGGCTCGTTGAACGCGATGTGGCCGTCTTCGCCCACGCCGCCGAGGAACAGGTCGAATCCGCCGGCGGCGGCGATGGCCTCCTCATACGCGGCGCACTCGGCATCCAGGTCGGCGGCGTTGCCGTCGAGGATGTGGATGTTCTCCGCCGGCTCGTCGATATGGTCGAAGAGCTGGCGGTGCATGAAGGAATGATAGCTCTCGGGATGATCCACCGGCAGGCCGACGTATTCGTCCATGTTGAACGAGATCACGTTCTTGAAGCTGACTTCCCCGTCACGGACCATGCGGATGAGTTCGTTATAGGTTCCTATGGGGGTGGAACCGGTGCAGAGACCGAGCACGAAGGGCTCGGAGGTGCGGGCGGCCTTGGCGTTGATGGCGTCGGCGATGCGGTGCGCGGCCCACAGGGAGCCTTCTGCGGCGTTGTTGCGGATGATTAGTTTCATATTATTAACAGAGTTTCAGGAATACTTCGATGGCCTGGTATTCGGCCATGCCCAGGCGGTCGTACTGCCGGGCGGTGTTCTGCGTGCGCTCCTCGGCGCGCTGCCAGAATTCGCGCGGATCCTCGCCCGGGAACGGGACGATGTCCTTCTGCGAGAGGTGGCGGAAGATGGCGTGACGCTTCATCACGACCTCGTCCGGACTCAGGGGAACGGCCATGTCCACGCGGCCCAGCTCCCACTCCATCCAGGCGCCGCGGTAGAGCCAGATGTGCGTCTCGGAGAGCCAGTCGTTGCCCTCGGCGCGCAGCTGCTCCACGGCCTCCAGGGCCGCCTCGGTGCACACGCGGTGCGTGCCGTGCGGGTCGGCCAGGTCGCCGGCCATGAAGATCATGTGCGGCTTGAGGCGGCGCATCAGGTCCTTGATGATGTCCACGTCGGCCTGCGTGCGCGGCTTCTTCTTGATGCCGCCGGACTCGTAGAACGGAAGGTTCAGGAAATGGGCGTTCGTGTTGTCGTCCAGCCCGAAGGAGCGAACGGCGGCGCGCGCCTCGCTGCGGCGGATGGCCGCCTTCATCTCCAGCAGCTCGCGCGGCTCCGGCTCGCCCGGAACCTTCTGGGCCACCAGGTAGCGGACCTCCTCGAAGCGGTCGGCCAGACCCAGCTGGTAGGCTGCGTCGAAGTGCTGCAGGACCACATCGTCGTGGACCGCCACGTCGCCCGAGGTCTCGTAGGCCACATGCACGTCGTGCCCCTGGGACACCAGACGGATGAAGGTGCCGCCCATCGAGATGACGTCGTCATCCGGGTGCGGCGAGAAGATGAGCACCGTCTTGGGGAACGGCGCGGCCGGGACCGGACGCGTGCTGTCGTCGGCGTTCGGCTTGCCGCCCGGCCAGCCGGTAATGGTATGCTGCAGGTCGTTGAAGACCCGGATATTGATCTGGTCATAAGGACCGTAGAGCTCCAGGAGCTCGCTCAGGGAGTTCTCCAGGTAGTCGCGCTCAGTCAGCTTGAGGATCGGCTTGCCGACCGTCTCGCAGAGCCAGACGACCGCTTTGCGGATGAGCTTCTGCGTCCAGTCGCAGGGACCCACCAGCCAGGGGGCCACCACGCGGGTGAGCAGGCTGCCCGCCGTCGCGTCCGTGTAGAAATGGATATGGTCGTGCCGCTGCAGCAGGGAGGCCGGGCAGGCGGGCGTCATCTCGCCCTCGACGATGTCCTTGACCGCCTGGGCCTTGTCTTCGCCCCAGGCCATCAGGACGATGCGGCGGGCGGTGAGCATCGTGCTGATACCCATCGTGATGGCGCTCTGCGGCGTGGCCGCCAGGTCGTGGCCGAAGTTGCGCGACTGGCGCTTGCGGGAGCTATAGGACAGGCGGACGGTGCGCGTGCGCGTCTTCTCGTTGCTGCCGGCTTCGTTGAAGCCGACCTGTCCCTCTTCGCCGACCCCGATCACCAACAGATCCAGGTCGCGGGCGATCTTGTCGAAGGCAGCGCAATAGGCGGACACTTCCGCCTGCGGCACGGTGCCGTCGGGGATGTGGACGTTCTCCGGCAGGATGTCCACCTGGTCCAGCAACGCCTCGTGCAGGCGATGGTTGCGGCTCTGCAGCTCGTCCGAGGAGGACGGGTAGTATTCGTCGATGGAGACGACCTCCACCTGCCGGAAGGACACCTGGCCCGCCTGGTAGCGGCGCAGCAGTTCCTCGTAAAGCAGGACCGGCGTGGTGCCGGTCGTGAGGCCCAGCCGGAACAGCCGGCCCTCGCAGGCTTTGATGCCTTCGACGATCAGATCCGCCACGGCGAGCGACGCCGTCCGCGCTTCCGGACAGATGTCCGTCCAGATCTTCTCATAATTGTGCAGGATGCCTGCCGGGAGGTCTTTCTCGGTCAGCCCACCTTCGTAAGGGAGAGTAAAATGCTTGCTCATAACCATTTATCTGACAATCATCTGTCACAAAGATAGAAAAAAGGGAATAACTTCGGTGCGGTTTTTGCGAAATCCGACCCACAATTTGCGTTTTTCGGGAATTCGCATAGTTTTTGTACCTTTGCACGAAACGTCAAGTATATGAAGAAATTTCTCCTTCTGCTTTCTCTCCTGCTGATTGCCACTTCCCTGTGCGAAGCGCGCAAGCTTCCCAAGGAAGCGCTGGGCACCGTCAACTACGAGATCCGCTACAAATGGGGCGCCATCAACGCCAAGGTCGCCTCGATCGACATGAGCGTGAATGCGGACAAGTGGAAGAGCTATCCGGCCTATCATGCAAAGGCCGTCATCAAGACCTCGGCCATATTCAGCCTCTTCATCGGCGCCGACATGACGGCCGAAGGCTATATCGCGCAGGCGGACGTGCAGCCGCTCTATTTCGACAATCCTCACAAGAAGGGCGGCAAGGACGTCCGCTTCACCTTCCTGTACAACCGCGACAGCAAGCAGATCGAGACCACCTTCCAGGGGGTGAAGGAAACCAGCAACAACACCTTCCCGCTGGACGGCAAAACCTATGATCTGCTCTCCGTCATCCTGTTCGTCCGCTCCCTGGAGGCACCCTTCAAATCGGAGGATCTGAACCTGATTCTGGGCGAGGAACGCTACCCGGGCGTGCTGGTCTATCAGGGCCGGGACCAGGAGAAGTTCCCGGGCCAGGAGCTCGACCGCTTCGTGCTCCGCCTGACGGGCCGCGGCGTCATGGAGAACGGCAGCGGCAACGAGCTCGTCTTCTGGCGCTCGCTGGGTGCCGACCACAAAATTATCGCCCTCGAGGCCCCCGTCAACCCCGGCTTCATGACCATCCGGGTCAAAGAATAGCGCGTTCCGATGAATCCAATAAAACAGAGCAGCGAGGTAATCGCTGCTCTGTTTGGTTATTATGATGTTTATTGCTTAATGAGGCGGATGCA
>LXOW01456864.1_pt2 | contig 22847 bp, 17 predicted proteins | sample 1368591 | NCBI WGS metagenome assembly LXOW01 (sample SAMN04884650, study PRJNA319009) | bovine gut metagenome | isolation source: Cow rumen | host: Bos taurus | place: Italy: Legnaro (PD) | collected 2014-07-09
TTGGCGAGGACGACTGGCAGCGGGTGATAGTTATGGGCACCGTACTTGGCTTCCAGGTCCATAGCCTGCTGTGATGACGTGATTTTTTCGATCATGATTCGATATTTAAGGATTTAAAGATTTAAAAATTCCAAGATTCAAAGATTGGAGCCGCAAAGTTAAGACTTCTTTTTGAAAGAATCAACACTAAACGGCGACAAAGGGATTAAAGTTCTTCTCTTCACCGATGGTCGTCGATTCGCCATGACCGGGATACACTTCCGTTTCGTCGGGCAGAGTGAAAAGCCGGGTTCGGATGGATTCGCGAAGCACTGAGAAATCGCCACCGGGAAGGTCGGTGCGACCAATGCTGCGGCAGAAAAGGGCATCGCCAGTGAGGACCCAACCCTCGGCCCGGGCGTAAAGGCTGATGCTCCCTTGGGCATGGCCCGGAGTGCAGATCACCTCCAACATGCCGTTACCCACCTTAATCTCTTGGTCATCCTGCAAATCCACATCAGGAAGGTCAATATCACCAACCGGTTGCATCCCAAGCCACACCGCCTGACGCTTGGCCTGAATAAAGTCGTTGTGCATGTCGGGATGCGCCGCCACCTTGATGCCATAGCGGCGCTTTACGGCATTGTTGCCCACCACGTGATCCACATGGCCGTGGGTGTTGATGACCATCAGCGGCTTCAATTGGTGACTGTCAATATAGCCAAAAAGACGGTCTTCCTCTGCCGCGTTGGAGCATCCGGGATCGACAATGACACATTCCTTGGTTTCATCATGGATGATGAAGGTATTTTCGCTGAAAGGATTGAAGACTAAAGATTCAAGTTGAAGCATAGTTGGATTTTTGGGGCAAAAATAAGGATTTTTACCTATTTTTGTAGGCTGGTTTTAAAAGAAATGAAGTCAAAAAAGACAGGATTCTTTCGTTTGTTGCTGTTGGCGCTGCTGATGGCGACGGCTTCATTTTCCCATGCCCAGTTCTACAACGGCATGAACATGGAATTCGGCAAGAACCGCATCCAGTGGAAAGACTTCCAGTGGTCCTATTACAAATACGAGACTTTCGACGTATATTTCTATCAAGGTGGAAAGGAGCTGGCCGACTACGTACTCAACTATGCCAAAGACGCGATTCCCGATATGGAGAAACGGTTCGGCGCCCATTTCGGAAACAAAGTGCAGTTTTTGGTGTTCAATAGCCTTGGCGACCTCAAGCAGAGCAACTTGAACAACGACGAAGAGGATACGGGCAATACCGGAGGCGTTGCCAAAATCATCGGATCGAAAGTGTTCCTTTATTTCGATGGAAGTTTTGTAAACTTTGAAAAGCAGATCCAAAAAGGCATCGCCCAACTGCTGATGACCCAATCGATGAACGGCACCTCCATCGGCTCACAAATCCGCAATTCCTATCGATACGACATTCCCGAATGGTTCCAAAACGGGCTGTGCGCCTACATCACCGAAGACTGGGACAGCTACAAGGAAGACCTCTTGCAACGGGGCATTCTATCGGGCGACTTTAAGAAGATCAACCAATTGCACGATCAGGATGCCATCATTGCGGGCTATTCGTTCTGGGGTTTCATTGAGGAAAAATACGGCACCAAGACGTTCAACGACATCATCACTTTGGCAGAGAGCTCGAAAAACGTCAAGAAATCGCTGCTGTACGTTACCGGCGTCAAATACAAGGAGCTCATCGAGCAGTGGTACAATTTCTATGAAGAGCGCTTTAAGCTAATCCGCAAAAATTGGCCAAGCGAATTAATGCCCTTGAAATACCGTAAATATCGCACCTTCACCGAGCCCGAAGTCAGTCCCGACGGCAAACGTATCGCCTACGTCAGCAATGATGAGGGGCGCATCGGCATCTGGGTCGAAGACTTGAGTACAGGCAAAAAGGAACGGCTTTTTAAAACCGGATTCCGCTCCGACACTTGGATTGACACATCGTTTCCCCTGCTCGCTTGGAACCCCACCGGCACCACGCTCTCATTTATCGTGGAAGAAGAAGGCAAAATCCAGCTTTGTCATCTTGACCTGGGAACCAAAAAAGTGAAAAAGACGTATCTATTTGAATTCCAAAAAGTAACTTCTTTTTCATACGCACATAAAAGCAGGAAGATCGTCCTCTCGGCATGCCGTTACGGCAAACCCGACATCTATGTTTACGACCTGTTTTCCAACACCATTGAGCAGATCACCAGCGACCATTACACCGACCTCTCCCCCGTATTTACCAGCGACGACCGTCAGATTGTCTTCAGTTCCAACCGTGAAGGCAAGAGCAACCTCTTCGCCTACGACTACGCCAACAAAAACGGGCAACTTCGCAACCTGACCAACCAACAGCTTTCAAGCAACATCCTTCCCAAGTCGTTTTCAGGCAACAAACTGTTTTACCTCAACGATTCCTGCGGTTATTTTAACCTTTACGAAGCCTTGTTCGACAGTGCCGTGAGCCATATTGACACCGCAGTCCATTACCGCTATTTCATGGTCAGCAAACCATTGACAAACTATACCACCAGCATTATCGACTATTCGTATAATCCGATGCAGAAAAAGCTGGTCATGTTGGTTCCCGACGGGAACGGACAAAAAATCTACACCAGCTATTACCGCCAGGGAAGCCAAGACATCGGCCCCAGCCAATGGAGCCCTTACGCTCAGCAACGGCTGATGAAACACAAGCAAAAGGGAACCCAAATTGCAAGAAAAACCACTGAACACCGGTTCAAAAGCAGCCAACGCATTTCCCAGCAAAAATCGCCCAACAGCATACGACTGATCACTGCCAAAAAAGACACCGCTGTACGGGCGCAAAACTACTACGTGGAGCTGTTCTCCAATGAGCTGACCACCCAGATCGACTTCAGCTACATGAACTACAGCTACCAACCGTTTACGGGAGGTGGCTCGGCCATTTACCTCAACCCCGGATTCAATGTCTTTTTAGGTTCCAAGATGGCCGACTTGATGGAAGACTACAAGATTGACATCGGCGTGAAGCTGAACACCACGCTCATCAACAACGAATATGTAATCCGTTTCCGCGATTTGAGCAAACGCCTCGACAAAAGCCTGACACTGCACCGTTATGTGACGGACGACGAGGCCATGTACGACTACTACCGCACCTATACCAACGAGGCGTTCTACACCTTGAGCTATCCTTTCAACGAGATTCTCAGCCTAAGAGGCACTGCCATTTACCGATTCGACAAGAAGGTGACCCTTGCCCTACCTTACGGTAGCGGTCTCTCCGAAGCCAATGTGATCACTAACCTCGGCGGCTTGAGGGGTGAGTTGGTATACGACAATTCCAAGAAGCTCCAGACCAACCTGCGTGTGGGATCGAGAGGAAAACTCTTTGCCGAATACTACCAAACCATCGGAAAAGATTCAAAAAACCTGTTTGTCATAGGTTTCGATTACCGCAACTATACACGCATTCATCGGAATTTCATCTGGGCCAACCGCATCGCCGGCAGCAGTTCCTTCGGACAAAACAAACTGATTTATTACATGGGCGGTGTGGACAATTGGATCATGGCCAGATTCAATACCGAGACGCCGATCGACTTCGACCAAAACTACAGTTATCAGACGTTGGCCACCAACATGCGAGGCTTCCAGCAGAACATCCGCAACGGCAACAACTTTATCTTGTTCAATACCGAGTTGCGATTTCCCATCTTCAGCTACTTGCTCAACAGGCCCATCAACATGCAGTTTATCAAGGATTTCCAGATTGTTGCTTTCGGCGACATTGGCACTGCTTGGACGGGTTGGAACCCCTATAATCTTGCCAACTCACTTTACACCTCGCATTATCACGACGGCAACCTGGACATCAGCGTGACCAAGATCAAGGAACCCATTGTGGGTGGTTTCGGATTGGGCTTAAGAACCAGTGTTTTAGGCTATTTCGTTCGTGGCGACATGGCTTGGGGTGTCGAAGACGGCAAAATCAGCAAAAAGCCTCAGTTCTACCTATCGTTCAACTTGGATTTCTGAATACGACGGGAGATGGTCCATTGCCTTGAGTTGGTTATCCTCCATCTTGAAACAATAGCAAGAGGTTCCATTATAGAGCAACAGGTATTGTGGACGCAAGGTTGAATAATAGCGAACGGCCTGTTCCAAGGTCTTTTCGGTAATCTTGACCGACGCAGCCTTACATTCCACGATCATCAAAGGCTGGCCTTCACGGCTAAACACCACGGCATCACAACGCTTGTCGAGACCGTTGACCTTAATGGAATACTCCACCGCCAACAGCCCAGGCGGAACCCCTAGATGCTCCACCAACAGGTACAGCACTTTCTGCCTCACCTCCTCTTCAGGTGTAAGGGCGCAATAGCGCCGCCTCAAAGGATCAAAGACCTGCGTCTTCCCTTCCTGTGTCCTTGTTTTGAACCATTGAAGCGTAGACATGGCACAAGGGGTTATTCCATATCTGTCCGGATACTATAGAGGATGGACTGGAGCTGCAACAAATCGTCGCGCTTGTCGTGATTCGGGTAATACACATAGCCTTCCAGCGTCACCAAGTTACCCGTTTTGTTGTCAGGGAAAGTGTAAGAGATGAACGGTCCGGCCATATAGTCACCCACCAGGCACCACATGCCACGCATCTCAGCGGCAAAACCCGTAGGATAGTTGGAGATGTAATTCACTATCGGAGGGACAAATTCCTTCTCAGTGGTCATGAACGAGCCATCAGCGGGACCTGGGACATACTTTTGCACCAGGCGGTCTCGCAACGAGACCAAATTGCTCATCTCCAACTGCACTGTGTCTTTATAAGGAGTGGTATAGATGAAAATGCCGAAGCTGTTTTTCTCCAGCTCCTTACGGATCCACATGAAGTCAGGCTCGTCTTTCGAAATGAAAAATCCCGATGGGATCGTGATGTCAAACCCCATCTTCTCCTTGATCCGTTGGGTAATCTTCACGTCGTTTGAAGGCCGGAGCACCGACATGATGCGCTCACGTTCGACTTTGTCATACATCACCTTATAGGCTTCTTTCTGTTCGTTGAAGACCTTACACCATGAAGTGCGGTCAGGAGCCACGATCTTCATCACCCGCTGGGGAGCCGCCCAAAGGTCCTCACCCGTCTCCACCACAGGCTTTTCGAGATTAGGGTTGATCTCCACAATCAACAAGCACTTGTGTTTCTTGAACATATCATTGAAGCCCTTCACGTTGATGTGCGACAACTTATTCATAGCCTCAGGCTGAGGCAATCCATACTGAGGTTGCAGGAAAAATGCCCTGATGGTATCGCCAATCATGCCATCCCACTGATCGTCGTTCTGGGTAACGACCAAAATTTCTGAGGTACCGCCTGCCGAGCGGTCTTTCCTTGGCCCTTCTTTTTTATCGCCACATGCCGACATAAGGAACAGCGACAGGGAAAAGAAGAATAATCCGAAAATGTTGATTCTTTTCATTATATCGATTTTAGGTATTTCTCAAACTCTTAACTCTCAACGTTATACTTTTATTGTTAGGATACGCGAAGTTTCTGTTTCACACTGATGGAATCCGATTTGAGATGGTTCAGCTTTTTCAAGTTGGCCACCGTGGTGTTGTATTTCTTGGCAATGGAATTTAGCGTCTCGCCCGACTTGACCACATGGTATTTTGGAGCGGAGGAAGACCCCGAGTTGGAAGGGCCCGTGGCCATCGGTCCGCCCGAGGAATAGATCGTCAATTTCTGACCGACGCTGATCACATCTTTTTTCAGGTTGTTCCATTTCTTCAGGTTGGAAACACTGACATGGTATTTCTTGGCAATGATTGACAATGTTTCGCCTTTCTTAACGACATGGACCGTTCGGTTGCTCACTTCCTTCACTTCTTTGAGAATTTTCTCCTTGTCAACCATCTCCTGTGTCTTGTAAGCATAGATATCCTGTTCCTTTTCCACAAACTTGAGGGCATATTGCGTCGGAATCCTCAACACGAAAGGCGTGGAGTCTGTAGCAGGAATAATATCCTTTAGATACTGAGGATTAAACGTCTTGAGGTCTTCCATGGGAACACCGATAGTCTCGTTAAGTTGGGCAAACGACAGCACATCACGAACCCAAACCGTATCGGTGCCGGTCATGAGCAAGCCCGGGTTCAAGGGATAGAGATTGTGTTCGGCGGCATAGCTGACCACGTAATTGACTGCAATGAACGATGGAACATAGCTCTGAGTTTCCCTGGGAAGATAGGGCCAAATCGCCCAATAATCCATCACGCCTCCAGCACGGACAATGGCTTTGTTGACGTTGCCCGGCCCTGAATTGTAAGCCGCCAACACCAAAAACCAGTCCTTGTATTTTTTATAAAGGTCGAGCATGCAACGGCAAGCGGCATCCGTAGCTTTCAAAGGGTCGTAACGGTCTTCAACCAAGGTATTGGAATTCAGGCCATAAAGTTTGCCGGTGGCATACATGAACTGCCAGAGGCCCTTGGCTCCCACCCGGGATCCCGCCAAAGGGTTCAAGGCCGACTCGATCATGGCCAGGTACTTCAGTTCCAGAGGCATATTGTATTTATCAAGGGTCTCCTCAAACAACGGGAAGTAAACGTGTGCCAAACCAAGCATCCTGCTGGTAAGCTTTCTTCGCTGCATGGCATAAAGCTCGATGAAACGTTTCACATGGGCGTTAAACACCAAAGGAATCGTAGTTTGGCTGGCCAGGAACTCAATACGCTGGTTGTATATGCTGTCATCAAAAACAGGTATCTCGTCAAAGTCGTATCCGTAAATATTCAACCCAATGGAATCGACTTGAAGATATTCATTTCCAAAATAAGGTATGCTCCCCAACGATTCAAACATCTTCATCACCTCCGATTCACCAAAGACATCCCTCGCCTCCTGAAAATCAGCCTCACGCTGCTCTTCAAAAAGTTCCAGGCTGTCAGGAATGGCCACCTGTGCATTTACATGAGCTATGATAGAAAACAAAAACGCTATTAGAAATACCTTTTTCATATTAAAGAATTTTAAGCCTATTGGCGTCTTGTTTCACAAAAATCGCCAACATGATGGTGAACGCCAGCAGGCTGGAGCCACCGTAACTCAGGAATGGAAGCGGGATGCCGATCACAGGCACCAATCCAATGGTCATCCCGATGTTGATGGCCACATGGACGAAGATAATACCGGCAATGGCATAGCCATAGATCCGACTGAACGCCAACTTCTGCCGTTCAGCCAATTTAATGATTCGCACCAGCATCCCCACATACAGCAAGATGACAACCAACGAGCCTTTGAAGCCAGCTTCCTCGCCGATGGTACAGAAGATGAAATCAGTGTGTTGCTCAGGCACAAAGTCGTACTTGGTCTGGGTCCCCTGCAAAAAGCCTTTCCCCCAGAAGCCTCCGGAACCGATGGCGATACGCGACTGGTGAAGATTGTAACCGACATTCTTGATGTCGTCGTTCATGCCAAGAATCACTTCGATACGCAGACGCTGGTGAGGTTCCAGCACCTTATAAAAGACATAATCCACCGCAAAGATGAAGGCAAAATAAACGGCAAAAAGCGCCACCATCGTCCAAATTCCCTTCTTCCTATAGTAAAGGTAATAGGCCAAGGTCAGCACGAACAAGCTCCCGAGGACGATACACATGACTTTCGGGGACCAAACCAGTGTCAGGACAAACACCGCCACCGCCACCGCGGTCATGATCATGAGGGTACCGGCGTAGGGCATTCCCTCACGGTATAGCAAAAAGATAAATGAAGCAAACACCAAGGCGGAACCCGCGTCATGCTGCAACAGCACCAAGGCTGCCGGAATAAAGACAATGAGATAAACCCCAATACGCGTATTCCGGTTTCGCAAGTCGGCGTCTTGGCGGCCCAAAAAACTCGCCAACGCCAAGGCCGTCCCCAGCTTGGCAAACTCCGATGGCTGCAACTTGATGCCTGAACCAAAGTCGATCCATGAAGTGGCGCCTTTCGTAGCCTTACCGTACACAAGCACCACCACCAACAGAAACACTACCAGGGCATAAATCCAAAATGCGAAAGCGTCGAAAAACTTGGCGTCAAGCAAAAGGATGATAAAACCCATCGCAAGGGAGATCCCGATCCACATCATCTGCTTGCCGCAAAACTTTGTAAAGTCGTAAATGGGATGGTATTCCTCGCTCATTCCGGCCGAGTAAATGCTCAGCCAGCCGATGAGCACCAATGCGAAAAACATCAGCAACAACGGCCAGTCAACTTTTCCTATGATACTATTCCTATCGGTCATTTCTTCTTTTTTATGGCGTAATTGATGACTCCGTTCATCATGCGTTCCTCCACGGCGGGACGATCCGTGTATCCTTTGATATACCGTTCCATCATCAGCGAGGCGATCGGCGCTGCCCATGTAGAACCGTAGCCACCATTTTCAATAATGATTGACAAGGCGATCTTGGGATCCTCAACCGGCGCAAAGGCAATGAATATCGAGTGGTTGTCGCCGTGGGGATTCTGGGCGGTACCCGTCTTGCCACCTGCAGTGACGCCTGGTATCTTTGATCCGCGCGCCGTGCCGTGGTCACCTTCAAAAACGCTCTTCATGCCTGCCTTGATTACCTTGTAATGGCGTTGCTCAATGCCGGTTTCCATCCTGGTAGTCATCTTTTCGGGGATGGCGGTGGTGTCGCCGAAGGAACGGATCAGATGCGGGGGATAATAGTAACCTTCGTTGGCAATGATGGCAGCAATGTTGGCCAGTTGCAAAGGCGTTACCAAAATTTCGCCCTGGCCAATACCCAACGACCTGATTGTCACTGAATTCCATCTACCACCATAGGCTTTGTCGTAATAGGCTCGCGACGGGATGTTACCCGAGCGTTCGTAAGGGATATCCGTATCGAACTTATGCCCCAAACCCAGTTTTTGAGTCATCTGGTACCAATATTCGTAACCCTTCTTAATGTCTCCGAATTTAGGATTGTTGATGGTAGCCTTGAAGGCCTCATAGAAATAGGGGTTACAGGAGTTCTCGATGGCATTGGCCAAGTCGGGCGAGGGACCATGGTGGTGGGTGCATTTGATCGGCGTACTCCCCGGACCGCTGCAATGGAATTGGGTGGCAGGAATGATACTGCCACTCTGCAAGGCAATCAAGCCATTCACCATCTTGAACGTTGATCCTGGAGGATACGTACCACTGATGGCTCGGTTGATCAGCGGTTTCTCAGGATCCTTGAGCAGCTTGTTGTAATTCTCTCCACGGACACGGCCCACCAACAGGTTTGGATCGTAGGTGGGGCTGGTTACAAAAGCCAGGATTTGTCCCGTCTTGGGCTCGATGGCCACAATGGAGCCGATCTTGCCATGCATCAGTCGCTCGCCGTAGGCCTGCAATTGTGCGTCAAGGCCGAGGTAGATGTCCTTCCCGGGAACAGGCAACGAATCGAGCACACCGTCCAGGTAGCTGCCTTTTTCACGATTGTGAACGTCCACCAGAACCACTTTCAGGCCTTTCTTGCCACGAAGCTCCTTCTCGTAGAATTTCTCGATGCCCGACTGTCCCACGTAGTCGTCCCTTCGGTAATAAGGGTCCGCCTTCAGTTGGTCTTGGTCGATCGGGCCAATGTCGCCCAGGGTATGGGCGGCAATGGCGTTTGGATAATGCCTGATGGTACGGGTTTGGAAATAAAAACCCGGATACCGGTAAAGGATCTCACCGATATGGGCATAATCCTCCTTGGAAATTTGGGCGACAAAAACCGACGCTTTGATTTTCGAATAATTCCTCGCCTTGAGGATGCGCTCCACATACGACTCCTTGGAAATATTCAGCAAGCGGCAAAATTCGGTCGTGTCAATCGTCTTGCTGACCTGCCCCGGAACCACCATAAGGTCATAAACCGCCTCGTTATAGACCAACAACTCGCCATTACGGTCAAACACTTTGCCTCGGGCAGGATATTGGGTGACATAACGCAGCACATTGTTGTCAGCCGACTGTTTCAACTCGTCATCCAGCACTTGAAGGGAAAACAATTTGATGAGATAAATCACCCCCACAACGACGAAAACGCCGATGATTACATACTGTCGTTTGGCAAGATTTCGAGACGAGAATTTCATAGGTAAATATCCACTTGCAAAAGTAACTATTTTTTTATGATTCCATGGGTGGATGATTCAGAAAAATTTGTATCTTTGCCTGCTAAAAATTTCTTATGAAAAAGCTGGTTCTGTTTTTGGGAATACTTATTGCGATCGGGTTGAGTTCGTGCAACAGAGGCAACCGTGACAACGTGTTGTTATCCAGAACTTTCCCAACAGCAAGTTGGGAGCGGTTTGATTTTGTGAAGAACGACATTGAAGTAAAAAAGACCGCTTCATACGACTTAGTGTTGCAGGCCTCGTTCGACACTTCATACACCTACGACCATCTTTCGGTGGTGTTTACCCTATTCGACGCCTACGATAATCCTTTCCGTGCCAAAGCATACCAATTCCGATTGAAAGACAAGGACGGTAACTGGAAATCGACCCTTATGGACGGGTGTTACCATTTCTCGTTCCCTATCAACAACGAAATCACCATCAACGAACCTGGCGTGTATACTTTCCAATTGGAGAACCACATGCCCATAACGCCACTGTATGGCATCAAAGAAATAGCCCTTATCAGCAACAAATAAAATAACACGATATGAAAAACTTAAGAATTCGCAAAATCAGTCTGATCGCCATTCTTGGCGTATTGATGTTTTCTTCATGCGTTCCCATGAAGAAAATGTTGCTTTTGAAAGACGCCCAGATGGTCAATGAGACAACTTCTGTTGAGTACAAAAACGAGCGTAGCCTGGATTACAAGATCCAACCTGGCGACAACCTTTACATCAAGGCCATCAACATTATCGACGAGAAGAGTTCCGATGTGCTGAATGCCGATGGCGGACGCGGTTCCAGCAACGTGATGTCCAGCGAAGCCTCCATCTATTTCAACTCATTCAACGTGAACAAAGAGGGCTACATTGACTACCCGCTGACGGGTATGGTTGAAGTCAAAAACCTCACCGTGGAACAAGCCAAGGACAAACTGCAAAACGAACTTTCAAAATACGTGAAGGAAACGGCCCTGATGGTTAAGCTGGCCAGTTTCAACCTCACGATCATTGGCGAGGTGAAGGCCCCTGGAAAATACAAGGTTTACCAGTCGGAAATTGGCATTTTTGACGCGCTCGCCATGGCTGGCAATGTCACCGACTTTGCCAAGAACAATGCCGTGAAAATCGTTCGTCGCACCGACGATGGCAGCGAGATTGTCACCGTCAATATCGGAGACGCAGACATCCTTTCTTCGCCTTACTATTACTTAAAGCCCAATGACATTATTTATGTTGAGCCAATGAAGTTCAAGCAATGGGGCTTCACCGCATTCCCCTATTCGACTGTATTGTCCATCATTTCACTGGCCCTCACCATCGTCACCATTTCGAGAACCATCAAATAAAAACCAACGCCATGAATACACAAGAAAACCCTGTTAATCGTAACCAAAACAACGAGGAACAATCCTCCATTGACATCAGGTCACTGGTCTACATTTTCCTGAATCGTTGGTATTTCTTCTTGGTCTGCGTCTTCATCGCAGTGTCAATGGGATGGTTGTACAATTTTTTATCGACGCCTATGTATCAAGTGTCCAGCACCATACTGGTGAAAAGCGACAGGACCATGCTCGACCCCACGTCCATCATGACCGGTGTATATTACGGCAACATGCAGAATGTTGACAACGAGCTTGTCATTCTCAAATCCTACAGCCTAAGGGAAAAGGTTGTCAAGAAGATGAACCTGGAGGTTTCTTATTTTGACAGAAGCGGACTCCGCACCACTGAATATTTCAGGAACAATCCGTTCATCGTAGAGTTCGACAAGCAGATTCCCCAAGCGGTCGGTTTGGAATACAACGTCATGTTCGATGGAGATAAAATCAAGCTACATGCCGAAGCCAAGAGCCATAGGGAATATGATTATGAGAACGAGCAATTCATCGCCAACACAAAAGAGGACATCCTCATCGATGGCGAATATACCGTAGGCGAATGGATTGACACAGGTTACAACCGTTTCATCATCAGAAAGAATTCCCATTACAATACTGAGTCACATGACAACCGTCAGTTCTCATTCCATTTCAACGATTATCTATCGCTGACCAACGGCATGAACTTCAACGCTGCCAACATCAGCAAGCAGGCTTCCATCATCAGTTTGACGATGACGGGTGCCAACAAGACGAAAATCGTGGAATTCCTCAACAGTTTGATGGACGAATACGTCAACCGCGGTCTCGAAAAGAAAAACATGGTTTCGGAAAACACCATCGAGTTCATTGACCAACAGTTGGCTGAAACCGAAAGTGCCCTTACCAATGCCGAGCTCAACCTTCAGGAATACCGTTCCTCCCACGACCTGACCAACCTCAACGCCCAATCGTCACAGATTATTTCCTCCTTGAAAAGCTTGGAAGAGGAGCACGCTGCCATGTTGGTCAACATGCAGTACTACAAACGCTTGCAGTCTTACATGAGTGAAAACATCGACAACCCTGACAATCTTGCGGCACCTTCGGCCATGGGTATCGCTGACCCCCTGTTGAACAAACTGGTGCAGGACCTCGTCAACTTGAACCAACAAAAGGCCTTGCAGCTACTGACCGTAACCGATCAGCACCCTGTCATCGTGAAGCTCGATGAGCAGATTGTCACCACCAAGCGAACCATCCTTGAAAACATCAACAACTTGGTCGAAAATGCCCAACTCGGTATCAACGATATTGAAAACCGTATCAGAAAGGTTGAGAATGAGGCTAAGAACCTCCCCCAGAAAGAACGTTTGCTGATCGGTTATGAACGTAAGTTCACGTTAAGCCAGGAGACCTATAACTACTTGATGCAGCGCCGTGCTGAAGCCCAGATCATCAAGGCTTCAAACACCGCCGACAACGAGGTGCTTGACTATGCCAATGCCCAACGTGCCATCAATGTGGCTCCGAAGAAATCCATGAACTACCTGATTGCCTTCATTATAGGCATGTTGATACCCGCACTCTTCCTGTTCCTGAAGGATTACTTCAACACGAAGATCATGACGCGTAAAGACGTCGAAAAGATTACCAACTACCCGATCATCGGCCAAATCGGAATGCTGAACATCAAGAACGACCCCTGCGTGGTCATTGCCAAGCCCAAATCACCTACGGCAGAGGCGTTCCGTTCCATCCGTACCAATATCGACTTCATTACGCAAGGCAAGTCGAAAAGTGTCATCTTGGTCACGGGTGACATGCAGTCCGTCGGTAAGACGTTCAACAGTATCAATATCGCCTCCATCTACGCCTTGTACGGGAAAAAGACCATCTTGCTCGGTTTCGACTTACGTAAGCCTAAGCTGTACCAAGAGTTTGGCTTGTCGAACAACATCGGTCTGAGCTCCTACTTGAGCAATAAGAACACCCTCGATGAAATCATCCAGAACTCGAATAAGATCGAGTGTCTTGACCTCATCACCTCCGGCCCGATTCCGCCGAACCCCGCCGAGCTTATCGCCTCTGAAAAAACCGACGAATTGTTCCGCGAGCTGAAAGAACGTTATGACTATATCGTCATCGACACTCCGCCTTTGGGCTTGGTAACCGACGCCTTCCTGCTGATGAAGCACACAGATGTCAACGTCTACATCGTCCGTCAGGGACATACCGACAAGAATGTCTTCGCCAGCATCATTAGAGACATTGAAGATCGCCAACTGAAGGTCAACATCGTTGTCAACGGCATCAAACAAGATAGCGGTTACGGTTATGGCAGGTATCGTTACGGCTATAGCTATGGCTATGGTTACGGATACGGTTATGGCTACGGGTATGGCTATGGTTACGGCCATTATGGCAATCACGGTCATTACGGCCAGCACGGAGAGGATGCCGCCGTCTACTACGGCGAGGAGCATGAGCATACCCACAGCAAGAAAAAAGGTCTGTTTGGCCGCAGAAAGCATCATCATAGCAAATAACAAGCAGCCATGAAGACGGAGAAGATGCCGTGGTATGCACTTTACGTCCATTCAAGAGCCGAAAAAAAAGTGTACGAGCGATTGGTGGAGATGGGCTTGGAAGCCTATCTTCCGCTCGTCACCAAGATGAAGCGCTGGAGTGACCGGATGAAAAAAGTGGAAGAACCCTTGTTCAAATCCTACCTTTTTGTCCGTTCTGACGAAAAATGGCATTACGAAATTCTCTCCATACCCGGTGTCACCAAATTTGTGACCTTTGAGCGCAAGGCCGTTGTCGTTCCCGAGAACCAAATCAAGGCGGTAATGAGATACTGCGATGACTATACCGGAGACGAAAAGCCCATGGAGGAAACCGAGTTGCATGAAGGCCAGTTGGTCATGATCACCAGTGGCGAGTTGATGGGGCTCAAGGGACGGTTGGCACCTATTAATAATAAAAAGCGCTTGATCGTCTACATTGAATCCGTCGGGCATTACCTTCCCATCAACATCCCACGCAGCAAGATTGAGCCTGTGCACGAAAACATGATTATCGAATAACTAGAAAAATAAGACTATGAACACAGAAAAAGCATCATCTACGAAATCCAAAGGATGGATCTATGCCATACTTGGCTTATTGGCACTTGTTATCATTGGATTGTCATGCTGGTTGATTTCACTGAAAGGAGACCTGAATTCCCTTGAAAGCGAAAAGGAGCAACAAAGGGCTGATTTCCAAGCTGAAGTGGACAGCCTGCTCCGTGTACACAACGAGTTGAAAGACAATTACGGCGAACTCAGCTCACAGTTGGCAGAAAAGGACAGCATCATTCAAGCCGACGCTGTGGAAATCAAGAAACTTCTTGATTCACAATGGGATTACAACCGTATCAAGAGAAAAGTCACCGAACTGCAAGCCATCTCTCAGAATTATGTTCACCAACTCGACTCGCTGTATGTGGTCAACCAAGAGTTAGTCGCTGAAAATGAACGCATCCGCGAAGAGGTACAGGAAGAACGCAAGCAGAACAGAAACCTCCAGCGCCAAAAGGAGGAGTTGACCAACAAAGTCAACCTTGCCACCGTGCTCCGTATCTACAACCTCTCCGCCGACGCTGTACGCTTCAAGGGCGGCAGCCAGGAGACTGTGACCGACAAAGCTGGCAGGACAGAACGCATCCGTGTCATGTTCACCATCGGCCAAAACGACTTGGTGGATGCCGGTTCAAAGGTATTCTACCTCCGTATTGCCGATCCGTCAAAGCAAATCATCACCAAGGGCATGGGTGACGAATACGCATTCACCTATCAAGGCGAACTTCTGCAATACACTGAAAAGGTCAGCGTGAACTACGACAACAAGGAAAAAGAGGTCCGTGCCTATTACATCAAGCCTTCAGGAAAGGACATGAAGCCCGGTTATTATCTCGTAGACATCTACGACGACAACGACAACTTGATTGGACAGACTTCCTTCAACCTGAGGTAATTGCCCATCAGCGCAACACCTCTTTCAACACTTCATGCGACTGCAACCCTTTCAACACGGGGGCGTGCAGTCGCATGAATGTTAATATGCCGTCGAGAAGGACATTACGCTGGTTTCCGGTCAGGACCACCGATTGGATGTGATCGATGCCCACATTGAGCAATTGCGACAAAGCGGCACTCTCCACGGGCCCAAAACAATACGGATGAGGCGGCAAATCCTTCACAAACAACCCCTCCATCATATCGAAACAAGCCTGCGGCTGATAGTTGGTTTGAGGATAGAAGCCCAGGAAACGGCTCAACTCAAGCGTAAAATAAAGCGGGAAATTGGCATAACCCGAATCCACAAGATCCAGCCAACGCACGGATTGGGAGACAAAGCCGTACAGCTCATCGTTCCGCTCCTGCTGTGTCAAGGTTCGCGACAACAGCTCCGAAAGGTAAATTAGGATGGCGCTTTTGTTCATCACGAACGGGATGGACTGATACACATAATCCAGTTCCACATCCTTCAAAAAAGCCAATCCTCCCGGATGAGGTTTCCCATACTGGACAAAACGCAGGAAGGTCATCGGCTGAAACAAAGCGGCACGGTGATGCGAGGCTTTGCCCCTCACCCCTTTAACCATATAGGATTGGAGGCCGTTGTTGAGGGTGTAAATCTTGACGACAAGACTGGTCTCGCCATACCGAATACTTTGCAGTACAAAGCCTTGGATTTTTTCTTCCATCAGTTCATCACCAAGATTTTGGTGGCGTACTTCTCTTCGCCTTTTCTGGTGCTTACAAACACCAGATAGATGCCTGGCTGCACTTTTTGTCCGTTGACCGTTGTGCAATCCCAGACCGCCTGGCCACCTTCAGCGATCAGTTCCGTCACAAATGAGCCGTCAACCGTGGTGATGCGCACTAGGGCATCCTCAACCAGCCCTTTGATGCCCACATAGCCTTGAAAACCGGGACGCACGGGATTGGGATACACCGTTACGTCCGTATTGGTATTACCACCCGGAGTGGCTGTTCCGCGATACGAAATCACGCCTTGATTGGTGCCGAAGAACACCTCGCCGTCATCGTTGATGATCATGGAGGTCACTGAGTTGTCTAGCATGGGGCTATTGTCCGTATTGAAGTGAAGCAGCTCCGTCCGGCAGTCGGGTGTCATCTCATAAACGCCAGACTCCAAGCCGAACCACTTATTGTTGTTACCGTCAACAGCAATGCTCAACACTTTGATTTCATTAAAGAGGGGGTCCGCCTGATCGGTACCGTCATTACGGGGAACCAGCACCACTTCGGCATCATAGTTGTCAGATTCGAAAATCTTTTTGGTATCCGAGAAATAGCAAGGACCACTGTCTGTACCCACCCATACTTTGCCATCACGGTCAAGGGCGAGCGCATTTACCGTGGTACCTGAGATGCCTCCTTGACCACTGATGCAGCGTAAGATGGCCACCTGATCATCCGTTTTGTCGTCCAACGTGCCATTGTCGTTGAAAACGATAATCTTGTCATCGCTGCCCAATCGGCGGATGATCCACTTATAGTCGTTCTTGTCAATGATCATGTTCGCTATGTCAATGCCACTGATGGAACCGCCAAGATAAAACGAACGCCAATTGCCATCTCTGTCCATCGCTGAAAGCAGGTTGTTCGCGCCTGAGTTTGCCGCCCAAAGAACACCTTTACTGTCGAAGGCGAGACCGCTCACAAGGGTCTTTCCCGGATCCATGATCCAAGGCTCAAGGGAGGATGGGGTGAAACCGGCATCATAACGATCCACATATTGGTCATCCTTGAGTTTCAGCATGCCATGACCCCACGTGCCCACATAGAGCACCGTCGTATCCAATGGATCGACAGCGCAACACACCAAGTCCGTGATCGATTCGGTTGCCCATTGGGGTACCGTTCGCCAGTTCATGTTCGTCCACCAATCCCCATCGAAATGACATGCGCCATCCCATGAATACAGTTTGGACCAGTTTGTGGCATGCCCGCCGGTGGCGATCCATACATGCCTACCCATCGACGTGAGTTCGAAGACCTTCGTGCTTGAAGGGCCATTGGGACCGATATTGTCTTCGTAATTCCAATTGTTAACCAAATGAATCAAGCCCCTGCGCTGATCCCCCAGCCAATACGACTGATCCGACTCTTTCAACGCTGAATTTGGATAGAACATGCTTCCCTTCCCATCATACAAGGTCGAGACCCTGTTCAGATTCTCATCATAGACGAGGACTACATAGTAGGAACTGACAAAAAGTTCGTTTCCGCAAACCCGGAATTCCCTCTTGTTTGCGGTCACCTCCTTGTCAAAATAATCCCAAACGTTGCCGTCAAACACGAAAGCCGTATCCGCATCAAACACGCCACTGGCATAGTTAATGATCAGTTTTCCTCCAAACACTTCCATCTCCTGGTAATCCAAACGAGGGTGGATCAAGCTGCTATCGAACGACCAAGATGCATAATTGGCCAAGTTGGTCCCATCCTCGCTGGCATAGTAAAGCCCCTCAGTGGTGGAGGCGTAAATCCGTCCATTGTAGAATGCGATGTCCGTCACTTCCACCGCTCCCCCATTAGGCCCAATGTAGTAGGTGTCCTTGACTTCCTTACGGTTCAAGTCAAACACCACGATGCCAAAACCACAGGCACAATAGGCAAGCTCATCCTTGAAAACGACATTGTTGATGGTTTTGTTCGCCAAGATATTCTTGTCCTTAATGTCGCTCATATTGAAAATATTCCCTTGATTGTCAATAAGATCAATATTCGCATTCGTGTATGCCACCATCAAGACATCCAGCTTTTCGTTACGGGCGATGGTGGAAATTCCTATATCTGACAAGCCATTGATCTTGTTCAAGATCTGAACACTGTTGTCTTCCTCGTCATAAGTAAACAATTCATACGGAGTGGCTGCATAAACCTTGGAACCCAACAACTCCACATCGATGACATTTTGATAAGGCATGTGGGTGCGCCATTTGCCAATACCCACGTCTTCTTGGGCAAAACCAACGATTCCAGTTGCAAGGAACACAAGTAAAAGTATATTCTTCAAACGATTCATGGCAAGTTGTTTTGAGCGATAAAGATACAATGTTTTTTTGAAATGGGGATTGTATGTCAAGGAAAAAACGTAATTTTGCAGCCGAAATTGCATGGCCCTATAGTTCAAGGGATAGAACGGAAGTTTCCTAAACTTTAAATCTAGGTTCGAGTCCTAGTGGGGCTACTTCAAGTCAAGCACAATCGGGCAGTGGTCCGAGTGCATCACTTCAGGGAGAATGTCAACCGCGTTGATGTTCTCCTTGATGTTTTCAGTGACCATGTGGTAATCAATGCGCCAGCCGAGGTTCTTGGCCCGGGCACCGGCACGGAAGCTCCACCAGCTGTAACGGTTGGGCTCTTTCACAAGATAGCGGAAACTGTCCACATAGCCGTCACTGAGGAAATCGGTCATCCATTGGCGTTCTTCAGGCAAAAAACCCGATGAGGTGTCGTGTTTCCGTGGATTGTTGATGTCGATATCCTCATGGCAAATGTTATAATCGCCTGAAAGCACCAGTTTGGGACGCTCTTTGCGCAATTGATTGACATACTGGCGGAAAAAGTCGAGCCACACCATCTTAAAGGCCTGACGCTCATCCCCCGTAGTTCCCGAAGGATGGTAAACGCTAACCACGGAAAGATCGCCGAAATCAGCCCTTAAAAACCTTCCCTCATTGTCGTAAAGCGGATTGTCCATGCCATACACCACGTTGTCAGGTTCTTTTTTAGTGATCAGGCCCACGCCGCTGTAGCCCTTCTTCTGGGCTGGAAACCAATAATGATGGTAGCCCATAGCCTCAAAGTCAATTAAGGGAATTTGGTCGGGAGTGGCTTTCAATTCCTGAAAACAAAGCACATCAGGCTGATATTCATTAATCCATTGAAGAAGGCCCTTGTTGATGGCAGAGCGGATGCCGTTGACGTTGTAACTGACGATTTTCATGGCTGAAAAAATTATGATGCGAAGATAAGAAAAGATTTTTTATTTTAGCGGCCAGAAAACAAATGAGCCGTGGCAAGCCGAAAATTCTACGAGCGGATAAAACATTTCCATGATTGGTTGAAAACGCATTTGAGCAACCAACAGTATATGTTGCTGCTCAGCATCCCGACNNCATCTGAGCAACCAACAGTACATGTTGCTGCTCAGCATCCCGACAGGTTTTCTGGCGGGACTTGCCGCCATTGTCATCAAGAAATCGGCGCACTACATCCGCGACTTGGTCTTGAGCATCCATTTCGAGCACTCCGACATCCTCTATTTTGTATTTCCCGCCATCGGCATCTTCCTCACCATCTGTTTCTGCAAGTTCATCCTGCGAAAAGAGATCGGACACGGTATTCCCGGAATCCTGTATGCCATCCGGAAGAAAAAAGGCGAGGTCAGCAAGCACAGCATGTGGTCCACCATCATCGCCAGCGCCCTGACAGTAGGTTTCGGCGGATCAGTGGGTTTGGAAGGTCCCTCGGTATCTACCGGTGCGAGCATAGGCTCCAACCTGGCCCGTTGGCTGAAACTGGAATACAAGCAAGTGGTGATGCTGATCGGCATGGGCGGCGCAGGAGCGTTGGCAGCCATCTTCCAGGCCCCGATGACCGGCATCTTCTTTGCCTTGGAAGTATTGATGATCGAACTCTCTTTAGGATCGCTGATTCCCATCATCTGCTCTTCGTTTATCGCCATCCTGACCTCCTATTGGTTCTTGGGGCAGGCTGTGGAATACAATGCCATCATCAACGAAGGCTTCATCCCCGCCAATGCCTTGTATTACATTGGGTTGGGCCTTTTTGTCGGGCTCATTTCCGCTTATTTCCTGAAGGTCACTTTCAGCGTAGAGAAACGTTTTAAGTCCGTAGTCTCTCCTTGGAAACGCTTTTTGGTCGGCGCCACCTTGTTGGGCATTTTGATTTACCTCTTCCCGGCACTGTACGGTGAAGGTTACGAAGCCATCAACTCCGCCCTGCGCGGCGACTACAGCCCTATCTATGGGAATCCTTTCATCGCCGGACTTCAAGAACATGAGTGGACCATCCTGATTTTGTTAGCGGCCATCATCCTGCTAAAAGCCTTTGCCACCGCATTAACTTTCGGTGCCGGTGGCGTGGGCGGCACTTTCGCTCCCGCCTTGTTCATCGGAGCTTTCTCGGGATTGCTGTTCGCACTCAGCATGAAATATATCGGTCTGCGCGAACTCGACCCTGCCAAGTTCGCCTTGGTAGGCATGAGTGGCCTGATTGCCGGCATGCTCCACGCCCCGCTGACCGGTATCTTCCTGATTGCCGAGATAACCAACGGCTACTCCCTCATCGTACCGCTGATGATCGTCTCCGCCCTTTCCTACTTTGTCAACCGAATCTTCTTCCGCCATTCCGTTTACACCAATGCAGTGGCCGAACACGGCGTGGAAGTGACGCACAACAAAGACGTCAGCATCCTCAGCATGATGACCATCAACGGTTTGATCGAGACCAACTTCAGCAAAGTCAAACGCGGCTCCACTCTAGGGGACCTGATTCCAGTCATTGCAAACTCGCGCAGAAACATCTTCCCCGTGGTGGACAAGGATGGCAGTTTTTGCGGCCATGTGTTATTCGACGACATCCGCAGCGTGGTGTTCGACCAAACGCTCTACCAACAGCCCATCGAAGAGTTCACCGTCATTCCTGAATACATCATCCAGCCTGAGGATTCCATGGAAGCCGTGGTCAAGAAATTCCAGGTCTCCGGAAAGTACAACATCCCTATCGTTGAGAACGGGAAATACCTCGGTTACATCTCGAGAGCCAATGTGTTTTCGACATATCGGAAAACCTTGAGCGAAATTTCTGAGGATTAGTTTCAATTTTTTTGTATCTTTGTCGTTTTAATGCAAAGATTTTGCCATGAAACGACTCGTCACCCTCACTATACTCCTCCTTTCAGCCATCCTCCTGCAGGCGCAGGACACCATCCAGCAACCCAATTGGTTTCAACGCGTTTTTCTCGGCCAAGCCGTCATCGTTCACGACACCGTTTTCATTTATCCTGATTCTATCGACGAAGAAGAGGAGTGCGAAGACGAAGAAGAAACCAGTGGCAGCATTGGTGTGCCTATCGACACCTTGAACACCGAGGACAAATTCCTGAAAGTTATCCTTTTCGACAACGGCACATGGGTGTATTACGATATTCCGAAGCCCGATCTGCCTGATTTCATCAGCAATGACCACTGGATGACCGACCAGGTCCATGCCTATTCCGATGTCAACATCAAGGATTTGCCGGAAGAGTTGCCCTTGATTCTATGCGACTCATTGCATGGCTGGCACATCCCGGGCGAGGGTCGAGTGGTTTCCACCTATAAGGTGAGACGAGGACACAAGCACCAAGGCGTGGATCTCGGCGTTGGTTTCGGCAATCCCATTTACGCTGCTTTCGACGGCGTTGTAAGAGCAGCCTTGCCTCCAAGACTTACGGGAGGCTATGGCAACGTGGTAGTGTTGCGTCATGCCAACGGCTTGGAGACCTATTACGGTCATTTGACCAAATTCATCGTTGAGCCTGACGACCTCGTGAAAGCCGGAGAAGTGATCGGCTATTGCGGTTCAACGGGACGGTCCACGGGGCCCCATCTGCACTTCGAAACCCGTTATATGGGCCAATCGTTTGATCCCGAACGCATCTTCGACTTTCAGGAAGGCACCTTGCGTGACACGGTCTTTACCTTGAAAAAGCACTATTTCAGCATCTATTCGCATGAAGGCCAAAGCGACAAGGAGTCGAAAGCCGCTTCAGGCCGTGTGACCTACACGGTGAAGAAAGGCGACACCTTGGGATCCATCGCCAAAAAGCACGGCACCACTGTGTCGGCCCTCTGCAAGCTGAACGGCATCAGCGAGAAAAAGGTATTACGAATTGGACAAAAACTCATCGTTAGATAATCATGAAAAAAGGCAAGCTTTTGATATTTTCAGCCCCATCGGGCTCGGGCAAAACCACTTTGGTCAACTATTTGCGCGAAGAGATTCCCTCCATCGCCTTTTCCGTGTCCGCCACCACGCGTGAGCCCCGAGGCACCGAGCAAAATGGCGTGGAGTATTACTTCATGAGCCTGGAGGAATTCAAGAAACGTGTTGAGAACAATGAGTTTTTGGAATGGGAAGAGGTCTATCCCGGCCGTTGCTACGGCACTTTGAAAGCCGTCGTTGAAAAGATGCGGGAAGAAGGACATCACGTGGCTTTCGATGTGGATGTGGTAGGCGGCACCAACGTCAAGAA
>LXOW01380450.1_pt1 | contig 22842 bp, 18 predicted proteins | sample 1368591 | NCBI WGS metagenome assembly LXOW01 (sample SAMN04884650, study PRJNA319009) | bovine gut metagenome | isolation source: Cow rumen | host: Bos taurus | place: Italy: Legnaro (PD) | collected 2014-07-09
TTTATTTATTATTATTTGTTTCATGTCACTTGAGGGCATAACCTGCCCAAAAAGGAATTGCAAAAGTACACCTTTTTCCCCGACTGGCAAAGCCTCTATTGTTAAAGTGTATGTTAAAAAAACTTAAAATATTTTGTATCATCTGTAATACAGAATATTGCAATTTCAATTTAACATTTAAAAAGTCACCCCTTACACCAAGTTTTCAACAAAAAACAGCCCGCAAGAACCTCCCGTTATGAACAAGTTTTTCACAAATTCACCCTCACCAAAGCTATCTTTTGCAAAAAACACCGAATCTTACTATATTTCAGCATGATAAACTACCAAACCCACCTCCTCCACCTTGCACCCGACACGCACACCGAATTGTCTAATCGAAATTAATTTTGTCAATCCAGATTAAAGTCGTAATTTTGCAAATCGAAAAAAAGTTTAACCAAAAACATCAGCAACACTTTTTCACAAAAAAACAAATATGATTATTCTTCAATTTATTGGACATCTCACTTGTAACTCACATCTAAAGGAGTGTATACTTGCAACCATCGCATTATTACTTTCCTGCCATTTTTCTCAGGGACAGACCTTCCCGGTGACCACCCCGAGCAACCATATCGTTTATTTCCAACTTGACAATGAAGCTGCCGAAGCAACCTTTTGTTCGTATAACATGCCCAACTATGGGTCGTCATTAGCTGGCACATTGATTATCCCCGACAGCGTGGAATACAACAGCGTCAGTTATCCTGTCACCTCTATTGGTTACAATGCGTTCCATCATGCCTACGGTATAGATACCGTTATACTTCCTAATACGATTATCACGATAAAACAAGAGGCTTTCTGCGCTTGCGCTGATTTAGTATCTGTAATAATACCAAACTCCGTGACAACACTTGGAAATCTCGCTTTTGCTTCATGCAACCAACTGTCGGATTTGACTATTGGAGAGTCGGTAGTTGCTATTGGCGACCAGGCTTTTGATGGCGACACAAGTCTCGTTGCTGTTAATATACCCAACTCCGTTGTTACCATTGGACAAGCTGCGTTTTCGCAGAACTACAGCTTAAGAACTGTCAGGTTTGGCAATTCTGTAACAAGTATCGGGTTTGCCTGTTTCACCTATTGTCCACATCTAGACTCCTTGATTTTTGTCACAGAGACTCCTCCTTACTATAGTGGCGAGTTTTGGGGGTCTCCCGATACACTCAATATCATTATCCCCTGCGGGTCATATCACTCCTATTCCAATTATTTTAGCACTCAACACAACTATACAGTACCAACAGTTGAACTCACAATGACCGTCACCTCCTCACAACCCCAATGGGGTGGTGCCACCATTTTGAAAGATGCCGACTTAAACAATGTCCGCTGTGATTCAAGTGTGGTTATCAAGGCCACGCCAAATTATGGATACCATTTTCAGCAATGGAGCAATGGAAGTACCCGAATACAAGACACCTTGTATATTGCCAGTGACTCTTCTATCAGTGCCACATTCGCAAAAAACCAATATTCGTTGATTGTGCATAGTTTTGACCCATCGCTGGGCTTTGTTACTGGTAATGGGGTCTACAACTATTTAGACACGGTAATTGTGACAGCCTCTGCCACTGCCCCACACTATTTCTTTGAACACTGGAGTGACGGGAGCACTGAAAGTAGCCACTCTGTTGTGATTACAGAGGATATGTTGCTGACTGCCTACTTTGCCATAGATACCCATACCGTCATAGTACAGGTTGACAGCATTGCCCATGGCAGTGTGTCTGGAGGAGACCGCTACACCTATGGAACTGTAGCGACGCTGACGGCGGCTCCTTACAGCGGCTACCAGTTCTCTCATTGGAGCAATGGAGCGACCTTCAACCCTTATGTTTTTGCCGTGTTGAGCGACACTGTTTTGACCGCCCACTTCATCGCAGACTGGGAGCCGTATCAGGACACCATATACGTGTATGATACCATTCATACAACGGTTCACGATACCACATACATCAACCTGACCGACACCGTAACGAACACCGTGTATGATACACTTTGGTTGACCAATTACGACACAATATATCTGCCACAGTACATTCACGATACCATATACATCCGCGACACTATTATTGCTGGCATGGACGGAGTGGATGCTATCAATGTCAAGATATATTCGAGTCACGGACAGATTGTGGTGGAGGGCGCAGAGAACAATACCGTGTGGTTGTACGATGCCAACGGCCGTATGTTGGCGACAAAACAAGAGGACTACTCAGCCTTACAATTCGACGTTCCCGCCTCGGGCACATACCTTGTCAAAATCGGCAAACACCTCGCTAAAAAAATAGTGGTGATAAGATGACGATGATTCACAGCGTCGAGAGCAGCTCCTTATATATTTCGCGGTCTGCATCCTTGAACACATTGAATATCACACGCAAACGAGACCCTTTGCTCATCTCGACGGAAATCTCCGCTGCACGGCGATTGGGAAAATGGAATTCGCCGGTAGAGATGCAGCAGAAAGCAATGCTACGGCATCCTTGTGCCCTGGCCAGATAGAGACAAGTGCGATAGCATGCTGCCAGCTGTTCCTCCTGTCCGGCTGTGGGGGTTCCCGTGGCGATGATAGGACCCACGGTATGGATAACATACTTTGCCGGCAGGTTGTACCCTGGTGTGATGATGGCGCCCCCTGTGGCTATTTCGCCGCCTTGCAGTATACGGTTGCACTCCTGCCGCAACTGTAGCCCCGCAGCCGAATGGATGGCATTGTCGACACAAGCGTGCAGCGGATGCCAGCACCCCAGCCCACGGCTGTTGGCAGCATTGACGATGGCGTCGACCTTGAGCCGCGTAATGTCCCCCTGCCACAATGAAAGGTAAGAAGTAAAAGGCGGACGATGAGAATGAGTCGATACAACACCCTTGTCCTTTCGTTGCATCCTCAACTCCGCATCCTGCGCCCGCAGGAACTCCTCGCACAATGGCTGGGGTTTCCACATATTCATCAAAGCTCTCAACAGGCGCTGTTTCTTTGCCAACGTCTTCGGTATCTCAGCTTCTGCCCTGTTCTGCTCCAGCAGGTAGCGTATACAGTAGTCGATATTCTCAATTCTGTCCATAACAAATCACTTATGCAGGAGTGCCAAAAGGGTCGAATATTTGATTGATTAATGATTCAAATTCGCGGTAAGCCTCGGTCTCTTCCAACTCGCGTAGTGCCTCCCGCAACCCCCGGTAGTACCATGCAAGCGAAGCAGGATCTTTGACGCGGAAGCGATTCCAGAGGGCGTCACCTATCTCGGCATAGTCGCGGGCGATGGCCCGCATGTTGGAGAGTTTGTCGCCCAAGGCCACCAGCTTGGCGTCGAGCGGGGCCTTTGTGAGGCGGTCGATGGCGGCCTGTTTGCGGTTATGCCAGCTACAGGCTTTCGATCCATCGACTTGGATGTCGCTCTCGGCTTCTACCAACCAAGCAACCCGTTCGCCGAATTCGCGCCGCAGTTCCTCCACCGTGGTGTCGGTATCCTCAATCACGTCGTGGAGGACGGCGGCGGCCAGCAGTTCCTGGTCGTTGGTCATGGTGGCCACAATGCTTACGCTCTCCATTGGGTGGACGATGTAGGGGAAACCCTTGCCTTTGCGCTCGGTGCCGGCATGGGCTTTGACTGCAAAAATGATGGCGCGGTCCAAAAGGTCGGTATTCATGAGAATTGAAAAAACTTTATACTGTTTTAACCTTAAACTTTAAACCTTACTGATTCATAAAAGGAAGGTCTTTGGCTTGTTCCAGCAGGAAGTCGGCCATTAAAGCGTTGTCGTCGTAGGAGCCGTTCAGGGTGTCGAACATCATCTTGAGTCCCGCCTTTCCGCCACCGTTTTTGAGGATGAAGGCCGTGCAGAGGTTCTGCGGTGCCACGGAAGAAGAAAGGATGTCCAAGTCAGTAATGCCCATCTGGAAACAGGCAATCTGATAGGCGGCCTCGGAGTAATCCTTCACCAGCAACGCAATGTCGCCGAGGGTCTTGAATCCCATGGACTTGAACAATGCGAGGAAGGGCGAAAGGTCTACTGCAAGAATCTCGGCCTGGTTGATGGAGGCGATGCGGTGCAGCAGGGTGTCGAAAGGCTTGATTTGAAGATAGCTTTTAAAGGAGTCGCCGTCAAGCAGCACCTCGTCGAGGTTGCCCGAAGCCACCAAAGAGTGCACCCTGCGCCGGTAGTCGGTCAGTTCCCTTCGGATGCGACTGAACTCGTCGTCAACAAGTTCCAGCATGCCCGCCAGACGACTGAGGTTGCGGAGATACACCTTGGGAATTTCCACACCGCTTTTGTAGCCCGTGTCATGGTTCATATTGGCCCAAGCATGCTGCAAGACGGTGCGCATCTGTACCTCGAAGCGGATTTCGTTGAGTTCAGGATGCTCCGGCACGACATAGAACGACTCAGGAATGCGACAGATGTAATGCAGGGAGAGGTAGCCAAAGCTGTCTGTGTCGTGGGCTTTGCGCTTGTCGATGGAGTTCTCCCAGTCGATGTCAAAGAGGCGCTCCAGCACGGAGGCCACCTTGTCCACGTCATCGGTGTAGAAGGTGATAACGCGGATGCCCACCAGGTCGGTGATGTCGGAGATGTCGCGGTACTTGCCATCCTTGAGCTTCAGCTTGCCCATAAGGGAATTCTCGGTTTTCACGCGCTGCTCCACGGCGGCCACCACAATACCCGCTTCTGTGAAAATTTTCTTCAGTCTATGAGGAATCACCTCGGCCATCTGCTCATACACAGGCAACAGGCTCCGGTACTGAGCCAACATTTCATCGGTGTGGGAATTGTTCAAGTTGTAATAGATTTTTGATTGTTGATATTTATTTTGCAAAAGTACGACTTTTATTTGGATTGGCGAAATAATTTTTATGTAACCTTTTTCTGGTATGTGATTTTTTTTTCGTATTTTTGTCGCTTCTATTGAGAGAAGTATTTTTTAATAATTAATTATAAGTAATTATGAGTCAAATTATAGGAATCAAGGGCCGTCAGATTCTCGACAGTCGCGGAAACCCCACAGTTGAAGTCGATGTGTATACCGACCAGGGCGCCATGGGTCGCGCCGCAGTTCCCAGCGGAGCCTCCACGGGCGTCCACGAGGCTTGCGAGCTCCGCGACGGTGACAAGAGCATGTTCCTCGGAAAGAGCGTCATGCAAGCCGTCAACAATGTGAATACTGTGCTGAACGATGAGCTACAGGGCATGTTCGTCAGTGAGCAGAAGGCCATCGATACGAAGATGATAGAACTTGACGGCACCGAGAACAAGAGCCGTCTGGGTGCCAACGCCATCCTGGGCGTGAGCTTGGCTGTGGCCAAAGCCGCCGCCATGGAGACCAACCAGGAACTCTACCGCTACCTCGGCGGTGTGGGCGGCTATACCCTACCCATCCCCATGATGAACATCCTCAATGGCGGCAGTCATGCCGACAACAGCATCGACTTCCAGGAGTTCATGATTATGCCCGTGGGTGCTCCAACCTTCAACGAAGCTCTTCGCATGGGTGCCGAGGTGTTCCACAACCTGCGCATGGTGTTGAAGAGCAAAGGTCTCTCCACCAATGTGGGTGACGAGGGCGGCTTTGCCCCCAACCTGGGCAGCAATGAGGAGGCCCTGATGTGCATCCTCCAGGCCATCGAAAAGGCCGGCTACCGTCCCGGCGAGGACGTCTTCATCGGACTGGACGCCGCCGCCTCGGAGTTCTACAACGCCGAGGAGAATATGTACGAGCTCAAGTGGAGCACCGGAGACAAGCTGACTCCTGCGCAGATGAGCGATTTTTGGGCCGACTGGGTGAAACGCTATCCCATCCTCTCTATCGAGGACGGCATGGCCGAGGACGACTGGGACGGCTGGAAACTGCACACCGACGCCATCGGCGACCGTTGCCAGCTGGTGGGCGACGACCTCTTCGTGACCAACGTCAGCCGTCTGAAGATGGGTCTTGAGAAGAAGGTAGCCAACTCCATCCTTATCAAGCTCAATCAGATTGGCACCCTCACCGAGACCATCGACGCCGTCAACCTGGCCATGCGCAACCAGTACACCGCCATCATCAGCCACCGCAGCGGTGAGACCGAGGACACCACCATCGCCGACCTCGTGGTGGCCATGAATGCCGGCCTCATCAAGACTGGCTCCGCCAGCCGTACCGACCGCATCTGCAAGTACAACCAACTGATGCGCATTGAGGAGAGTCTCGGCGACCAGGCCTACTACCTCGGCAAGGACTTCAAGTTCCTTAAAAAGTCATAAAGTCAAGACAGATGGGTCTCAAGGAGATTACAGTCACTACACCGCTGCTGCCCGATTTCGATGAGTTCAGCAAAATGCTCAAAGAAATCTGGGCACGCAAGTGGGTGACCAACAACGGAGAGTTTCACCAACAATTGGAGAAGGCGTTGTGCGAGTACCTGAAGGTACCCTATATCAGCCTTTTTACCAATGGAACCCTTCCGCTGCTTACCGCCTTACAGGCGTTGCGTATCACAGGGGAGGTCATCACCACACCCTATAGCTTTGTGGCTACAACGCACTCCATTTGGTGGAATGGCTGTAAACCTGTCTTTGTAGATATCGAAGAGGAGACCTGCGGCATAGACCCAAAGAAAATCGAGGCGGCCATAACGCCCAAGACGACGGCCATCATGCCCGTAAGCTGTTATGGAAAGCCTTGCAAGATGAACGAGATAATGGCCATTGCCAACAAATATGGCTTGAAAGTGGTTCACGATGCCGCTCATGCCTTCGGCGTCGAGGTGAACGGTGAGAGCTGGGTAGGCAAAGGCGATATGATTTCCCTCTCGTTTCATGCCACGAAAGTATATAACACACTGGAAGGGGGCGCTTTGGTGATGCACGATGCGGAGATGAAGCAGAGGATTGACTATCTAAAGAACTTCGGCTTCGCCGGCGAGACCGAGGTCGTCGCTCCGGGCATCAACAGCAAGATGGACGAGGTGCGTGCCGCCTACGGCCTACTGAACCTGAAACAGGTAGACGAGGCCATCGAGAAGCGCCGTCAGGTGGCGGTGAAATACCGCAACGCCCTGCGCAATGTCCACGGTATCCGTTTCTTCGACGATATGCCCGGGGTGCGTCACAACTATAGCTATTTCCCCATCTTCATCAATGCAGAGGAGTATGGGACAACACGCGATGAACTCTACTTTAAGATGAAAGCCGATGGTGTGTTGGGCCGTCGGTATTTCTATCCACTTATCAGCACATTCAGTACCTATCGGAGCCTACCCGGTGCCACTGCCGAGAATCTTCCCATGGCGACCAAGATTGCCAACGAGGTCATCTGTCTGCCAATGCATCACGAGATGAGCGACGAGGATATTAACAGAGTTTTGGAACACATTGTTAAGTAACGACAATGCAAAAGAAACTCATGCTCCTGGGTGGTATCCGCTATCTGCTGCCGGCTATCGAGGTAGCACACCAACAGGGCTACTATGTCATCACCGCCGACTATCTCCCCGGCAACATCGCCCACAAATACAGTGACGAATATGTCAATGTAAGCATCATCGATAAAGAAGCGGTGTTGCGTGTGGCAAGAGAGAAAAAAATCGACGGAATTATGTCCTTCGGCGTTGATCCGGGAGTGATTTCCGCCTCTTACGTGCAGAACCAGATGGGGCTGCCAAGCTTTGGCCCCTTCGAGTCGGTCGAAATATTGCAGAACAAAGACAAGTTCCGGACCTTCCTGGCCAATCATGGTTTCAATGTACCCAAAGCAAAAGGCTATTCAAACATGGCCGAGGCCATGGCCGAGATCGACAGGTGGGAATACCCCGTTATTGTGAAACCTACCGATGCGGCGGGCAGCAAGGGAGTGACACGGGTCGACCATAAGGAACAACTGGAAGCAGCGGTGGAGAATGCTTTCAGCAAGTCTATCTCCAGCCATATCATCATCGAGGACTTTATTGAGAAAGCCGGATGCTCGTCCGACACCGACAGCATGTCCGTTGATGGCAAGCTGGTTTTTACCAGCTTCTGTTCCCAGCGATTCGACCAAGAGGCTTCAAACCCCTATACTCCTGCCGCTTACAGCTGGCCCTCCACTTTCACAAAAGAGCAGGAAGCCTACCTGACCGCTGAAATTCAGCGCCTAATAACTTTACTGGAACTTAAAACCGTGGTATATAATATCGAAACCCGTATTGGGACCAACGGAAAACCCTATATCATGGAACTAACTCCCCGCGGTGGCGGTAACCGTTTGTGCGAGATGCTGAGATATGCCACCGGGGTGGACATGATAACAGCCATCACGCGCTATTGTGTGGGTGACAGCGTGCCAGAGATAGGACAGAAGGACTATGACGGCCATTGGGCGGAGATTATACTTCACGCAGACAAGAGTGGCGTGTTTGAACGATTGGAGATCGATTCCGCCATGTCTGCAGACATCATAGAGCGCGACCTTTGGGTGAAAGAAGGCGACAAGGTGAATGTATTCCTAGGGGCTAACGATGCTATCGGCACCTTGGTGCTGAAATTCCAGACAGCCGAAGCACTTGAGAAGGCCATTACCCACCAGAGAGAGTGGCTAAAAATAGTTGTTAAGTAAAATGAAGTTGGCGGTCATAGGAGCGGCCTCCGGCCAGTTACCCATCTGCCTAAAGGCGAGGGAAATGGGACTGGAGACGCATTGTTTTGCTTGGCCCCGGGGCGCCGTCTGTAAAGATGCTGTCGATTTCTTCCATGCCATTTCTGTTACCGAACGGAATGCCATTGTCGAGAAATGCGGAGAGCTACATATCGACGGCGTTGTTTCCAACGCTTCGGATTTGACCGCCGAGACTGCCTCCTATGTGGCGGAGAAACTTGGCCTGAACGGTACCCCGTACCGTGTCCTGGACAAGCTCCATGACAAGTTCTTGGTAAGACAGCTCTCCGAATCGGTAGAAGGGCTTTCGAAGCCACGCTATTACAAATACGAGGGAACCGACCAGGGTATCTACCCATGCGTAGTCAAGCCTTGCGGGGGAAGTGCAAAAGCAGGTGTATCGTTTGTGAATGAACCGGAAGAATTCGCAGAAGCCGTCAAATACGCTCGGGATTCATCCAAGGGCGACATCCTGGTTGAGGAATATATTCCTGGCAAAGAGCTTTCCATTGAGAGCATCTCCTTCAAGGGGAAGCATCAAGTGATACAGATTACAGACAAAGAGAGTTCTTCCGCACCTCATTTTGTGGAGTTGGGGCATCATCAGCCAGCCGCGATTACTGCATCTCTGAGAAGTAGAATCGAAGAATTGGTTCCCCGTCTGCTCCAAACCATTGGTTACACTGACGGAGCCGCTCACATAGAGATCAAATACTCTGATGATAACATCTATCTAATTGAGGTAAACCTCAGAGGTGGTGGCGACGAAATCTCTAATAAACTGGTTCAGATGAGTTCGGGAATCGACTACCTCAGGTGCATGATAGAAGTGGCATTAGGCACCTTCATGGAGCCCGTCAAAGTCTCCGAACCCTCTTATGCCGGAATATACTATTTGTGCAAACAAAGCAAAGACCGTCTTCCCTTTTTCGAACATGCCAAGGATAAAGAGTGGTTTGTCGAAGGCGAAATAACAAACAGGAATCTTAGAGAAAGCCATTCCAACTATGAAAGAGATGGTTATCTTATTTACAAGTCCAATCATAGAATAACACCCCAGAACCATTCATTATGAAGAGAGTTGTTGTTTTCGGCGCCACCGGTAATCTCGGCGCACATATTTCGATACACCTCCACAAACTAGGGTATGAGGTTATAGCTGTAGGCCACCGTAAAAACGATAACGATTTCTTTGCCGGGCATGGAATGCCTTACTACTCGGTAAACATTGAGAAAGAAGAAGATTTCAATCAGCTTCCACAAGAAGGCATCTATGCGGTACTGCATTTTGCGGGGATGCTGCCCGCCGCCATGAAAGGCTTCTCGGCCACTCCCTATGTGCAGTCCATCATCCAGGGAACCCTCAACGTTCTTGAATACACGCGCAAGGTCGGCGCAGAGAGAATCGTCTTTCCCCAAACGCTGTTTGACATCTATCACCTCTTTGGTACCAAGGTACCTATCCCTGCCGACGCCCCGCGCCAAGTGCCCGAAGGCGACCATTGGATGTACGTCATCGCAAAGAATGCAGCATGTGACATGATAGAGCACTACTACAAGGAATATGGCATCAAGCGATTCATCATTCGCCTCTCCCGCATTTATCTCTATCACCCTAATCCCTATACCTATACTGATGGCCGGAAAGTGCTCGTTTCCGACAGGGCGCTCATCTACAAAGCCATGAAAGGAGAACCTATCGAGATTTGGGGCGATCCCAACCGCCTTCTCGAAACCATCAGCGTCTACGATTTCCTCCAAATCATCGAAAAAGCACTGGTAGCCGAGGTCGATGGCGGGATGTACAACGTGGGCAGCGGCGGTACCACGCTTGAAGAACGTGTCCGCGGTATAGTGGATGTATTTTGTCCACAGGAGAAGAAATCTGTCATCACCTATTGTCCCGAGAAAAAGAACTGTACCCAATTTGTTCTTGATATTCAGAAGACGGTCTCCGAACTGGGCTACAAACCAATGTACAGCTGGCATGATTACCTAGTGAAGTTTAAAGAAGAAATGGAAACCCAGCCTTTTGCAAAACTATGGGGACGTGAGGAGGACTACTATACCGGAAACTAGCTGCACATGAAAGAGAACCAGACAATGAGAGTGATTATAGTTAGGCCTCACGGATATTCCGGAGGCTCTCTGGTGTTGGATGAAATGTGCAGTTGGTTTAGAAAGAAAGGCATAGATGCCTCATTATTCTTCATTCCCAGGGAACCGAAGAAGAACACCCATCCGACAGTGTTCTGGCTCAAATGGCTATTCTATAGTTGCAAATGGGAATTCTATCGCCTTTTGTGTAGCATGTTTCCCAATGGAAATCATGCACGATTCAACGAGTGGCGTCCCGTGGTCAAATCTCCGGTTAACGGCGTAAAACGAAAAAGGCTGCCTTTTTTTTCAAACAGGAATACCATTATAGTATATCCCGAAAAGGTATATGGAAACTTCCTGCATGCCAAGCATGTGGTCAGGTACCTGCTGTTTCATTACGATTATTCAAATGATAAAAACGCCTACGGGAAAGACGACCTCTTCATAGCCTATCGCGAAGTCTTCAACGACCCCGTGTTGAACCCCGGGAAGAGAATTGTCCAATTCGGCCATTTCGACAAGGCACTCTATCGCCAGTACAACTTCGGTGAGCGAAAAGGCAACTGCTACATCATCAGGAAAGGCAGCCAGCGCCCTGACCTCCCGCAGCAGTTCGACGGACCGGTGATTGACAAGTTATCTGAAGAAGAAAAAGTTAAAATCCTAAACGAGACAGAGCGTTGTTATTCCTACGACACGCAGACCTTCTACACCTCCATCGCCGCGGTCTGCGGCTGCTTGCCCATCATCGTTCCCGAACCGGGCAAGGTAAAAGAGGACTATTATAGCCCCGGGGAGAAACTTCTCGGCAAAGCCTTCGGCGAGTCGGCCGAGGAAATCGACCGCGCCCTGCGGACAAGAGAACTCTGCATCCAGAGTGTGGACTACGACGAGCGCAACGAGCGCAACATCGACCTCCTCATCTCAATTCTTAAGTCTTCTCTCTAGCGCTCCCGACAGCCCCTCCTCCCCTCTTACTTCTCCCTTCTCACTTCTCCCTTTTCACTTCTCATTTCTCCCTTCTCCACAGGGGTTCCACTCCGCTTCACCACCTGCCTGTATTCCATCGCCCATGCGGGGCTATTTTGTGATACGAAAATATCTTAATCTCCGAAATCTTTCCACACGAGGCTATCCAGAATGTTGAGGTAATTGTTATAGCGTTCCACGCTGATGGAGCCGTTGTCGACGGCTTCTTTTATTGCACACTGACGCCATCGGCGACCGCTGCCAGCTGGTGGGTGACGACCTCTTCGTGACCAACGTCTCGCGCCTCAAGATGGGCCTCGAGAAGAAGGTTGCCAACTCTATCCTCATCAAACTGAACCAGATTGGTACCCTCACCGAGACCATCGACGCCGTGAACCTGGCCATGCGCAACCAGTACACCGCCATTATCAGTCACCGCAGCGGTGAGACCGAAGACACCACCATTGCCGACCTCGTGGTCGCCATGAACGCCGGATTGATCAAGACCGGCAGCGCCAGCCGCACCGACCGCATCTGCAAATACAACCAGCTGATGCGCATCGAGGAAAGCCTCGGCGATCAGGCCTACTACCTCGGCAAGGACTTCAAGTTCCTGAAGAAATAGGGTCTACTAGCCTAAAGAAAAAAATGCCTCCTTATCGCAGGAGGCATTTTTTTGATTAGTACCACCTTGAAAGGGGCTTGCTGGAACCATCGACTATCAGGTTGTTACCTACAACGGTGATAATCTCAGGCTTCATGGGAATGTATATTTTGTCGTCAATCCTTTCGTAGGTATATGCCTCACGGATGAGGTAATACCATCCAGGACGGGTTGGTATTTCTTCGTAGTCGATGCCACTCACTGTGGACTTGTTATAAACTCTACCTTTGTAGATATACACAATGTTGTTGCCAACAAACTCGTGCACACTGGTGTGAAATGTGGATGAACCACTTGACTGAGCCCCCTCCGACCAAAACCCAAGCAGTTCATTCTGAGTGCCCCCACCATCATCACCACCACCTTGGGAGGAACTGCTGTCTTTAGAACATGACATTGTCATGAACAAGGGTATAATTGTAATAAGAAAAAGTAATTTCTTCATAGTTGTAAATTTTATTTGCCGAATCCTAAAAATATGTCATTTAACTTCAAGCAGATAGGACTCGATAATCTGCCGAATGACGGTCTTTTTACAGATGCAAATATACAGTTTTTTTCTCATAACCACTGTGGAATGATTTTTTTTCGTATATTTGCACCGTGAAAATGTGTTTTTTACGCAATTATTTAATTAAAAATAAAAAGTCATGAAAAAGAAAGTATTACTCTACGGTTTAGTGTCGCTGCTGGCAGTAGCAGCCGGCATTTTCGGCATGGTGTCATGCAACAAAGACAATAGTTCGAGCGCGAACTCAGGAAGTGTCGTGGGCACTTGGGAAGGACGTGACCTTACGCTCGTATTCAATTCGGACAATACTGGCGTGGTGATTGAGAAGTATTCCGACTATGGCTATAAGGCCTCCTACACCTTCACCTACACGATGAAGGATGCCAATTCGGGTCGAATCGTCGGCAATGGTATCGACGACGAGGGGGTGATTGTGACCTTCAAGATTGCGGGAGGAAACACTATGACCCTGTATGGCTCATACGAGGACTATGAATACGACTGGGTTATCGATGTCCTCACCCGCAAAGGGAGCGACCCGTCGGGCGACGGCGGCACAAACCTGGTAGGCACCTGGTACGGTGAGCAAGGATCCGCCCACATGACGCTCGTCTTCAACGCTAACGGATCGGGGTCGTATGAGATTTTCTATCGGGATTACTATTCCGGAGACGACTACGAAAGGGGTTCCTTCACCTACTCAATGACTGATGCGCAGTACGGTTACCTCTATGCGAAAGACTACTACTACGGCACGGAGAGAATACGCTTCCGTGTGGTAGGCAACACGATGTATGTATACGACGTTGACTCTTCTTACGAAGATGAGATTTCATGGGTGCTGACGAAACAGCGCTAAAGAAGATTTGTGCATTCTGCGGCAGGTACTTTCGCTGCCGCAGAATGCTTTTTGTCTGCCTGGCAGGATGCCTGTTGTGCATCGACGCTGAGGCGGACTTTACTATCCATACCCTGACGGCGCCGATAGCCACGGTGCTGCTGCTGTGTATGGCCACGGTGTGGATTCCACGCGTGGCGCGTGGCGTGGTGCAGGTGCTGTTGGGCTGGGGAGTGCTGACGGTATGTCTGCTCGACTGCTACTGCCAGCTCTTCCTGGGCAGCCCCGTGACGCCGCAAATCATGACCACCATCCTGGAGACCGACACCCGCGAAGCCCACGAGTTCCTCTCCGTCTTTGTAGGATTCAAAGTATTCCTAAAGTGGCGTATCCTTTCATTGGTGATACTTGTGCTGCTGTTGCCGACGCTGTATATCCCGGCGCTGCGGCGCAAAGCCAAGACCTACTGGTCTAAGGTGGTCGGCGTGAGGGTGACGATGATAGGGCTGGTTGTTTCCGTGTTGTGTGTTGCCGTCGAGGTGGGCCCTGCCGTACGCTACATCTCCATCTTCAACCCCCATGCCGACCAGACCGACACCGAGGGAGCCATCTTCGGCAAGCGCCACCGTGCGGTGCCCACACCATTGCACCGCGCCCTTTTTGCCTGGCACACCGCGCGGCAGTCGCAGCATACCTTCGAGGGCTTCAGCCAACTGACCTACGAGGCACAAGTGGACAGCGTGAGTCACCGCACGCCCCACCTCGTGCTCATCATCGGCGAGAGTTTCAACAAGCACCACGCCTCGCTCTACGGCTACCCGCTGCCCACCACCCCGCGGCAGGAGGCGCGGCGCGAGAAGGGCGAACTGACGGTATTCACCGACGTGGTGTCGCCGTGGAATATCACCAGCAGCGCCTTCCTGCACCTCTTCTCGGTGAACCGCAAGGGGGTGGACAAGCGCATCGGCGAATGCCCGTTGTTCCCGGTGCTCTTCCGCCGTTCGGGCTACCGGGTGAGCTTTTTCACCAACCAGTTCGTGCTGCGGGGTTTCTTCCGAGGCCCCACCAATCAGGCGGGGCACTTCTTCCTCTCCGACCGACGGCTGAGCGACACCCTTTTCGACTATCGCAATCAGCACAAGTCGCATTTCGACATAGACTTGGTGCATCAAGTGGAACGTTGGCGCGCCGGGCAGCCCAACACGGCTTACACGCTTGACATCATCCACCTCATGGGGCAGCATTTCGACTACGGCGAGCGCTATCCAGCGAAGGAGACTCATTTCACCGGAGCAGACTATAGCGGACGCATCCTTGATTCCGAAGGGAGACAGGTGGTGATGCACTATGACAATGCCACACTTTACAACGACCGTGTGGTAGACAGCATCCTTGCGCTCTATGAGAGCGAGGAGGCTGTGGTCATCTACCTCTCGGACCATGGCGACGAGGTCTATGACGAGCTGCCTGTTCAGGGGCGCCAGTTCCGCCAGCCAGGCGTTGTCGAGGCCCACAACGAATTCGAGGTGCCGCTGTGGATATGGTATTCTCCCTCCTATCGCCAACGTCATCCCGAAGTGGTGGAGCTTATCTACAAAGCGGCCGACAAGCCCTTGATGAGCGACAATGTGTCGCAGATACTCCTCTGGCTGGCCGGCATCGAGAGTACATGGACCGACGAGGCGCAGAATCCCCTCTTGCCCGCCTACCGCGGAAGGAAGCGCATCATTGCCGGGTCGGTAGACTACGACGAAATCATGAACGGAGAAACGCGTTAATGCGGAACAGTAAGGCTTTCGAGAATGTTAAGGTAGTTTGTATAGCGCTCGGCGCTGATAAGGCCGTTTTCCACGGCCTCTTTCACAGCACACCCGGGCTCGTGGCGATGGGTACAATTGGCGAAGCGGCAGTCGTGGAGCAACGCCCGCATCTCGGGGAAAAAGTGGGAGAGTTCCTGGGCGGTGAAGTCCACCATGCCGAACTCCTTGATGCCGGGGGTGTCGATAAGATATGTTTGGGGGAGTGACAGGGAGTGAGAGGAATTGAGAGGGAGTGAAAGGTGGACGGGATGGATTTCGGCGAAGGTGGTGGTGTGGGTGCCTTTGAGGCTCCAATCGGAGAGCTCTCCGGTGCGGAGGTCAAGACCGGGGCAGAGGGCGTTGAGGAGGGCGCTCTTGCCCACGCCGGAATGGCCGGAGAAGAGGACGGTCTTATCGGCAATCATCTCCCTGAGCTCGTCGAGCCCATCGCCGCGCAAGGCGGAAATTTCCAAAACAGGGTAACCAATGGCGCGGTAGAGGGAGGAGAGCTCTCGTTGCATATCCTGCAATTCCTCATCCACCAGCAGATCACATTTATTGAAGAGGATACAGGCGGGGATATGGTAGGCCTCGGCGGTGACCAACAGACGGTCGATGAAACCCGTGGAAGTGCGGGGGAATCCCAGGGTGGCCACGATGCAGAGAAGGTCGATATTGGCGGCGATGACATGGGTCTGTTTCGAGAGCTTGGTGGCGCGGCGGACGATGTAGTTACGGCGGTCGTGGACATCGACGATAACGCCAGTGCCGTCATCCTGCGGCTCGAAATCCACCACATCTCCCACGGCTACAGGGTTTGTTTGCTTGTTGCCACGCAAACGGTAGTTGCCGCGCAAACGGCAATCGACCAACTGTCCACTTTCCACTAGAACACGGTACCAGCTACCCGTGGTTCTTATGACCAATCCTTCGTTCATTTTGGAATGCAAAAGTACACATTTTTTCTGAACTTTAACCCATACCCCCTAAACTTTAAACTTTTTTTTGTATCTTTGCACTTTCTTTTACGACATAAACAGTGTTATGGAAACAGCCTTCTCTATCATCATCCCGACGTGGAACAACTTGCCGTTTCTGAAACTCTGTGTGGAGAGCATCCTCAAAAACTCCGCCGCACAGCACCAGATTATCATACATGTTAACGAGGGCATTGACGGTACCCTGGAATGGGTTCGCAAACAAGGATTCGACTATACCTATTCCGAACAGAACGTAGGAGTGTGCATTGCCTGTAACATGATGCGCAGCAAGGTGAAGACAGACTATATCTTCTACCTGAACGACGACATGTATGTGCTGCCGGGATGGGACACGGCACTGGCCGCCGAAGTGGCATCGCTGCCCGACAACAGGTTCTTCCTCTCGTCGACGATGATACAGCCACGCCACCGTCTGGGAGGGGTCATCCAGGCCTACTACGGAGACAGTGTGGAGAATTTCGAGGAAGAGCGACTGCTAAAAGAATACATGACCCATCAGTTAAGCGACTGGAGCGGCGCCACACTGCCGCCCAATCTGCTCCATCGCGATACATGGGACTTGGTGGGTGGCTATAGCGTGGAGTTCACCCCTGGCATGGGCAGCGACCCTGACCTCACCGCCAAGCTGTGGTTCGTTGGGGTACGCTATCTGAAGGGCATCTCTGCCAGCCGGGTCTATCATTTTGAGACCAAAAGCACAGGCCGTGTACACCAAAACGACGACCGCGAGCAGCTCCTGCTGAAGTGGGGTGTCTCCAATTCGGTGATACGTGAACATATAGCCCGACAAGGAGCCCCCTGGACAGGCCCCCACGAAGCCGAAAGCATCTCCCCCCTATTGCGTCTACGCTACCGCCTAAAAACGGCCTTCAACATACTCACTGGGAAACAGTTAGGCCCTATCGACCGGCTCTGAAAGAGGAGAAATGAGAAAACCCGACGTGAGAAACCTCAGAAAAAGAGACAGGCTAATAGGGTGGGTCTATGCATGCTTGTTTCTCTTTCCCTCTTTCAACCTTTTACAGGCGCAGCCCTACTGGAACAATTTGGAAGTCTACCGGCTCAACAAGGTTCAGCCGCACGACCGTATCGTTCCCAACGGACCTTGGCGCATAAGTCTCAACGGTACTTGGCAGTTTGCCTACTTTGACAATCCCGCAAAGGCACTTCTCAATCCTTCGCATTGGGACAGTATCACGGTTCCCGGAAACATAGAACTGCAAGGCCATGGAGTGCCGGTATACGTCAACATCAAAAACGAGTTCCCGAGCAATCCGCCCTTTGCTCCCGAGGATTACAACCCCGTAGGAATCTATGCCCGCTCCTTCACCATCCCCGCCCATTGGCAGGGACGACGCACCATTATCAAATTCGGCGCCGTAAAGTCGGCCATGTACCTCTATATCAACGGCCACGAAGTGGGCTACAGCGAAGACTCGAAAACCCCTGCCGAATGGGACATCACCCGTTACCTACGCGACGGCAGGAACGACCTCAAGGTGAAGGTGCTGCGCTGGTGCAACGGTAGCTACCTCGAGTGCCAGGACATGTGGCGCATGAGCGGCATCACGCGCGACGTGGAGCTCTATTCCGTGCCGCTCACCTATATCACCGACATCAAAATTCTCGCCGACCTCGACACCAACGACTGGTCCACCGGACTTCTTGATATCATGGTCGACCTCAACCGCGAAGTGCAAGGCGGATTAGTGGAGGTTGCCTTTTCCGGCTCTCCCGACCTCTTCCGCAAGAGACTGGAGGCCAAGGACTGGTTCATCAGTCTTGACCCCAAGGTGGGGACCGTGCAGCCCTGGAGTGACAGCCTTCCCATTCTCTACGACCTGACCATCCGTCTCTATGACACCAACGGGGTACTGATGGAGACTCTGGCGAAAAAAATAGGCTTCCGCCACATTGACATCCGCAACGGCCAATTGCGCCTCAATGGTAAACCCATGGAGATTCGCGGCGTCAACCGCCACGAACACAGCATGCGCGGCGGACATTACATCACCCCTGCCGAGATGCGACAGGACATCGCTCTCATGAAAGAAATGGGCATCAACGCCGTGCGTACCAGTCACTACCCCAACGACGAACTCTGGTACGACCTGTGTGATTCAGCTGGCATCTATGTCTGGGACGAAGCCAACGTCGAGAGCCACGCCCAAGGCTACGGCGAGGGTTCGCTAGCCAAAAAGAAAGAATGGATCAATCCCATCCTCGACCGCATCTATAACATGTACCGACGCGACCGCAACCATCCCTGCGTCATTGCATGGAGCCTGGGCAACGAATGCGGCAACGGCTACTGTATGGAGGAGGCCTACCGCTTTCTCAAAGGCAAGGACAACACGCGCCCCGTGGTCTACGAGCGCGCCGAACTCGACTGGAATACTGACATTGTCAGCGTCATGTACCCCTCGGTGCAGTACCTCTCAGCGTATGCCCGAAACCCTCAAAACAAACGGCCCTACATTATGGCCGAATACTGTCACGCCATGGGCAACAGCATGGGCGGCCTAAAAGACTATTGGGACACCATCAACAAATACCCCCAACTGCAAGGCGGCTTCATTTGGGACTGGGCAGACCAAGCTTTTCGAGTGGAAAGTGGAAAGAGTAAAGTGGAAGATTGGTGGGCCGTTGGTGGCGACCTCGGTGAATTGCCCGGCGTCAAGGACGACGACGCTTTCTGTGCCAACGGCATCCTTGCCGCCGACCGCACTCCCCATCCCCATGCCGCTGAGGTGGAAGCCGTCTATACCGACGGACGCAACAATGTCACCATTCGGAACAAGATCCCCTGGGGCAAACCCTCAACCTCGGGCGAAAGTGTGAAACTGACAGAGAGCAGCGACGGCATAACAATGCAAAACAGCCTGTTCTCCCTCCATATCGACGCCACTACCGGTATCATCGACAGTTATCGCTACAGGGGACGCGAACTCTTGGCCGCGCCATTGCGCTACAACTTCTGGCGCCCACCCACCGAGAACGACCTGGCCGATCCTCATGGGAGCCGTGCATGGCAAGGACTCGACAAGCTGATGCCCGAGGTTATTTCGATGACAAGCGACAAACATGGAGTCATCGTCGACCTCCGCCTCACCTCTGTCGACGGCGGTACACTGACCGTGAGACAGATTGTCGAGACCGACCGCGCCGGAGCCGTACAACTCAGCTATGATGTGGTGCCCGGAGGCCAGTTCCATAACTTACCCAAACTGGGTATCCAGTTGGGATTGGATACCGCTTTCACTACCTGCCGCTTTCTCGGCAACCTCTACGAAACTTACCCCGACCGTTGTTACGCCCAGCGCGTGGCGAGGTGGTACAAACCGATGGCCGACCTTGCCACCCCGCAGTATGTAGTACCCCAAGAACAAGGCAACCGGGAAGCCGATTGGGTGCGCTTCAACAGCTCCCACACCGACATTGCCTTCTCGCTCCTCACTTCCAATTCCCCAATCCCACTCAATTTCAGTGTGCGCCGTTACAACGACAGTCTCCTCTCCGCCGCCCGTCGCTGGCGCGGCGTGGAGCCCGACTCCTTCTACACCATCAGCATCGACTACCGTCAAGCGGGTTTAGGTACTGCCACTTGCGGACCTGGCGTAGCCGAACGCTTCCTCCTGAGTGGCGATAGCAACTACAGCTACCGTTTCGTCATGGTACCTCTGGAGCCAGGTGCCGACACCCGTATACCACAGTTTTCGCCCCATCCCAAATGGGGGCGTCCGTCCCAGATATCATCACTCGTCCTTTCCCGTCCCCTTCTCCCCATCCGAACCATCTCCTGCGACCCTTGGCCCTCCTACCAGTATGACGACTACTTCCCCTTGTCTATTATTGATGGCCGCCACGCCATCCCTGGCGACTACGCCCACGGGTGGGCCGGATTCGAAGCCGCCGATACCGTCGTGATGCTCCTCTCGCTAGAACGGTACAGCAATCTCACCGAAATCTCTGTCGGCAGCTGCCATAGCCCCTCCGATTGGATCCTGGCGCCCCATGATGTGCAGGTACAGTGGAGTGTGGACGGCAGTCGCTGGTCTGACTGGGAGAGCCTCACCCTCGCCAACCCACCCGCCAACCCTACCTCGGGCTGCCAGCGGCTACGCTACGTTCTCACTCTAAAGAAAGATTGCACCGTGCAGTACGTCCGTCTTCGATTCCTCTGCCATCCACTACTCCCTGAGTGGCACCCCTACAGTTGGCAGAAAGCCTGGCTCATGGTTGACGAAATCTCCCTCCACTAATTCTTACTATTCTTGGTTGTAAGCTGCAATAATCACTGACAGCTTTGTAATGTTCTGTCATTCTGTCAGTCCCCCGTAGCTTTGGGCGGCTGCCAGCAAAGCCTCCTCGGTGGTGAACTGCTCGTAGTAGCGGCAGCGGGTGACGATGCTCTGCGTTGAACAACGGTCGCCGGCCATGCGCACCAAGGCCCAGCCTTTCATCTCGTCGGCAAACTCTCCGCCCGTCAAAGCCAGATGGCCGTCCACCTCGACAAACTCATCCGTTCCCACCTCGCGCACCCGCTGAAACCGCAAACGGGGTGTGCGGCCTTCGATGTGCTGCTCGGCGGTGTAGAGCAGCAAGTTTTCCCTGTGTCGCAATTCGCCGGCATTTAGGTCGGTAATCAGCGCTGATGTGGCGTTAACCTCGCCGAGGTGCTGCTTGACGGGCCGCAGGTTGCCGTCGCTCACGGGTATCCCGGGCATCAGGAACGATGCGCCGCTCAGCGGCCCTTGTTTGGGGACAAACACCGCCGGCAGACGGTTCGCCAGCGTGGCGAAGCGCGCATAGGTGCTCTTCCCGCCGCTGAACATCGGCTGGCAATATTTTAGCGTTTGCCACAGCGCGGTAGTGTGTCTCATCCGTTGCCGCTGCACGAACTGGCCGCGTGTGTTGCTGCGTGGCTCCTTCGAGTGCGCCACGCGCATAATCGTTTCTCCATACCTTTGGTAGAAGATCACTCCCGCTTCTTTCATGCTGCCTCCCAGCATTAATCCTGTTGTTTTTGTCATAGTGTTTTTCTCCTATATTGATTAGTCATTTGTCCGCTACTTGTCCGCTATATGTCCGCTATATGTCCGCTTTAAAAGCGGACATATAGCGGACATATAGCGGACAAGTAGCATACATCAACCGCACTAATATGCTACCAATCATCCCTTTGGACAATATTGTCTGTTGATGTTCACTTTGCAAATATAGTGTTTTTCCGTGAAACATGCAAATGCCTGTGGAAAAATTTGGCCAGTTGGAAATTTATTCGTAATTTTGCATCCGTGAAAAAATCCATAACTGCAGCTATGAAAAAAGCATTTTTGATTATTTCTGCCTTCCTCATTAATAGCGTTCATGCGCAGACCGACACGGTGGCCTATCCCGACCCATGGTATCTGTACCGACCAACACCTGTATGCCCGGATGTTTGGCATCTTGAAAGAAACATGAATTACCGTAATTACACCATAGAGTCTTTCCATACGGAGCAGCCTGTCGAAATCTATGGAATTGCTTGCGTTATAGATACTTTCCGGTCAGATCAAGGTAATCCGGATTATTGTTATCGTCCCATGTTGTATCGGTATGAGGGAATTGGTCCTATAAATGGACTTAATTATCGATATTTTTCTGTGGTGGATTCCCTCTCTTTCTATCACCACATACGTCAATGTAAATTCAAGTATGCTTACTCGAGTCTCACCGGCGACAATCAGCCAAACGAGGAAGTCTACAACTGTTACGAGTATTATTTCACCCACCCTTATCGAAGTGACACCATCAACACTGTCCCGGGATATCAGGATTCGGTTTATGTCGGAACAAATATTCCGTGTGTCGATGACTTTGGTGCATGGGAAAAAGGACTATATCTGTATGATTATGTCGGATATGGTTCTGTGGGTTCTGTGGGACTTATTCATGGAGAAAACGAACATAGTAACCACATTGCTTTCTATTCTTATGTACCACTTTTGGACAAAGCTTGGGGGCCATATTTCCCGATAGTGCGGTTGCGGTGCGTGCAGCCGGAGTTGAGGCTGGGGCGCAACTGGTACGACACGACGGTGGTCTCGTGGCGCACGGTGGAGGCCCCTGACGGCTACGAGCTCTCGCTGGGCGACTACGGCAGCGACCCCGACGACGGCACCATCGTCGCGCTGCCCGACAGCTGCCACAGCTACGCCTTCCCCCGTCTGCTCTCCAACCACCACTACTCCGTCTGGGTGCGCAAGGGCTGCGCCTACCCCAACTTCGACACCGTGGCCTGGAGCCCCTGGAG
>LXOW01444993.1_pt1 | contig 22803 bp, 15 predicted proteins | sample 1368591 | NCBI WGS metagenome assembly LXOW01 (sample SAMN04884650, study PRJNA319009) | bovine gut metagenome | isolation source: Cow rumen | host: Bos taurus | place: Italy: Legnaro (PD) | collected 2014-07-09
AAGAACCCACCTATAAGGTGTTATGATAGTGCTTCCTATCGAGCTTTCCGTTGAAAGTACGTTCTATCTGGTCCGTCCTCTCGTATTGCATGGGCACCATGTGTGGCGGGAGCTTCGTGCAGAGGAAGCGCGCGAGTTCTCTCTTCTCTATGCTTGCCTTGTCGCGCCCCACAAACAGCAACTTCAATGCTTGTCCCGTGATGGGATGCGGGGTGGCGATACAGATACAGTCGGCAATGTCGGGATGTGCCATCGCGGCCTGTTCCACCTCCGTTGGTGCCACCTTGAAGCCTCCCACATTAATGACGTCGCCCTCTCTGCCTTCGAGATGCACCATGCCTTCCTGGTCAATGGTGGCGATGTCTGCCGTGAACAGCGTGTCATTGCGCAGTATCTCTGCCGTACGTTCTGGCTCTCCGATGTATCCGGTCATAAGCGTAGGGCCCTGACATGCCAGCAGTCCTTTCTCGGTGATGATGACCTTCGAGTGTTTCATGGACTTTCCAAGACACCCTGCGATACATCTGCCGTCGTTGAAGTCATACGTGCTTATGATGCCCGTTTCCGTCGATGCGTAGGTGTTGTACAGCCTGCTGTGTGGCAGTATGCGACACAACATGAGCATATCGTCATGTGAGATAGGTGATGCCCCTGTCTCGATGAAGTCAATCTTGTCGGCAAGGCTTGCCAGTCGTTCAGCGCTGAACTGCAGCAGGATCCTGATGCTTGCCGGCACGAGGAAGGTGGCGAAGGCCTCGGCAGGATAGCTGAAGGCATCGTAGAACGCATTGATGTCTTTCAGTCCGTCTGTTATTATCAGCGTCGCTCCCATCATGACTACGGGATAGACCTTTGACAGGCTGCCGATGTGGTTGAGAGGTCCGTTGATAACGAATGCCAGCTCTCTGCTGTATCCCTGACCTTCGATGAGGTTTTCGGCATCAGCGATGATGGTGCGATGACTTATCATCACGCCTTTGGGGTCGCCTGTGGTGCCTGTGGTGTAAAGGATGTCGGCTGTGCCCTCGGGTGCAGTCAGCGATGACAGCCTTTGGGTTATGTGGCCGAACATACTGTCGGGCATGTCTTTCTCCATTGGTGCAGGAATACACCGCAGGCGGTGTAGCGCGAAGTAGGTAATGAGGAATTCAATGGATTGTGTGGCTCGCAGTGTCACTATCTGTCCCTCCCGATATTCTCCGCTCAGTTTCTGGCACCGTGCAGAAACAAGGTGTGCCAGCTCGCTGTATGTCACGCGGCGGTGACCACAGACAATGGCATCCTTTGTCGCATATCGCTGTGCGTTTATCTGCAGATAGTCTTCCAGTATCATCATTTCCCTCCCCATTTAGTGGGTATATCAACAGAGCCTGCCTTGTCCGCTACCATAGCGACGATGCTGTCTAAAGTCTTGAAATTCCTTGGAGTGGCATCCTGTGCCTCAAGTCTTATCCCAAACTCATCCGACAGTACCATCAGAATGGTTGAGACACCGAGGGAGTCCAACTCGCTGAAAAGGTAATCGGAATCGAAGTTCACCAGTGGCAGACTGTCTTCCAGTAATGCTTTTATTCTTTCTTTCATCATGCTGAGAATTAATTGTCATTTATCGTGTATATCTGTGAGGAGCACGGCCATGTCGCTGCCATCCAGCAGCAGATGCTCATCAGGCGTTGTCACGACCTCCAGGTTGTCGGCTATTCCCTCTGCGGCATGTGTGACAAGTGCTCCTGTTATGTCGTCCTTCATCGCGACATGCACCTTCGTCTCTTTATGCACCAGGGCATAGAGCAAAGCGAACTCTCCATACCCTGCATCCTTCACCAACACCTCCCCGCTGCGGGCTGGAGCATCTATCCACTCAGGGTAGCTGTGGGACTTTGACAGATGTCTGCTTACGGTCCTCATTATCTCCGCACCCTTGTATCTGTACCTGTCCTTCACGAGGCTGGCGTAATACGCGGCACCCTCCTTCTCCTGCTTCAGCATCGACATCTCCCGTGTGCACCAGTCTACAGCCTCTCCCTGGGCTTGCCTCTTGCCTATAGAGACGGTAATCTTGCCAGGATACATCTGCACATCGCCACGAGGCATGCAGTCGTCGCTGCCATGAATGACGACGGGAACGGCATCCTCACCTTTTATGGCCGTTGCATTCAGGGCTGTAAGGATGACGGAGTCGAGTGGTGAACCGCCCATGCACATTATCGCGACAGGGCTGTCAAAGGTCTCGTTATACGGATTCCTCACCTCGATGCTGACGCCTGGCATGTGTCTGAGGCAGAAACGGCATATCCCTCGTCTGACAACCCCCGCGCTGCCGTCCTTCGCAAGGGCAACCATGAGCCATCCTAAGCAGCCTCGCGCCAGTCCGCCCAGCGAGAGTGGGCGCAACCTGTACCCGTTCCCCTTCCTCACCAGGATATTGAATATAAACGGAGGGAAGATATATGCCATCAAAACCACGGAGAACATTCCGATGATTGTCACCTCTGCCAACGAATGCAGCGCAGGATGTTTGGCCACGATGAGCGAGCCGATGCCCACAAGCATTATCAGGGCAGAGAGAATGATCGAGCTCTTGAAGGATGCCAGCATCTTCCTCCTGTATGCATACTCATAGCTCGCACCTTCAGTCATGAAGATAGTGTAGTCATCGCCCTGACCGAAGATGAAAGTGGCCAGTATCACGTTGACGATATTAAACTCCAAGCCCGTCAGTCCCATTATCCCCAATATCCATATCCAGCTCACGGCCATAGGGAGGAAAGACAGCATGGCAAGCTCTATGCTGCCGAAAGAGAACCACAGGAACAGGAAGACGATGCTACCACATGCCCAACCGATATAATTGAAATACTCTGACAAAGCATTGGCAATGCCACTGTTCATCGAAGGCACATCAAAGACGAGGCTTGCGGCAGAAGACTCCTTGAGCGCCTTCTTCACCTCCTCCACCTTAGACAGTGGTACGGTCACCACCTCTGTCACCTCGAAAGCAGAGCCGAGGCTGTCCCTCCAATAATACTGCGAGAAAGCCGTCTTAGCCAAATCCTCGAAATACGCAAAGTCCTGTGGCTCGTACTCCGCAGACAGCAGGGAGAAGAAATCATCGAACGAGTCTTGCGGGAAACCCTTCTCCTCACTTACCACCTTGTTAATACTTTCCTTCAGCATCGCGGCATATCGCGCCACGAACCCGTCCCACATCTTCAACCTTCTTTCCTGCTCTGTCTTCGAAGGGATAAAACCACCCCAGCCAGAACGCCCTATTATCAGCCTTTCCGTGCCTTCATCAAGCCCATCCCCAATATTGATGTTTTCGTTTTCGTCTTCGTTCCCGTTTTCGTTAGCATCTCCCCTCTCTTTTGGAGAGGGGCCGGGGGTGAGGTCTGCCATACCATCGCAGACTCTCTGAAGAACCTCGTTCTTTCTCAGCGCGCCGTCAATCGTCTCATCAGAACAAACAACATAAATACGCTCCATTCCGTCCCCATCATCGTTAGCATCTCCCCTCTCTTTTGGAGAGGGGCCGGGGGTGAGGTAATTAATATGGCTTATATTAGAATCAAACTCCGTAAAACTGCTGAAATAACCAAAGACAATCGTCAGCATCACCACCACAGCAACAACCGCGGGCTTGTTTTCAAAACTTATGGAGCATAACTTCTCAAAGATGGGGATGTGCACGCTCTTGTGCGGCTTTATCAGGTGTGGCAGAAACAGAAGTACAAAGACTATCGTCCCTATCAGCATGAAAGAGCTGAACAGCCCGAAGTCCCTTAATGCCACCGAATCCAGTGGCACCAGACTCATGAAGGCACCCACGGTGGTGATATTGCCCACTACCAATGGTGCGGCTATCTCCCTGAGGCTGTTCCTGATGTCCTCTTCATGATACATGTGGCCTATCATGTGAAGGGGGTAGTTCACGGCGATACCCAGTATCACCGACGAGATACCGAGCACTATCAGCGACACCTCATTCTCTATATATGCCAGACATCCCAGTCCTACAAGCCAGCCCCAGCCTATCGACACAAAGATAAGGGCGATGTTCCTGATGCTACGGAACACGTAGAGCAGCAACAGCATTATCACCACCATTGCTATCGTTACCGACACCATACTGTCGGTCTTGATCTGGGTGGCATTGCCAACGGCTATCACCGGACCGCCTGTCAGGCCTATCCTTATCCCGCTGTGCTCTGCACACGTAGAGTCGGCACACGCCTGCAGCCAGGTCAGCAGCTCCCTGTTCTTCTCTGTCTCACTACTGCCGTATGGAGAGCCAATCATCACAAAAGCCCTCTGCATGTCAGAGGAGAAGATATAACCGTCATGCAACTCAAAGCCCCGCGTTCCCGCGCTTTCTGCGAGACCTCCTCTTCCTGCGAGCCATTTCGTCCCAAAGAGGTTCAGCGGGTCATAGTCCCAGTCACGCCAGTCATCACCCTCCTCATCAAGCGTGGGTGATGCCTCTCCCAGCAACTGTGCCCTCACGTAATTCCGGTCAGAGAGCAGGCTGTCAATCCTCGCATAGTCTTCTTCGTTCAGGAAATACGGCATGTTTCGATACACGAAGCTCCTCATCTCCATGAACTTCTCCATGTCTATCTGTGAGACAACGTTCAGTGCCGCCGTTGTAGAGTCTGCTACACCATCGCTGACAGCCCCCATGCTGAGGGAAACGGGGGCAGTCCCCTTCAGCTTCTCCGCAAAAGCATCCACAGCAGCTATCATCATGTCATCATCGGCTTTCGTACTGTCCTTACTCTCAAAGATGGCGATAACATTCTCTGCACCCGAGATTCTCTGGAACACCTTCATGGCCCTATGGCTCTCATCATCCAAAGGCAGGAAGTCTGAGATATCCTCCTTGTAGCTCAGCCCCGTCAGTCGCAGGATGAACGCACTGCTTAACACGACAAACCCCATGAAGCACAGCATCCTGTGCCTCTTCATGTATTCATATAATAAAAGAATATGTGAAGTCATCGTTAAAGTTACCGTTATCTAAGCTTCGACAGCCACTCCATAAACTCCATCATCCAGCTCCCGCTCCCGTCTCCGTAGCGCTGCAAGCGCGTTTCGTCTTCGTCTTCGTTTTCGTCTTCGTAGGGACGAATGTCCCGTTTCGTAGGCAGGAAGCCTCCTGCCGCTTCGTTAACGTTCCCGTTCCCGTTTCCCTTCGCCCCAAATCCATGTCCTCCCGTCTTATATTGAATGTACCTGTGCGGCACACCCTCAGCGGTAAGGGCCGAGTCGAGCAGCACGGAATTATGATAGTCCACTATCGGGTCGTCAACACAGTTCACCAAGAACACCGGAGGACACCCCTTCGGGATATGCTTCTCCACCGACAGCGAGTCCTGCATCTTGCGGCTGCCTTTCTTGTTGTCGCCAAGCAAGGCGCGGCGCGAGCGTTTGTGACAGTATTCCCCGCTCATCGTCACGACGGGATAGATGCAGGCTATGAATTGCGGCATCTCATCCTCCCTCATCAGCCTTGGGGCCGACATCACAAGATGGCCTCCTGCCGAGAACCCCATCACGCCAACCTTCCTTGCGTCAATGCCATAGTCGGCAGCATGTTCCCTCACCAGTCGCAGCGAGCGGATGAGGTCCTCCTGAGCATCAGGATATCTGTTGCCACGAAAGAGGTATCTGTAGCGAGTGATGAAGGCTGGCACATACGCGGTGCGGTAACGCAGCACAAAGGCCGTGATGCCGTTCCTGTTGAGCCACAGCGCCACCTCCCTGCCCTCATTTGTCATGTCGTGCCAGAAATAGCTGCCGCCAGGACATACTATGACTGCAGCATTCCCCGTACCTGGCACCACATAGGGCGTCAGCTCAACCTTCTTCGTCTCCGTACCCTCCCAGATATTCACCTGGGCATCGACAGCGGTACAAAAGACCATAGCCACTAAGAAAACAATCAATCTCTTATACCACTTCCTCATAAAGGAGGCCTGCTGCCTGATATTGCCTATCTCCGACAGTTGCTGCTGTGATATGCGTGAGCCCACCTCAATGGTTATGTCACCCTTCTCTAACAGATACCGCTTCTTGGGCAGCACATGCCCCGTGCCCTTCAGGAACATCGGCAGCACGTCCAGACCCAGTTGCTCGGCCACATAGAACGCACCCTTATGAAAACGCTGCACACGACAGTCTGGCGAACGGGTGCCCTCAGGATAGATGGCGATGTGATAGCCACGCTCCGCAAGGTTGCGCAGGCGGGGCAGCAACGTCTCCAGGCCGGCACTCACGGGATAGTATTCTGCATTCCTTATGATAGTGCCGAAGATGGGGCTGTTCCACACCCAGTCATTCGTCAGAAACACTATCTTCGGAGTGAAGACAAGCTGACACATCAGGTCCAGGTGCGACTGGTGGTTGCAGATTATCACCGAGGGCTTCTCCCAGTCCACCTTCTCACCACCCTTGCAAGTGAATGTCGCGCCGGGGATACCGATGCGGAACATCAGCGTGCGCGCAAACCAGTGTATGAGTTTATGGATGTTCAGCCGCTTCTCCTCGGTCATCTTCCCCACCTTACTATATATCCACACCAACGGAGAGAATGTCAGCATGATGACAACGATGCAGAACACCACGGCGTAGGCCGTACGCAGCAGTCTGGCAAGCCATCGCCACAGCCTTAGCGGCAGACCGTAGATGAGGGCAAGCAGACACAGCACCGTGTTCAGCACCGTGATGCGGGCGAAGTCTCTGCCGGGGCGGAAATGACTCACGCGCTCTTCCTGTGGGGGATAGTACACATCGATGGGGATTGACATGATGTCCACCCCGTGCCATGATGCCGGCACCAACAGTTCCAACTCTGCCTCATAACGTGAGGTGAGCAGCCTCAGACCAGGCAGACGCTTCAGAGGATAGAGCCGATAGCCTGACTGCGTATCGGGAAGCCGGCACCCTGTCTGCACCCAGAACCAGAAGTTCGAGAACTTATTGGCAAAGACGCTGCCCGAAGAGCGTGTCACGCCCTCCAGTCTCCTGTTGCCTACGATGATGGCTTCGGGATGTTCGTTGCTGGCAGCGAGAAAGGCGGGGATATCATCGGGGTAATGCTGACCGTCAGAGTCGATGGTGATGGCGTGGGAGAAACCCATCTCGCGAGCCTTCAGCAGGCCCAGCTTCAAAGCATACCCCTTACCCCTGTTCACGGCATAGTCTATTACGGTGATGCCGCCGATGCTTCCGAGTATCTCCCCCGTGCCATCGGTACTGCCATCATTCACCACTATGACATCTGCACAATGACGCAGGCAACCTTCAACAACGGCCCTGACACTGACCCCGTTGTTGAAAGTAGGTATAACCACGCATGTCTTTCGTTCTTCTGTCATCATCGTTCCCGTCTCACCTCGCTATCAGCCCGCATCCGAGCACTATCATCAGCACCCCTATCCACATCCTCAGCGACACCGTCTCATGAAAGAACAGCATTGCAGCAAAGAGCCCGAAGACATAGCTCAGGCTCACCATGGGGTATGCCACGCTCAGAGGAAACACCTTCAGTATGTACATCCACAGCAGCGACGCGAAGAGAAAACACAGCCCGCATGCCGCAAACTGCCAGTTAACCAGATATTGCACAACAGTCCTGCCCAAGCCCTCCCACGAGAAAGAACGAGAGACTGATGGCATCTTCGCCATGGCAAACTTCAGAAACACCTGTCCAGCAGTAAGCAACAGGCTCTGAAACACCGAGAGAGTTATTAATTTCCACATGATAGTACCATTGCTATAGAGTGAACCATTTCCTGCCCCGTCGGAGAGTCTGCGATACCATCGCAGACACCGCTTCCCTCTCTTTCCGCGTTTTCCGCGCTTTCTGCGAGACCTCCCCNNCGCGCACCCTGCGAGAAGGTGATGTTATAGCCGTGACAGCGGGTACGAATAGCTATGCCGCTGCCTATAGTGTTGTGGGTGCTCTGCATGAAGAGCGTAGGACTGAAACTTTCCTCACCATCCTCCTTCAACTGGTCAAGGAGGTGCACGCTGTTCTCTATGCATCCCCATGCCGTACCGGTGACGATGGCATCAGGAGTATCGATACCTGCCATACGGAGCGCCTTCAGCGACGAGAGCAGGGCACTCTTCTGCAACTTACCCATGCGACGCGCCTCCATAGGCTTCACAAACGCCCTCAGCTCCTCCAGCTCCTCCAAAGACCTTATCTCTACCCTGCTCAGCTCCTTTATCTTAACCTCCTCCGTCGGCGACCCTGCAACATCTCCCCATTCCGTCGGAGAGTCTGCGATACCATCGCAGACACCGCTTCCNNGGGGTAAGGTAACACACTTATCACCGCCTCTATGGCTCCTGCGGCGCTGGTGGCGTGGCCCGTAAGCTGCTTGGTACTGGAGTATGGCGGGGTGTCCTTGCCGAAGAGTCGCTCTATGGCATTCTTCTCAGAGAGGTCGTTATTGGGCGTCCCCGTACCGTGGGCATTGATATAATGTATGGACGAAGGCGACAGATGCGCCATGCGGAGGGCCTCACTCATGGCGAGGAAGGCACCGTCGCCGTTCTCTGACGATGCGGTCTGGTGAAAGGCATCGCAGGCGTTGCCGTATCCTATCAGCCGGGCATGGATGGGAGCGTGGCGCAGCAGGGCACTCTCCTCACTCTCCAGCACCATGAAGGCGGCTCCCTCACCGAGGTTCAGGCCGGCACGCGTAGGGTGGAAAGGTCGGCAGATGTCGTGGTCGAGAATCTTCAGGGCGTTGAAGCCATTGAGATGAAACAGCGACAGTGCCTCCGTGCCGCCAGCTATCACGATGTCGGCATCACCAGCCTTGATGAGCTCCGCACCGAGCAGTATGGCATTGGCACCCGACGAGCATGCCGTGGAGATAGATGTATAGTCGCTGAAGATACCGAAATAGTCGGCTATAGCCTTCGTCGTGCTGCCAGGATCCCACGGCTGCGGTATCGTCATCTCCCGCCAACAGCGCTCCGTCACATCCATGCCACCCACCGTAGTGCCGGAGATAAGAAGGATCTTCTGTCGGAGAGTCTGCGATACCATCGCAGACAACCCCTCAGGCATCCCCGCATCGGCGAGAGCCTGCCGTACCGCCATGATGCCCATGAGAATGGTACGGCTGACGGGCTCCTCTGCAGGAAGTCCTAACGAGGACTTCATCTCCTCGTTCGACAGCTTCACCTCACCCACAGGCAGCTCATGGTGCGTGGACTGGAGATAGCGCATCTCACCAATGCCCGTCCGCCCCTCTATCAGCGACGCGAGCACGGAGGGCTTGTCGTTGCCAATGGCGCAGAGGATGCCTTCACCTGTTATGACGACGTCTCTTGTCATTTCGTGCGGTGCTCCTTGACGTATTGTGCTATGCTGCGGATGCTCTTGAAGATAGGCTTACCCTCGGCAGCATTAGCCAGCTTTATGCCGTAGTTCTTCTCTAATAGCACAATAATCTCCAGGGCATCGATACTGTCAAGCCCCAGTCCCTCGTCATCAAACAAAGGAGCATCGGCATCAAGATCGTCCGCACTCATCTCACCCAGATTAAGAGTAGTGATAATCCTCTCTTTCAGTTCAGATATTAACTGTTCCATGTCTTGCCTATATAATGTTTAATTGATGTTTTCGTCTTCGTTCCCGTTTTCGTCTTCGTCTTCGTAGCGCTGCAAGCGCGTTTCGTAGGTGCGAAGCACCGCTTCGTCTTCGTAGGGACGAATGTCCCGCTTCGTTAACGTCTCCGTTTTCGTCTTCGTCAGAGAGTCTGCGATACCATCGCAGACACCGCCTCCTTCCCCCCTCACAAACCCAATCAGCCTGAAGTCTGCCGTGAAGTGCTCATCGTCAATATAGTCCAGCCACCCCGTGATGACGCCGTCCATCTCGGCGTCAAGGCTCGCAGAGCGTATGATAGTATCCATGAGCCTGTCGTCCCTTTCATTCAGTATATAGAACGATGTCTCCCCGTGAATGCCATTGCGCAGCGCTATCTCCCCCGTCACGATGTTGGGGAGCGTATAGACGAAGGCACCCGGACTGGGGAAGAAGCCGTCCCCGGGCGTTATCGTCTGCAGGAAAGCCCGGTCACTCACTATCGACGAAGAGCGGTTGAACAGTATGATGCCGAGGCGGCGAGAGTCCTTCTTCAGCAGCTCCGATGCCACGAAACCCAGACGGCTCAGCCTGTCCATCTTGTAGAAGCGCGGATAGTCACCGACATATCGCTTGTACAGCCACGTGATGATATCCCGTTCCCGCTCCGTCGGAGAGTCTGCGATACCATCGCAGACACCGCTTCCCTCTCTTTCCGCGTTTTCCGCGCTTTCTGCGAGACCTCCCCCTTCCGCGAGCCCCCCGGCATTGGCGTCGCCGCTCAAGCCCTGTGGCGTGATGACGACACGGTGCAACACCTGCAGCTCGCATGCCCGTTCCCGTTTCCGTTTCCGTTCCAGTCCCCGTTCCTCATAGCCTTTGGCAAGGCTGATGGCAGCATTACAGCCACCGAAGCCTGATATCATCTTTATGAACCCCTGTCCGCGGGCAGGCCGGTGAAGGGGCGACAGGTCAAGGTCACACGACACGCCACGCTCCGCATAGCCCTTCGTGCCGAGGATGGTGTGGTGGTCAAAGGCATACATCGACAGCACCGTCTCCAGTATCCCTGCCGCACCCATCGTATGGCCGTAATAGCCTTTGTAGGCATTCACGGGAACAGCCGACAGCCCCGCCCTCTCAATAGCCACTGCCTCCATCTGGTCGTTAAACATCGTCGCCGTACCATGGGCATTAACAAACGCCACATCACCAGCAGACATCCCACCTGTCACAGCCCTCAACGCCAGCATAGCACCATCACCCCTCATCGACGGTGAACTGATATGATAAGCATCATTCCTAATAACCCCACGCCCTATCGTCCAGACATCCCTGCCTCCCCCTTCCGCGAGCCCTCCCGCTCCAAGCACTATCGTTGCCGCAGCCTCACCGAGGTTCAGCCCTAACCTCTCCATGTCGAAGGGCCGGCACGGACGGTCCGACAGCGCCTTCAGCGACAGAAACCCCGAGACGGTGAAGCGGCACTGGCAGTCCGCGCCACAGACGATGGCATACCGGTAAGCCCCCATCAGCAGCAGCCGCGAAGCCAGGATGATGGCCGACACCCCCGAGATACACGCATTACAGGCTACGATGGGCGGGGTGACGATGCCCAGGCGCGACGCTATCTTCTGTGCCGACACCGCCGGCGACAGATCCTCATCCCTATGCCCCCCACTTCCCAGCAGCTCCACGTTACCCTTCGTAGTGCTGAGGATAAACACCACATCCTCGCCCGAGACATCGAGGCCCGTGCCGGCAAGGGCCTGCCGTGCCGACAGCAGCGCCATAGCCTCAAAGCGCGTCAGACCGTCAGCGCCCATCATGCCATCCTCCCCGTCATCGCCTCCCCTCTCTCTTGGAGAGGGGGCGGGGGTGAGGTTGCCCTTCGCGCCTGCCTCATCATCATCGAAGAGCGACGCGCAGAAAGGCACGGGGATGTCCCATCTGCCGGAGTATGTCCCCAGGGCAGACCGACCCGACATGACGGCATCGAAATTCTCCTCCGTCGTAGTGCCAAGGGGTGAGTATATGTTGTCCGAAATCTTATATATCATAGCTGCAGCAAAGCCCACAGGGCTTCACTCTTCCCAAAACTCAAAATAATTATACCACTGCGTGGGATACATCCTCACGACACGCTCCAGCTCCCTGACATACCCCTCCGACAACTGCCGTATCTGCTCCTCTCTCGCTGCCCGCTTGTCATAGCGCAACGGGGCGCAGTACAGCCTGTATGTGGTGAGCGACGTCTTCATCACGTTCACAGCCAGCACGTCCAGCCCTCGCATCGTGGCAACGCTGAACGGCCCCATGGGGAAGACAGCCCTGCCGCAAAGAAAATCCAGCTCCACATGTTTACGCGAGCCCAACAGACGGTCGGCAGGCATGCTCACCGCCTCGCCGGCATTCAGCGCACGGTCTATCTCAAACAGATGGCTCAGGTCGCTCCTCAGCGGTATCATGCGGATGTTCGTATGACGGAACAGCTTCTGCCTGTTGGCCATCACCGACTCCTTCTCGCCCCAGAACACCAGGGCGTTGAAGGGTTTGCGCTCCACGGCAAGCGTATAGCCCGCTATCTCGTAGTTGCCCACATGGGCGCTGAGCTGGACGAACGCTGAAGGCAGGGCCGAGAGGGCATCGAAATGCTCATGGCCCTCCGTATCTATGCGGAACGTCTTGCCCGCATACATGGCGAAGCGGTCTATCACCACCTGCGAGAACATACAATGGTTCACGTACGTCTTCCATAGCGCCTTCACGGGGGAGTAGCCGAAGTGCCTGCGGAAATAACGGTAGATGATGCCGCGGCTCTCATTCACCACAAGACACACGGGCACGACAAACACCGATGCAAAGGCGTACAGTATCCTCACGTCGATGTATCGCAGCATACGGATAAGCCAGTAATGCATCCAGCCAGTACCGTAAGTAGTCCCTGCCCAAGCACGTCCCGCAAAGCGGGAATAATTTTCAATCTTCAATCTTCAATCTTAGGGACGTGGGCGTCTCGCCCGCGACAATTTTCAATCTTCAATTTTCCCACCCCAGCTTGCTCTCGATATAGTCGCAGAACTCGCTCAGCGTACTGACGCCAGACATCTCCTCCGGCGTAATCTTAAAGCCGAAGACATCCTTCACGATGACAACGATATCGATAAAGTCCAGACTGTCGATACCCATATCCTCCTTCAGACGAGCATCGTCAAACACCTTCTCCTCATCAATCTCAAGCTCATCAATCAGAAAAGCCTTGACCTTCCTTTCTATTTCTTCTCTTGTCATTATCTCAATTTTCAATTTTCAATTCTCAATTTTAGGGACGTGGGCGTCTCGCCCGCGATAATTTTCAATTTTCCTACACACCACCAACGAATGCCCCTGCCCCAAATGGTCGTGGATGCGCTCCACCTCCAGACCCGCCGCAGTGATGCAATGCACCAGGTCCTCCGTGTTATACATCTTAGAATTACCATTGGCGACAGCGGCAAAATACAGACTCGTCATCGTCAGGCAGAGCGTGGCGGTCTCGAAGCGCTGACGGTCCCACAGCGGCTCCATGATAAACAGACGCGTACCGCTGTCCATCACCTGCCGAGCACGCGACAGTATCCCCGTTATCTCATCCATGCTGAAGCAGTCGAGGAACTGACTCATCCAGATGGCATCCACGCCACCCTCGCGACGGGGGAAGGTCGCAGCAGCGTCGAGCAGGTTGATGCCGTAGCCCCTGATGCGCTCCGCACCCGTCTTGCCCCCCACCTCACGCTCCATCATAGCAATCTGCTGCGGCAGGTCCAGCACCGTCACCTCTGCCGTCGCGCTGTGCGACACGCAGGCCAGAGCCCACTTCCCCGTGTTGCCGCCAACGTCATACAGGCTCTCGGCACCATATTCGTCGAAGACAATCCGCAGCGCCTCGGGAAACGACGAGTCGCTGTAGAAATGGTCGAAGGCCAGCCAGCTCTGCCTCACCTCCTCGGGCAGCTCACCAAGGCCCTCATATACCGTGGGCCAAGGGCCGAAATGGCGCAGACCCTCGGGCTTGCCGCTCAGCAGCGACTCCTCAAGCCGGTACCAACCCTCGTAGTTCACGTCGTGGTTGAAGTCGATATTCACACGCGTCGCGGCATCGGTAAGGAGAAACCAACCCGTCTTCGACAGCGAGAAGCGGTCACTGTCGGGGTCCACAAGCACCAGACCGATGCTCAGCGATGCCTCCAGCAGACACTTCACGGCATAGTCGCTAAGACCCGTCTGCGCCACCACCTCCTCACGCGTCATGCCCTCAGAAGCATCGCGCAGCATACCCAGGATGCCAAACTTCAACATCAGGCGAGAAACCTGAAACACCGCAGGACCCCACGCAATAAACTCCGCAAGACGCTGCGCCTCACGGGCCGAAAGAAAATCCTTCGTATATCTATCCTCCAAACAGGGAAACAACTTCATTTAATCTACAATTTTCAATCTTCAATGTTCAATATTGGGACGTGGGCGTCTCGCCCGCGACAAAAAAGGTTCGACCTCTTATAATTCGTTAATTTGTTAATTCGTTGTACCCTGGTTAATTGGTTAATTTGTTAATTCGTTAATTCGCTTCAAAGCCAACGCCGAATTCGTCCCCCCGAAGCCAAACGAATTACTCAGCACGGTGCGGATCGTCATCGGCGTCGTCTCCCGCGCTATGCGCAGACCCGCCGAATACTCGTCGGGGTTCTCGAGGTTGATATTGGGAGCCACAAAGCCGCCCAGCATCATGATGATAGAATACACCACCTCACTCGCACCTGCCATCCAGCATTCATGACCCGTCATCGACTTCGTGCTCGATATCAGGGCATGCTCCCTGCCGAACAGACGCTGCAGCGCCAACGCCTCATACATGTCGCCCTGACGCGTCGATGTGGCGTGGGCATTGATATAGTCAACGTCCGAAGGACCTAACCCCGCATCCTGCAGAGCACGGCTCATGGCGATGACGCTGCCTTCGTCCGAGGGCTCCGAGATGCCGCTGCCGTTAGAGGAGAAGCCATAGCCTGCCACCTCACACAGTATGTCGGCACCGCGTGCCAAGGCATGGTCATAATCCTCCAGCACCAACGCCGCAGCACCGCCGCTGGGCACCAGGCCGTCACGGTCGCGGTCAAAGGGACGGCTCGCACGCGCCGGGTCGTCCATCCTCACCGAGAAGGCACGCAGAGCGTCAAACGACAGCATCGAATAGATATTCGTCTCCTGCGCACCGCCGCAGAGCACCATATCCTGCATGCCCTGCCTGATCATCATATATGCCATGCCGATAGAGTGGCTGCCACTCGCACATGCCGCGCTCACCGTGAAGTTGACGCCACGAAGATGGAAGATAGTGCTGAGGTTCATGCTCACCGTGGAGTTCATCGACTGGAACACCACGCCATACCCCAGCATCGCAGTGTCGTGCTCCGACTCCATCGTCAGCGCAGACTCTATCACGGGCTTCGCCGAAGAGTCGTTGCCGAAGATACACCCCACCTCATGCTCCATGAGGTAGTCATCCGTAACACCCGCAAGAGCCAGGGCCTCGCGGCTCGCCATATAAGCATACTGCGCCGCCTCGCCCATGCCCGCACGCGTATGACGGTCCACCATCGCCTTCGTGATGACGGGAGTCTCCACCATACCCGACAGACCCGAACGGTAGCCGTACTCCAGCCGTTCAGGAACACACACTATGCCCGAACGACCCGCATACAGCGAGTCACGAACACTCGCTATGTCCTTGCCAAGACACGACCAGATGCCCATACCCGTAACAACAACTCTTCGTCTCATATCCTTACTATTGTAATAAAGGTGGGTTCTATTAATTCCCACCGTAGTGTTTAATTTTATTATGGGTTTGACGTTTTGTCATCTTTTTGTTTTCTTTCGGCGCATACTGTCAGTTCTCTCAGTCGCATAGCCCGCTATGCTCCATCAAGAAACTGCCACTCTGCACTCGAAACAAAATCAAAAATCTGACAAAGCTAATTAATAGAACCCACCTAAACAAAACACAAAATTAAGCAAAACCATCCAAACTGCCAAACCTTTTACGAAAAATTAAATTTTTCGTCACCCACCCCACAAAGCAAAGTGTCACCCCAAAAGCCCAAAACCTTACAAAACGTCATTCCCGAACCCACCATCCACAACAGCAAAAACAAAGCAGAAAACCCGATGAAATGGCACTTTTTGACAGTCCGAAGGACGAAGATATACCTTTAACGCGTCGCAGAGGCTCAACAAGGAGGTCATTGACACTCCATTAGGGCCTAATAGACACTCCACTAAAGGGTGATGGAGAATCTATTTCAAGCTGATTTTTTGGATGTTTCTGGACTTTTTAAGGCTAAAATCGGCTTTTCCGAAGGCTCCAAGAAGAATATTTTGACGTAACTGTCAGAACAACAGACATTTACACTTTCCTTCTCATTTGCGCGATATTTGCGGGCAAGTTCTCTTGTGCTCCCAAATTCGGCGCTGTAGAGGACGAATGCAAAATCACTTTGTTAGGTTTTCGGTCCAAAAACCGACAGAATGTAATTTTGACAATCTTACTGAGTCAGTTGGAGTTGCAGCGATGTATGAAAAACTCAATCATACACCAATTTTATAATTCTGGACTTTAACTCGAACTTTCTCGCCGCAATATGCTTGGCATATGGAAGGCCGCGTTGCAACCTGACAAAGTAAAACAATTTGTTTTACTTCGGTGTAGGAGGTGTAGGATCCGATTTCTCATACACCGCAATTAACATACTAACCCTCAAGTACTTACACCAAAAGGTGTAGGATATTCAAAAAAAACAACATGAAAAAAAATGGCGGAGCACATTAAGCTTGTCAAAAACATCTTGAGGAAATCAAAGGAAAAGTTTGGAGATATGGAAAGAATTTCTTAATTTTGCAGGGACAAGAATCTACTGACAAAACAATAAGAGATGATTACAGGCGAGACAAAGAATCTGTAGAAGCCTATGGATAGAGAAACCTTTGAGTCCCGTAAACCCTTTGCCGGCGAGAAGAAAGCCTCCATGCTTCGCCGTTGTGTGGGTCATGATTACACCAATCGTCAAATCTATATGATAACGATGGTGACGGAAGGGCGTAGGCCCCTCTTTGGCCAGGTAGTGGGCAGAAGTGATGCAGCAGCAGGCAGCCAGGATGAGGCTCGTATGGAGCTCTCGGCTTTAGGGCAGCGTGTTGCTGACGAATGGTGGGCAACGACGTTGCACCATCCAGAGGTGGAGGTGCTTGCCCTTCAGATGATGCCTGACCATCTGCATGGCATTCTCTTTGTCAGAGAGAAGATGGAGCAGCCGTTGGGGATAGCGCTTCGTGGCTTCAAGCAGAGCTGCAATCGCCACTATCGCGAGCTGGTGCTGGGTGTACGGTATGTTGCGTTGCCAACGCAACAACCAGAACAACGCCCACCCCGCGACCGGCGAGGAGAAGACCGCACACACGGCCTGCTATTTGCTCGCGGCTATAATGACCGCCTGCTGCTGCGCTCGGGGCAGCTTGACATTTGGCTCAAGTACCTCGCTGACAACCCGCGACGCCTGTTGATGAAGCGGGAGCATCCTGACCTCTTCCGTGTTAAGCGAGGAGTGGAATTTGCTGGACAGACATTCTCGGCTCTTGGTAATATTTTCCTGCTTCAGCGCCCCACGCGATTGCAGGTGCAATGCTCCAGAAGGCTAACTGATGCAGAGATAGAGACAAAGATTGGTCAGTTCTTGGAATCGGCCAATAAAGGAGCCGTTCTCGTTTCGCCTTCTATCTCTAAAGGAGAGAAGAGCGTGATGAGAGCAGCATTCGAAAAGGGGTTCCCTTTAATTTACCTACAAGAGAATGGCTTCTCTGATTTGGCAAAACCTGGCGGAGCACGAATGGAAGCCTGCGCTCGAGGTCAGTTGCTTATCCTCGCCCTTTGGGAGCATCATAACGAAAGGATTACAATCAGTCGTAATCAATGCCTTTCGCTTAACGAAATGGCAAGGATTATATGTGAAATGAACCAAGAAACAGAATGAGAGAAAATTGGACACAAAAGACTACTCCGATGCGGCTCCTACTTGTTGCCTTGTTTGTTTTCATGATGCATGCATGGAGCGCAGGTGCTGTTGTGACGGATAGCGTGCGTCTTCAGGCTCTACCGGCAGAGACTGATACGACACGCGCAAAGACAGCCCCTTCGCGTGATGACTCGGAGGCCTGGCAGTATTACCTCTCCACTCTTTATGACAACGAGGAAGTTGACGGCAGTTTATCTATTGAAGAGGCATACGAGCAGCTCAATGAGCTGAGCATGAACCCTTTGGACATCAACAGCGCCGAGACGAGCGACCTGCTGCTCATTCCGGGGCTTACCATATCACACATCAGCGACATCATAAGGCACCGAGAGAAATACGGCGACTTCAAGAGTATCTATGAGCTGACGCTTATACCCTCTATTGACAACAACATGTGCAGCTACCTATCGCATTTTCTAATGATAGGCGACAGCAGCGAAGGCAAGACCGAAGGACACCTCTTCAATCGACAAGCCTTCAAGGGCAGGGTGCTACTGTCATCATCCATTCCTCTTTACAGAAGACAGGGGGACATGGATGGTTCGTACCTCGGCGATCCGACAGGCCACTCCACACGCCTGACGCTCGGATGGGGCAGCCGTCTGCGCATCAACCTTGCAGGAGGGAAGACGGCAGGCGAGCCTTTTGCCTCGCACGGCAACAGATGGGGCTACGACACGTATGCCTATAACATAACCTATCGCGGCAAGGGGGTGGTGAAGCAGCTCATTGCCGGAACGTTTCGCGGACAGTTCGGCATGGGACTGGCCATGAACAACAGCTTCAGCCTCGGGAAACAGGCGATGCTCTCCGCAGTAGGCAGGCAACGCTCCACGTTCTCGCCACATAGCAGCACCGGCACCGACGGGAAGTATCATCAGGGTGCGGCAACGGTGCTCAACCTCTCGCGCACCACACAGCTGGCGGCATTCTTTTCATGGAGGTATCTCGACGCTACGCTCAATGCCGACAGCAGCATCTCGACAATCATCACCAACGGCTATCACCGCACCCTCACGGAGATGGCGAAGAAGAATAACAGCAGCCTCACCTCTGCGGGGCTGCACCTGCGCTATCACCGCTCCACGAAGGCTGGACTGAGATATGACATCGGCGCCTCTTACGTCATTAATAGCTTCAGCCGCACCATGAACCCTACCTTCAGCAAGGCCGACACCATAGCTGCATCGAAGCTGTACCGGCTGTTTACGCCTCACGGAAGGAGCACATGGAACGCCTCTGTTGACTATAGCCTCAAATGGGGACCGCTGACCCTCACCGGCGAGACGGCCACAGGGGACTGCAAGGCCGCCGCAACCATCAACAGCATTCTGTGGAAGGCGTCATCGCGCTTGTCGCTGACGGCTGTGCAGAGGTATTATTCCTATAAGTACTATGCATACCTGGGACGTAGCTTCGGCGAGAACAGCACGGTGGGTAACGAGAGCGGTGTCTATGTGGCCATGCAATGGAACCCCGTCAGCACTCTTGTTCTGTCGGTGTATGCGGACTATGCATATTTCCCCTGGTATCGCTACCGGCAACCTCCTGCCACGTCAGCATGGGACGTATGCGTGGCAGCCACATACGACATACGGCGCTGGAGGCTGTCGGCACGGCTCAGGCTGAAGGAGAAGGATTCCAGCAGCCACAGGCTGCGCCTCATGGCGACATACCGCAGCGAGCGATGGCTGCTGTGCACGAACGTGGAGGGGATACGCTATAGGAGCAAGGAGGGGAAGGACGGCATCGTGGTGTCGCAGTCAGGGCGCTTTGCTCTGGGTCGTGGCATTAGTGTTAGTGGTGAGGGGGTGTTGTTTTTCACGGAGGGGTATGATGCGCGGGTGTATGTGAATACGCTGCCGCTGATGAATACCCTGAGCTTTTCTCCTTTTTATTATAAGGGGGTGCAGGGGAGCGTGCTGCTCCGCGCTGCGCTGACAGGCAGGCTGACAGGTTTGCTGCGCCTTACGCATTGCCGTTATTTTGACCGTGAGGATGTCTCCACGGGCGTGAGGAGGATAGCACACCCGTGGAAGACGGATATCGCCGCGCAGGTAGCGTGGCAGCTTTGATCAAATTAACGAATTAACAAATTATGATTACCTCTTGGGGCAGGGACGTGGTACAACCCCCTTCACTTCCCCCGTTTCCCGGGGGACAGAAACACCCGCGATAACATCTCTCTCCCCTTGGGGAGGGCTTGGGGTGGGGCTTCACTCTTCACTTTTCCCTCCCTCTCCTTGGGAGAGGGTTGGGGAGAGGTCTCGGGAGAGGTATTTCTCCATGTATTCCATGGGGAGGAAGCCGTATTTTCGTATGAAGGCTGTGGAGAGGTCTGTGGGGTCGCTGTAGCCTACACGGAAGGCGAGGTCGATTATGCTCATGGGAACCTCGGGGTCGTGCGCGTCTATCATCCTGCGTGCTGTGGCGGCGCGCATGTCGCTGATGATACTGTCGGGGGTCTTGCCGGTCAGGGCCTTCAGCCTCCTGAAGATCCCGGTGCGGCTCATGGACATCTTTTCTTCTATCTGCTTCATGCCGAAGTTGCAGTCGGCGAGGTTCTCATGCACACAGCGCACCACACCCCTGAGGAAGTCCTCATCGGCACGGGAGAAGTTGATGTCGCGGATATCGAGAGTCAGCAACACCCTACCCTCTTCTGCGCTTTCGTTTTCGTTCCCGTTTTCGTTCCCGTCATCATGCCTCACCACCACCTGTGTCCGTCCATCGTCAGCCACGAAGAGCTGCAGATGGTTGCGTGACATCATGCGGTAGCGCACGCTGCTCACGAGGTAGCAGAGCAGCAGGATGCCCAGGACGGAATAAAAAAGGTACGCATACCATGTGCGCCAGAAGGGCGGTTCGATGATGACGGGCAGCGTGAGCACCTCGCTCCAGTTGCCGTCGCCGTCGGTGGCACGCAGCTCGAAGGTGTAGCGCCCCGGGGAGAGCTCGTTGTAGGTGACGCGGCGATGGTCGGCAGAGGTGGTCTGCCACTCATCGTCGTAGCCCCTAAGACGATAGGTGTACGTGCACTGGTGCTGGTTCTCGTAGGTCAGCGAGGCAAACCGCAGCGTGAACGACTTCGTCAGCGCGGGGATGGTGAGGATGGAGTCCACCACCTCTTCCGACTCCTTGCCGTCGAGGTGCAGCCCCGTGATGGCCACGCGGTGCGGGCTGACATTAGGACGCTCCATGACGGGACAGAAGGTGACGAGGCCGCGCCCCGTACCGAAGTACATGGTGCCGTCGAGCTCGAAGCAGGCACGCGGCTCGAAGAAGTTGTCGGGCAGGCCGTCGCGCATGGTGAAGATGCGCAGCTTGCCACGATGGTTGCCCTGCACGGTGAGGCGCACCAGACCACGGTTGGTGCCTATCCACAGATGGCCGTAGTCATCCTCCTGGATGCTGCACACCATGTCGCCGGGGAGGTGGAGGTCGCTCTGAAGAGGTGTGAAGCGCGAGCCGACACGGTCGAGACGGCACAGCCCCGCACCGTCGGTGCCTACCCACAGCACACCCTTGCTGTCAAGGAACATGCACAGCGGGGTGTTGACGGGCAGATTGCCCTTCTGGGCGGTGTATTCGTCGTATTTGATATGCTTGGGATGCTCCAGGCTGCCCGTCAGATGTACCAGGCCTTTGTCTTTGGTAAGGACCCACAGGGAGCCGTCACGATCCTCTACGATGTCGGTGAGCTCGCGCCTCAGCGCATCGGGCACCTCCTCATCGTCGTTGTCGGCGAAGCGCAGCCCGCGGCCATCGGCATAGCGCACCCCGAGTCCGTTATAGCCCACAGTCCACCAGTTGCCTTTGCTGTCCTCAAACGTCTTATTGAGGCTCTTTCCCGCGATGAAACCGCAGTTTTCGGAGGTGTAGTGGTCTTTCAGCACACCATCGGTGTCGGCGGTCCACAGGCCGTCGTTCCATACGGAGAGGAAGTACATGGAGGTGTCGCGGCGTGCTGTCACCGACCTCACATGCAGCCCGTGCAGCAGCATGGTGCCGTTGAAGTCCGCACCCTCGTCGAAGGACGTGAACATGTCGCCCTTGCGGGTGACGAAGACGGACTGTATGTATTTGCCGTAGCCCGTGGAGAAGAAGTCGCCCTTGGTGTCGCTCCATGTGTAGATGCCCTCTCCCTGCGTGGAGAACCACAGCATGCCGTGACGGTCGGTGTACATATACCTTACCATCGACGTGATACCCGCAGGAGCCAGCGTACGGTCGGGCTGCAGCATGTATAACCCGTCGCGGCATCCCACGAAGGTCTGGCCTTCTTTCTTGCCCAAGGCCAGGGAATAGACGGGACGGCCACGCTCGATGGTGGTGGCGGAGGCCAGCGACCCGTCAGGGGCGAAGCGCGCCTCGACAAGTCCGTCACGCGTGCCCAGGAGGACGCTGCCGTCACGCCTGCGGCAGATGGTGAAGATGCCGCGGCAGTCAGGGAGGGTGACGTAGCGCATCACGATGGCATCGCCGGGACGATAGCGCATCAGACCGTCTTCCCACGTGCCCACCAGCAGGTCGCCGCGGTCATCCTCCACGACACACTGCACGTTGACGGTGCCGAGGGCGCTGACAGGGAGCAGCGTGTCGTTGGCGGCATCGTAGCGGAACAGTCCGCGCATGGTGCCGGCATAGAGATGGCCGCCACGCGTGACACGGAAGCAGTTGACGCGCTGGTGGTTGACATCAGGAAGGAGGTAGTGGCGCATGCTGCCATTACGAAGGTTCATGCGACAGGCTCCCTCCTGCGTGCCTATCCACAGATGCCCTCCCTTCTCGGAAGCAAGGGAGATGACGGTGTTGCTGGGAAGGAAGAAGGGGTGACGACGGCTGTTCTTGAACGGCTTGACATCATAGCCGTCATAACGGTACAGGCCATAGGTGGTGGCTATCCACAGGAATCCACGCTCATCCTGGCACACCTGCTCGATGAAGCTGTTGGGCAGCCCCTCGCGCGTAGAGAAATGGCTGAAACCGTTATTCACACCAGCCACATAGCCATCAACAGTAGGCAGGGCCCAAGACGAGAACGGAAGGATGAGCAGTAGGCTCAGAAGGGAGATTTTATAGAACATT
>LXOW01117713.1_pt1 | contig 22774 bp, 17 predicted proteins | sample 1368591 | NCBI WGS metagenome assembly LXOW01 (sample SAMN04884650, study PRJNA319009) | bovine gut metagenome | isolation source: Cow rumen | host: Bos taurus | place: Italy: Legnaro (PD) | collected 2014-07-09
ATGTCCTCCTGTATGGAAAGCTTTATTCCTACCAATCTAATAGGTTTATGCGTATGGTAACACAGCCCGCTCCCGGCGTCAAGAGGGACGCATCCGTCAGCTTTCTATCGTTCCCCCGCCGAGGACGAGCTCACCGTCGTAGAGGACGACGGCCTGGCCGGGCGTGACGGCGCGTTTCGCTTCGTCGAAGACAAGGCGCAGGCGCCTGCCGGGCAGCGGCCAGACCGTGGCGGGCGTCGCCGCCTGATGGTAGCGCGTGCGCGCCGTGACGCGCAGCGGGCCGGTCGGCTCGGGGATCGAGAGCCAGTTGACGTCAGAGGCGGTCAGCTCGCGGCTGTAGAGCGCCGCTTCCGGCCCGACGGTGACGGTGTTTTTCTCCATATCCTTGCCGCAGACGTAGACCCGCTCCCCCATCGGGAGCTTCAGCCCGCGCCGCTGGCCGAGCGTGTAGCGCACCGCGCCTTCGTGCCGCCCGAGCACGCGCCCCTGCGTATCGACAAAGTCCCCCGCCGGGTAGCGCTTGCCGGTGAAGCGCTCGAGAAACGCGCCGTAATCCCCGTCGGGGATGAAGCAGATGTCCTGGCTCTCGTGCTTTTCGGCGTTCACGAGCCCCGCCTCCTCCCCGAGGGCGCGCACCTCGCTCTTTGTGAGCTCCCCGAGCGGGAAGCGCAGGCGCTTTAGCTGCTCCTGCCGGAGCATGTAGAGCACATAGCTCTGATCCTTGCCCTCGTCCGGGGCTTTGCGGAGCTGGAAGCGCCCGGTCGTATCGTCGCGCGTCAGGCGGACATAGTGGCCGGTCGCGAGGCAGTCGCAGCCCTGCGAGGCGGCGTAGTCCAGCAGCGCGTCGAATTTCAGATAGCGGTTGCAGTCGATGCAGGGGTTCGGCGTCCGGCCGCTCTCATACTCGCGCACGAAGCCGCGGATGACCTTCTCCTCGAAGAGCCGCGTCATGCACACCGACTCGTGCGGGATGCCGAGCTGCTCGCAGACGATGGCCGCGTCGTCCTCATCGGCGTCGCTGCAGCAGCTCTTCCGGGAGGCGCAGGAGCCGAAGGGGTCGCGCCAGAGGCGCATCGTGACGCCGAGGCAGTCATAGCCCTGCCGCTTCAGCAGCAGCGCCGCGACGGAGCTGTCCACCCCGCCGCTCATGGCGATCAGTACCCTCGGCATCTCAGCCTCTCGCGCGCATGACCGCCTTCATGCGCTGGCTGTGGTCGAGGATGCTCTTGCGCAGGCGCAGGCTCTTCGGCGTGACCTCCAGCAGCTCGTCGTCGGCGAGAAACTCCAGGCACTGCTCGAGGCTCAGCTGCCGCGGCGGGATGAGGCGCAGCGCCTCGTCCGAGCCGGAGGCGCGGGTGTTGGTCAGGTGCTTGGTGCGGCAGACGTTCACCGGCACGTCCTCCTGCTTGGGGCAGACGCCGACGACCATGCCGGCGTAGACCTTCGTGCCGGGGGTGATGAACATCGCGCCGCGCTCCTGCGCGTTCCAGATGCCGTAGGCCACGGCCTCGCCGGTCTCGAAGGCGATCAGCGAGCCGGTGCTGCGCCGGGCGATCTCGCCCTTGTAGGGCTCGTAGCAGTCAAAGACGGAGGCCAGGATGCCCTCGCCCTTGGTATCGGTCAAAAACTCGTTGCGGTAGCCGAAGAGGCCGCGGGAGGGGACGAGGAACTCCAGCTTCATGCGGCTGCCCACCGGGGTCATCTCGAGGAACTCGCCCTTGCGCGCGCCGAGCTTCTCCATCACGGAGCCCATGCCGTCCTGCGGCACGTCGACGACGACGCGCTCCACCGGCTCGCACTTCTTGCCGTCGATCGTCTGGTACAGCACGCGCGGGGGGCTGACCTGGAACTCATAGCCCTCGCGGCGCATGGTCTCGATCAGGATGGACAGGCTCATCTCGCCGCGCCCGGCGACGTTGAAGCTGTCGGTGCTGTCGGCGATCTCGCTGACGCGCAGGGACACGTCCTTGAGCGTCTCGCGGAAGAGGCGGTCGCGGATCTGGCGGGAGGTGACGAACTTGCCCTCGCGCCCGGCGAAGGGGCTGTCGTTGACGGAGAAGGTCATCTCCAGCGTCGGCGCGCTGATCTTGACGAAGGGCAGCGGCTCGGCAAAGCCGCGGGCGCAGATCGTGTCGCCGATGGTGACGTCGCCGATGCCGCTCATGGCGATGATGTTGCCCGCGCCGGCCTCGGTCACGGGGACGCGGCTCAGCCCGTCGAACTGATAGAGGCTCACGGCCTTGGCCTTGACCGTCGGGGCGTCGGGATCGTGGTAGTTGCAGACCTCGATCTCCTGGTTCTGGCGGATGACGCCGCGCTCGATGCGGCCGATGGCGATGCGGCCGACGTACTCGTTGTAGTCGATGCTGCTGACCAGCATCTGGAAGGGGCTGTCCACGTCCATCTCCGGCGCGGGGATGTACTCCAGGATCGTCTCGAACAGGGGCTTGAGGTCGGTGCCCACCACGTCGGGCGAATAGCTCGCGGTGCCGTTGCGGCCCGAGCAGAAGAGCATCGGGGAGTCGAGCTGCTCGTCGGTGGCGTCGAGATCCATCAGCAGCTCCAGCACCTCGTCGACGACCTCGTGGATGCGCTGGTCGGGCCGGTCGATCTTGTTGACGACGACGATGACGCGGTGGCCGAGCTCCAGCGCGCGGCTGAGCACGAAGCGGGTCTGGGGCATGGGGCCCTCGGCCGCGTCCACCAGCAGGATGACGCCGTTGACCATCTTCAGAATGCGCTCCACCTCGCCGCCGAAATCGGCGTGGCCCGGGGTGTCGACGATGTTGATCTTGGTGTCGCCGTACCAGACGGCGGTGTTCTTGGCCATGATCGTGATGCCGCGCTCGCGCTCGAGATCGTTGGAGTCCATGACGCGCTCCACGACCTCCTGATTCTCGCGGTAGACGCCGGACTGCTTGAGCATCTCGTCGACCAGCGTGGTCTTGCCGTGGTCGACGTGGGCGATGATGGCGATGTTTCTGAGTTTATCCATAGAAAGGCTCCTTATCTTTTTCCATTCACACAAATGGATATTTTACTACTCTTTGCACACAGTTGCAAGAAAAAAATAAGGAGATTTCAAAATAGAAGTTACTATTCAGTCGCTCTGTGCCTCGGGGGAGTTCAGAGGGGCTCTTCCTCCCCCCATTTTGTATGCTGCGCAGACATTTCTCCCGCCGGGGGAATCTCCCCTCTGATTTTTCGCCTCGGAAGGCGAAAAATAAATATTAGTCTGTTTTTGACGGGGCTCTGCCTCGTCAAAAACACCCTGAGCCGAGCAAAGCGAGGCCTCGCGCCGACCAAAGCGGGCCTTAGCCCGCTGCGATAAGCGCGAGTGTCCCTCTACTGTTCAGTCCCCAGTATGGGGACTGAACAGTTACAATAGAAGCCTCAAAAGGCAACAGTTCAGCCCAAAGCGCAGAGCCTCCCCTGACGCGCAAGCGTCAGGGGAGGCTCCGGGCGGCCGCTTTTTCCCCTTCAGAATATCTGCCCCGGCAGTCTCAGCTTCTCCTTCGGCGGGAAGAGCGCGTCGAAGCGCTCGAAGTCCTCCTGCTCCCGCTCGGCGGCAAAGTAGCCCTCCGGCGGCGCGTATTCGCCCGTGACGCCGTCGAGATAGCCCTCGCGAAGCTCCCGGCAGAGGAAGAAGGAATCGTCCGCCCCCTCCGGGAGACCGGCATAGCGCAGGCCGAAGCTTCGGGCGCAGGTGAAGCCGCTCTTGCCGTAAAAGCCGATGTTCCCCTCAAAGCAGAGCGCGCCGAAGCCGAGACGCGCGGCCTCCGCGAGCGAATAGTCCAACAGGCGCTTTCCATAGCCCTGGCGCTTGTACGCCGGGGCGATGCAGATCGGCCCCATCGTCAGGATGGGTACATCCCGGCCGTCGTCGGCGCGGATGCGCGCGCGCATGAACATGTTCTGCCCGATCAGCTCTCCGTCCTTCTCCATCACGAAATCCAGCTCCGGCACGAAGGCAGGGTCGTCCCTGAGCCTGTGGAGCACATAATGCTCGAGGCAGCCGGGGCGGTAGACGTTCCAGAACGCCTCGCGAACCAGCGCCTCCGCCGCGCGGCGATCCTGCGCGGTCTCTCTGCGGATAACGATGTTATTGTCCATGTTCCAGCTCCTTTAATCGGTTTCGGGCGTTTTCCAGCAGCGTGTCGGCGAGGGACAGCACGGCCTCCTTGTCCTCCGCCGCGTCGTAGACGCTGTAGAGCAAAAACATCGGCGCGTAGAAGGCCGCCGCCTCCTCCCGCGGATGCGGGATGCCGCGCGCGGCGAAGAGCTCGGTCATGTAGTCCAAGGGCCCCGCGCCGAGGTACTGCTGATAGAGCCGCCCCATCTCCGCGCTGCGAAACTGCTCGACCGTCAGCATCCGGCGAAAGAGCGCGGCGAATTCGTCCTGCGTCCAGCAGCGGAACATCGCCTTGGCGAAGTCCGCCATGTCGTCGAGCGAGGCCGCGCCGTAGGCCTCCGGCGTCTCCTCCGCCGTCCCCTCGGGCAGCTCGTGCGCGCTCGCCTGCTGTGCGTCGCGCTGTTCCATGCGCCGCAGGATGCTCTCGAAGACCTCCTGCTTGCTGCGGTAGTGCCTGTACAGCGCGCCCTTCGTCAGCCCGAGCTCGCGCGCGATATCGCCGACGGACGCCGCCTCGCAGCCCCGCGACGCGAACAGGCGCAGCGCCGTCAGCAAAATGCGCTCCTTTGTCCCCTCCATGCTCTCTCCCTCCCGTCTGTGGTAAACGCTCGTTTACATTCAGTATAGTAAACGAGCGTTTACATGTCAAGGCTTTTTCTCATTTTTCGTTGCAATCGCCGGATTTTGTGTTATCATATTATAATAGTGAATAAGTACATTTCGATTTTTCGGAACGAAACAGGAGTTTGCCATGACGATCTTGGACTGGCTGCGGCGGGGCTGGGCTGATGGGCTCGACCTTAAGGAGGAAAAGCGGCGGCTGCTGCGCTGCCTCGGCTTCACCCTCTTCTGGGGGCTGCTCGCGCACGCCTACGGCTTTCTGCACGACAGCTTTTCCCACGATATGCTCAACGCCCTCTATGCCGACGGCGTGGAGGTCTACTGGAAGATGCAGCTCGGCCGCTTCGGAACGGTGCTGTACCGGCGGCTCGTGCGTCTGCCGCTCGCGCTGCCCTGGCTGCTGGGGCTCATAAGCCTCGCGTGGGCGGCGCTGGCGCTGTATCTCACAGCGAAGCTCTTCTCCCTGCGCTCGCGCCTCGCGCTCTGCCTCTCGGCGGGGCTGCTGAGCGTGAATCTCAGCGTCATCGCCATGACCGCGAGCTATCTCTACGAGATGGACATGGACATGCTCGCGCTGCTCGGCGCAGCCGGCGCGGTCTTCCTCTGGGCGCGCTTCGGCTGGCCGGGAACGCTGCTCGGCGCGCTGCTGCTCGCCGGGACGCTGAGCCTGTATCAGAGCTTTCTGTCCGCGGCGCTGGTGCTGGTCATGCTCTTCTGCCTGCTGCGGCTCGTCGAGGGCGCGCGCTTCCGGGCGGTGTTCACGGCGGGGCTGCGCAGCCTCGTGATGTTCGCCCTCGGCGGCGGGCTGTATTACGCGCTGCTGAAGCTCATGGCGCGCGTCAAGGACATCTGGCTCGACACCGGCACGAGCAACAGCGTCTATCAGCTCTTCACCGCCGGGGACGGCGGCGAGAGCCTCACGGAGCGCCTCGGCGCGGTCTATGCGAACGTCGGCGCGGCCTTCTTCGACCCGTCCGCTTCACACCTGAGCCGCGCGGCGCTTCTCTGCAATATAGCGCTCGCCGCGCTCACGCTCGCGCTGCTGTTTCTGTTCCTCCTGCGGCGGGATCGCGGCCGGGCGGAGAAGCTGCTCGCCCTCGCGCTCGTGCTGCTGCTGCCGCTCGGGGCGAACGTCTCGCGGCTTTTCAGCGCCCGCGACGCGCACGATCTCATGAAATACGCCTTCTGGCTGCTCTATCTGCTGCCGCTGCTGCTGTTGCGCGGTCTGGAGCTTTCCCGCCTGCGGCGTCCCGCGCGCGTTCTGGCCGCGGCGCTTGCGCTCGTGCTGCTCTTCGACGGCGTTCAGACCGCGAACGCGGTCTATGTCAAGAAGGATCTCGAACAGGACGCCACGCTCTCGCTGATGACGCGGGTGCTGGGGCGGCTCGAGGCCGAACCGGGCTATGCGCCGGGGGAGACGGCGCTGGTCTTCGTCGGCGCGGGCGGGGTGCTGGGCGAGAGCGTCTACGGCTTCGAGCGCTACGCCGATATCACAGGCGCGGAGTACCCCTCCGCGATCCCCTATTCCGACGCGACCTACTATTATAATGCCTACGCGGCCTACTTCCGCTATGTACTGAACACCCGCGTCTCTCTCGCCGGGGTCGAACAGTGGACGGCGCTGCAGCGCGATGCGCGCGTCACGGCGATGCCGTCCTATCCGGCGGCAGGCTTCATTCAGGAGCTCGACGGCGTCTGGGTGGTCAAGCTCGGCGAGCCGATCGACTGGGAGGCGGAGGGGAACTGAGATGAAAAAGCTGCTGCCTGTCATCCTGCTGCTGTGCCTGCTGCTCGCGGGCTGCGCCCTGAGCGCCGCGCCCGCGGCGACGCCCGAGCCGACGGCGACGCCCGAACCCACGCCGGAGCCGACGCCCGAGCCCACGCCGGTGCCGCTCCTTCACTTCCCGAATGGGAGCGTGGTGACCGAGGACGCCGCGCGGCTCGATCTGAGCGATCTCACTGCGGAGCAGGCGCCGGAGGCGCTCGCGCTGCTGCCGCGCATGACAAAGCTTGCGCGCGTCGAGCTCGGCGAGGAGCGCGAGGGCGGCCCGAGCTGGGCGGATATCCGCGCGATGGAGGAGGCCGCGCCCGCGGCGCGCTTTGACTACGCCTTCACGCTCTACGGCCTCGCGCTCGAGCTCCAAAGCGAGGAGCTCGACCTCAACCACATCAAAATGCAGGACGAGGGCGCGCTGGTGCGCGAGGTCGTCTCCTGTATGCCGAAGCTGCGCCGGCTGTGCATGGACAGCTGCGACGTCTCGAACGAGGCGATGGCCGCCATTCGCGACGAGTTCCCGGCGGTCGAGGTCGTCTGGCGCGTGAACTTCGGCGCCTGCTACACCGTGCGCACGGACACGGAGCGCATCCTCGCCTCGAAGAGCTCCTGGGGCGGGGAGATGCGCGGCCGCGACGTTGAGGTGCTCAAGTACTGCACGAAGGTCAAGTACCTCGACCTCGGGCACAACGAGAACATCGACGACATCTCCTTCGTGCGGTACATGCCCGATCTCGAGGTCTTCATCATCGCGATGAATTCCCTCGTCGATATCTCGCCGCTCGCCGACTGCCCGAAGCTCGAGTATTTGGAGCTGTTTTACACCTACGTCGAAGACCTCAGCCCGCTCGCGGGGCTTGAGAACCTGCGGCACCTGAACGTCTCGGACTGCTATTATCTGCACGACATCACGGCCGTGTACGGTCTGGAGCTCGAGCGCTTCTATCTCGGCAAGCTCACGCCGGTGCCCGAGGAGCAGGTGGAGGAATACCGCCGTCTGCACCCCGACTGCGACGTGAACAACGAGCTCTATGACGGCACAAACGGCACCTGGCGCTATACCAGCCCCATCTACGACGACGAGCTCGCCCCGCGCTACGCCCTGCTGCGCGAGCAGATGGGCTACAACGGCGAGGGCAGCGCGTACTCGGTCTACTGGCTGGATCCGGACTACTGAGAGGCCAGCTTTTTTAACCCGATTCCTGAGCGCTGTTAATGTGCTTGTTCGGAATTAAACCGAACCTGCGAACTGCGACTTACAAATGATAGAGGATGATTTATATGAGACCGATACGGCATGTTTTTAATGGGGTACTGCGTATTGGGAAGTTTGTTTTGATATATGTATTGTCAATTCTGTTATTATCATGTTTTTTCGCCTTGATTTATAAAAAACAGAACATCTCTAATCCCATTCAGTTGAGTATTGATGTACTCTGGGGTGAGCCAGCCTACCCGCAAAATGTATCTGGGACAGCAAAAACCCAGAAGATTGTTTACGAAGTATTTCTAGTCTTCTTGGTCGGTAACTACATATCTCAGCAACTGAAACCACTTAATCCAATCGAGCATTCAAAGTTTATTGCTTGCAACGAAATAGAGAATCACTATTCTTTCCGCTACTGGGTTCTGCTTCCAAAACGGAAGTATCTGTTTAACGTGAAAGCTCGTTTGCTTGTCACAGATCAAGCTGAACTCAATCGCGGAGATAACAGGCTGTCTTCACAATACGAAAAAGAGGAAACATACAATTCAATTCGAGGTGTAAGGACTTTTACAATTAAAGGGGAAGATGCTGAGAGCTTTGCTTCTGTCCTCCAACGAGGAAGTGTAATAAGCTTGTATATCATTGGTACGAGCGAATCAGGTATAACATATTCCTCGGTAAAACGGTATAAACCAACAGACATTATGCGCGGGTACGGTTTTGTATCAATCCGAAGGAGTGCATATGAAAAACAAGCATTACCAGTAAAGAGTAAAAGAAAACACAAAAACTGTAAAGAATTCATCAGATATCAGCATTTTGACAAGCTGTATCAACTCAGTGAAAAACAGGGAAAACAAATAAGTGAAAAACCTAGGCATGTGTTATCAAAAGAAGAAATACTTTTTGGTCAATATCATGGCATTTGGCAATGCATAATTGACTTTACAAGCTGGCTATCAACTCTAGTTTTGGGGAAATAGTATCTATAAACACAGTATATTATATACTGTGTTTACACGACAAGGCAGGGCATGCGTGAAAGGCTTCCCCTGTAGAGCGGAAGCTGTCGCGGCGCGCCCCCCCGCAAGCGCCGTGACTGATGAGGTGTCAACGTGTGTTCCTTTGTTGTCTTGGTAACAGTGGGACCATCTCATCCGTCATCCAGCTTGCGGGAGACGCCGGATGACACCTTCTCCTCAAGGAGAAGGCTCTGCTGAGTCAAGTCGATACGCATAATACACAATACTAGAATAACGAGTCATAAAACTCGAATAGAGGTGGAGACAAAAATGCGAGGTATCCGCTACCGTTTTATTCTTTTTCTGTTTCTGTTCTGCTTTGCCGCGCTCGCGGCCTCGGCCTCGGCGGAGACGCCGGCGGCGGCGCCGGAGGACGCTGTGGGCCTCGATCTCAGCGCGCTGACGCATGAGGAGGTTCCGGAGGCGCTCGCGCTGCTGAAGACGCTGCCCGCGCTTGAGACCGTCGAGCTCGGCGAGGAGCGCCCGGACGGCCCCGACTGGGCGGATATCCGCGCGCTGGAGGACGCCGCGCCGCAGGCGGCCTTCCACTATCGCTTCACGCTCTGGAAGCGCGGCTTTACTTTGCAGGACGAGGAGCTCGATCTCAACCACCTCCACGTCCGCGAGGAGGGCGTGCCGCTCGTGCGCGAGGTGCTCGCCTGTATGCCGAAGCTGCGCTGGCTGTGCATGGACAGCTGCAAGGTCTCGAACGAGAGCATGGCCGCGATCCGCGACGATTTTCCGGAGATCGAGGTCGTCTGGCGCATCTGGTTCGGCAAGTGCTACAGCGTGCGCACCGACGTCGAAAAAATCCTCGCCTCGCAGGCCGGCATCGGCGGCAACCTCACGAGCCTGGAGCTCAACGAGGAGCTGATCTACTGCACGAAGCTCAAATACCTCGACCTCGGGCACAACTGGGAGATCCGCGACCTCAGCTTCCTCTCGTATATGCCCGAGCTCGAGGTGCTGATCCTCGCGATCAACCACGTCGGCGACCTGACGCCGATCGCCGACTGCCCGAAGCTCGAATACATCGAGCTGTTCATGACGGATATCTGCGATCTGACCCCGCTCAGCGAGCTGCACGGGCTGCGGCACCTGAACATCGGTATGTGCGAAAAGCTCGCCGACATCACGCCGCTCTACGGCCTGGAGCTCGAACGGCTCTACATCGGCACCAAGACGCTCGTCCCGCGCGAGCAGATGGAGGAGTACGCGCGCCTGCACCCCGACTGCGAGGTGGACATGACCCACGAGGACACCTCCATCGGCGCCTGGCGCTACACCACCGCCCACGACAACGACCCGGAGTACATGGCGCAGGACTACTATCTCGCCGGCTGCGCGCCGCGCTACGCCCTGCTGCGCGTCCAGTTCGGCTACCACGGTGAGAACAGCGACTACTCGTTCTCCTGGAAGGACCCGAATATATAGCCTTGCAAATCCTTTAAGCGGATGGTATACTCTCGTTTATCGGTATTCCTTTGATCATTCTCTCAGGAGGCAGTTCAGATGAGAAAAGTCCTTCGATTCATCGGCGCTGTGTTTTCTTTGTGCTTCATGGCCTTTGTGATCCTGTGTACCTATTCGCCCGTGCAGCCCTCCGGGCCGCTCTTTTTCACGGGCGCCGACGCCGCAGAGAGCGCCGAGCCGACCCCGGCCGCCGCGACGAAGGAGCCCTCCTTCTTCTCCTCCGTGCCGAAGGTGACGCTGACGGCCGGGGTCTACCCCGAGGATACGCAGGAGCTCACCGCGCAGCTCTATCCCGGCGAGACCGCGCTGCTCGGGCAGTTCACGCAGCTCAAGCGCGCCGATCTCAGCGGCAGCCAGAACGTCGAGGAGATCGCGGCCTGGGCCGCGGCCAACCCGGAGATCGAGGTGATCTACACAGTCACGCTGCCAAACGGCATGACGGTCTCCAACAGCACGACGGCCCTCGATCTGAGCTGGCTCATGGCCGAGAACGCGGAACAGACGATCCGGCAATTGAAGCTGCTGCCTAAGCTCAGGACGCTTGAGCTCGGCACGGTCGGCGCGGGCGGCCTCACGCTGAGCGAGCTTGCGAGTCTGAGCGCGGCGCTGCCCGAGGCGGAGCTCAATTATCAGCTCATGCTGCTCGGCCAGACGCTCAGCGCGGACACCGAGAGCGTCGATCTCAGCGCCGCGTCGCAGGAGGAATTTGCCGCCGCCCTGCAGGTGCTCGGCGGGCTGCCGAAACTCAAGACCGTCCGCCTCGGCGCGGAGGGCGGCAACATCAGCTGGGAGAATATCTGGCAGCTCAACGAGGTCTGCCCTGGGGCGGTCTATGACTTCAGCTACAGCCTCTGGGGCGTAGCGACGAACCTCAACGCCGAGTCGGTGAACCTCAGCCACGTCAAGATGGACGATCAGGGCGCCGCCGTGCGCAACGTCATGCCGCTGATGCACGCCTGCACCTGCGTCGACATGGATACCTGCGGCGTCTCGAACGACAGTATGCGCGAAATGCGCGACGCCTTCCCGAACACCAAGTTCGTCTGGCGCATCTGGTTCGGCACCAACTACAGCGTGCGCACCGACGTGGAGAAGATCCTCGCCTCCAAGCCCTCCGAGGGCGGCAAGATCACGAACAAGGACGTCGACGCGCTGAGCTGCTGCACCGATCTCAAGTACATGGATATCGGCCACAACGAGGATCTGACCGACTGCTCCTTCTTCCGCTCCATGCCGAAGCTGGAGGTCGTGATCCTGGCGCTGACCGGCATCTCCGATCTCTCGCCGCTGGCCGACTGCCCGCATCTCGAGTACGCCGAGCTGAACAACAACTGGAACATCTCCGATCTGAGCCCGCTCGCCAACGCCACGGAGCTCAGGCACCTCAACATCGGCAACAACGCCGTCTCGGATATCAGCTGCCTCTACGGCCTGACCAAGCTGGAACGCCTCTTCCTGAGCTCCGACACGCGCGTGCCGAAGGAGCAGATCGAGGAGATGCAGCGCCGCGCGCCGGACTGCTATATCAACTATGAACAGTCCGACTCCTCGCAGGGCCGCTGGCGCTATCTCGACAAGCTCTCGGACGCCTCCTGGGAGAACTGGGTCAAGACCGGCTACTTCATCTATGAGTACGAGCCGCGCTACGAGCTGCTGCGCGAGCAGTTCGGCTATGACAATCTGGAGTATTCCTTCTCCTGGCTCGACCCGCTGTACTGAGGCGCACTACTGTGAACAGCCTCCCGCGCCGCCGGCGTGAGGAGGCCGGAGAGGAGACCCTTATGACCGGCAAAGTCATCAAAGCCCTGCTTGTTTGTGTGCTGCTGTGCCTGTTTGGCTGCGGCGCGGCCTGCGCGGACGACGCGCTCTGGGATCTCTCCGCCGCCGACCGCGCGGAGCTGGAGAGCCGTTTCCTGGAGGCCGAGCAGAGCCCCGCGCTGCAAACGATCGTCCTCGGCGAGGGCGAGGCGGAGGACGGGCGCGTACCCTGGGAGGCGCTCGCGCGGCTGCGCGCGGCGCGGCCGGAGCTGCAAATCGACTACAGCTTCAAGCTCTGCGGCTGCCGCTTCACGCTCGACGACGCGGAGATGAACCTCAACCACAAGAGGATGGACGATCAGGGCGCGCTGGTTCTGGCCGTCGCCTCCTGTATGCCGAAGCTGCGCTCCCTCGATATGGACTCCTGCGGCGTGGACGACGAGCACATGGCCGCCATCCGCGACGCGCTGCCGAACGTAGAGGTTATCTGGCGCATCTGGTTCGGCGACCGCACGGGCGGGCTCGCGGGCTACAGCGTGCGCACGGACGTCGAGCGCATCCTGGCCTCGAACCCCGGCATCGGCGGCGAGCTCACACCGGAGAACACCGTTTCGCTCAAATACTGCACGAAGGTCAAGTACCTCGACCTCGGGCACAACTCCTACCTGCGCAGCCTCGACTTTGTGCGCTATATGCCCGATCTCGAGCTGCTGATCGTCGCGATGGGCGACTGGTACGATCTCTCGCCGCTGGAAAACTGCCAGAAGCTGGTCTACGCCGAGCTGCAGACCAGCGCGGTCAGCGACCTGCGCCCGCTCACGAAGCTCAAGAAGCTCGAGCACCTGAACTTCGGCTGGTGCTTCGCGCTGCACGATATCTCCCCGCTCTATGAGATGACGCAGCTCAAGCGGCTGTGGATCGGCTGTCTCACGCCGGTGCCCGCCGAGCAGATCGAGACCTTCAAGCGCCTGGTGCCCGACTGCGCCGTCGAGACCGAGACCAACGATCCCACTGAGGCCGGCTGGCGCTATCTCGGGCATAACGAGTGGGGCGAGTCTCTCGTCGACCCGACCTATCAGTGGGTGCGGGACATGATGCACTACTCCCAGGGCAGCTACGCCTACGCCTACCCCTATAACGATCCGCTGATATACTGAGACATGGGGCGCGAAGCTGTCGCGCCCCTCTTGGCGTATCGTGATCAGCAGCAGATCAACCGCAATCAGACAGTATTTGTGTCTTTTTCTGTAAAAAAGTGACAGAAATCGGATATTACTTACCGCTAACCACTGTTCAGGGAGGGATGCCGCATGTCGGACTACATCATGGATCTGCGCAGGCTGGTCGGGCGCCGGACGCTGCTCCAGTCCGGGGCAAGCGTGCTGCTCGAGGACGCCGAGGGGCGTCTGCTGCTGCAAAGGCGCGCGGACAACCACCAGTGGGGCTACCACGGCGGCTCGGTCGAGCTCGACGAGCCGGTCGAGGAGGCCGCGCGGCGGGAGCTCTTTGAGGAGACCGGCCTGACAGCGCACAGCCTCGAGCTCTTCGGCGTTTTCTCCGGCCCGGAGATGCACTATGTCTACCCCAACGGCGACGAGGTCTCGAACATCGACCACGTCTACCGCTGCACCGACTGGTCGGGCGAGCCGCGGCCGCAGCCCGGCGAGGTGGAGGAGCTGCGCTTCTTCCGCTTTGACGAGCTGCCGGAGGATATCGCGCCGATGAACGTCCTCGCCCTGAACGCCTGGGCGGAGATGAAGCGAAAACAGGAAGTATAAAAAGAATACTGACAGGAGGCGTCGCTGGGCGACGCCTCCTGTCATTTATTCTTGTCCTTCGGTTTAAACAGCAGCGCGGTGAGGAAGCCGAAGACGACTGCGGCGGCGGTGCCCCCGGCGGCCGCGGTGAAGCCGCCGGTGAAGGCGCCGAGCAGCCCCTGTTCGGCCACGGCCCTGCGCACGCCCTTCGCGAGGGCGTTGCCGAAGCCCGTGAGCGGCACCGTCGCGCCCGCGCCCGCCCAGTCGATCAGCGGCTGATACAGCCCCAGCGCCCCGAGCACGACGCCCGCGACGACGTAGCCGGTCAGGATGCGCGCCGGGGTCAGGCGCGTGTAGTCGATCAGAACCTGCCCGACGAGGCAGAGCAGCCCGCCGACGAAAAAAGCCTTGAGGACGGCGTAGAGCGTATCCGTCTCAGTCCCTCCCTTCGAGCGCGAGGGCGTGGCAGACGCCGGGGATGCTCTCGCCCTGCTGCGCGCTCGTCGGCGAGAGCAGCGCGCCCGTCGGCGCGAAGAGCACGCGCTTCCATATCCCCTTCTCCAGCGCCGGGAGGATCTGCGCGCAGAGCACCGAGGCGCAGCAGCCGCAGCCCGAGCCGCCCGCGCCCACGTCCTGTGCGGCGAGATCGTAGATCAGCACGCCGCAGTCCATATACAGCGGCCCGAGCTTCACGCCCTCGCGGCGGAAGAGGTCTTCGAGCAGGTCGTGCCCGAGCGCGCCGAGGTCGCCCGTGACGATCGCGTCGTAGTCCTCGGGACTTCGCCCGGTCTCGCGGAAATGCGCCGAGAGCGTGTCGAAGGCCGCGGGCGCCATCGCCCCGCCCATGTGCGTCGGGTCGGCGACGCCCGCGTCGACGATTCTCCCGAGCGTGAGGTGCGTGACGCGCACGCCGACGCCCTCCGCGCCGAGGAGCACCGCGCCCGCGCCCGTCACCGTCCACTGGGAGGTCGGCGTGCGCTGCCCGCCGTATTCGAGCGGGAAGCGGTACTGCCGCTCCGCCGAGCAAAAGTGCGAGCCCGTCAGCGCGCAGACGCGCCCGGCGAAGCCCCCGTCCAGCAGCAGCGATCCGAGGGCGAGCGCCTCCCCCATCGTCGAGCACGCGCCGTAGAGCCCGAGATAGGGCAGGCCGCTGTCCTTCATCGCGAAGGCCGAGCTCACACACTGGTTGAGCAGGTCGCCCGCGAGCACGCAATCGAGCTCTCCGGGCGCGAGCCGCCCCTTGGCGCAGGCGAGGGAGAAGCACTCGCGCAGCATCCGGCTCTCGGCCTTCTCCCAGCTCTTCTCGCCGAAATAGGCGTCCTCCGAGATGCGGTCAAAGCCGCCCCCGAGCGGCCCCTCGCCCTCCTTCTTCCCGCCCACGGCGGCATACGAGAGCACCGCGGGCTCCCTCTGCAGCCTGAGGGTCTGTTTTCCGAGCCGTCTGCCCATGCGCATCCTTCCTTTCGTTTCCTTGCTGTGTGCAGTATGCGCAGTAGCTGATATTTTATGTATTTTCCGCTTGATTTCAGAGCGGCTGTCCCATATAATCAGAGCAGAACGGTTCCCGAAAAATACAAACGAACAGGAGACGGACAACATGCCAACTCAAATCGACTGGGATCAGCTCTTTGAAGCGCGTCTGCGCCGCCACGAGGATGAGCTGCGCTGGCTGTACATGGAGCTCTACAAGGGCGACTGGAATGCCTGGAACTACTTCCGCGCGATGCTGCACCGCGCCTTTGACGAGCGCTCCGAGGCCCTGCGCAGGATCGACGCCGAGCGCGAGAAGGACCCCGTCTGGTACAAGAACCGCGATCTGCTGGGCATGCTCATGTATGTCAAGGCCTTTGCGGGCAATCTCAAGGGCGTGCGCGCAAAGCTCGACTATATCCAGGACTGCGGTGTCAACTATCTGCACCTCATGCCCCTGCTGGCCAGCCCCGCCGGGCGCAGCGACGGCGGCTACGCCGTGGCGGACTTCCGCAAGGTCGAGCCCGAGCTCGGCACAATGGAGGATCTCGCCGCTCTCGCGGCCGACTGCCATGAGCGCGGCATCGCCGTGTGCCTCGACTTCGTGATGAACCACACGAGCGAGGATCACGAGTGGGCGCGCCGCGCCCGCGCCGGCGAAAAGGAGTATCAGGATCGCTACTTCTTCTATGACAACTGGGGCGTGCCCCTGCAGTTCGAGCGCACGGTGCCCCAGGTCTTCCCGACCACCGCGCCCGGCAACTTCTCCTGGTGCCAGGAGGCCGGCAAGGTCGTCATGACCACCTTCTACCCCTATCAGTGGGATCTCAACTACGCAAACCCCGTCGTCTTCAACGACATGACGGACAACATGCTCTACCTCTGCAACCAGGGCATCGACGTGATCCGCCTCGACGCCGTGCCCTATATCTGGAAGGAGCTCGGCACACCCTGCCGCAATCTGCCCCAGGTGCATCAGCTCGTGCGCATGATGCGCATGGTCTGCGAGATCGTCTGCCCCGGCTGCCTGCTGCTGGGCGAGGTCGTGATGGAGCCGAGCAAGGTCGTGCCCTATTTCGGCACGGTCGAGCGGCCCGAGTGCCATTTGCTCTATAACGTCACCACGATGGCGACCACCTGGCACACCGTCGCGACGAAGGACGTGCGTCTGATGCGCCACCAGCTCGAGCAGGTCTTCGCCCTGCCGAAGGAGTACGGCTTCCTGAACTATCTGCGCTGCCACGACGATATCGGCTGGGGGCTCGACTATCCCTTCCTCGCGCGCTTCGGCGCGGACGAGGTCGCGCACAAGAAGTTCCTCAACGACTACCTGACCGGCGAGTGGCAGGGCAGCCCCGCGCGCGGCGAGCTCTACAACAACGACCCGCGCCTCGGCGACGCGCGGCTCTGCGGCACGACGGCCTCGCTCTGCGGTGTGGAGAGCGCCCGCTATGAGCGCAACGACGCGAAGCTCGACTGGGCGCTCGGCTATGACGAGATGCTGCACGCCTTCATGTTCAGCATGAGCGGCCTGCCCGTGCTCTACAGCGGGGACGAGATCGCCCAGGAGAACGACTACGGCTACCACAAGGATCCGCTCAAATATGAGGACAGCCGCTACCTGCACCGCGGCAATCTCAACTGGGACGCCGCCGCGCTGCGGCACGATCCCTCCACCCCCGAGGGGCGGCTCTTCGAGCGGCTGCGCCGCCTCGAGCGGGCGCGCGCCGGGCACCGCGTCTTCGACGGCGCGGCGGACACCTGGCTCGTCGATACGCACGACGACGGCGTGCTCGGCATCGGGCGCTACTATCAGGATGAAAAGCTGCTCGCCTTCTTCAACTTCAGCGAATCGCCCAAGCGCGTCTGGACGGACGAGCTCGGCGAATACCGCGACCTGCTGACCGGTGAGGGCGTGGACAAGCACGGCGTCGACCTGCCCGCCGGCGGCTTCCGCTGGCTGATCTGCGACTTCACGGCGCTCAAGCGCCGGCGCCCGAAGCTCCTGTTCCTCGACATCGACGGCACCCTGACCGCGCCGGGCAGCAACGTCCCGCCCGCGAGCGCGCTCGAGGCCATCCGCGCCGCGCGCGAGAAGGGGCACAAGGTCTTCCTCTGCTCCGGGCGCAACTACGATATGCTCAGTCCCCTGCTCGAGTACGGCTGCTTTGACGGCGCGGTGGCGAGCGCGGGCGGCTATGTCTTCTGCGGCGATCAGGTGCTCTTCGACTGCCCGATGAATCAGGCGCAGTTCGACAAGGCGATGCGCCTGCTCGCCGAGCAGGGCGTGTTCCGCACGATCGAGGCGAAGGACGCGAGCTACTGCGACCCCGGCATGGCGGAATTCCTCGGCAAGAAGTCCGGCGGCAACAGCGAGCTCATGCGCTGGCGCAAGGCGCTCGAGCAGGATCTCCGGATGCAGCCGATGGCCGACTACGACGGCCGCCCGATCTACAAGGTCGTCTTCATGTGCGAGGACGTGCGGCAGCTCAAGCCCTCCATCGAGGAGCTGCAGGACGAGTTCCTCTTCGTCGTGCAGGATCCGGACGCGGCGGGCTGCCTCAACGGCGAGCTCGTCAACCGCAAGTTCGACAAGGGGCGCGGCGTGCAGCGCGTGGCCGAGGCGCTGGGCTACGATATCGAGGACACGATCGGCTTCGGCGACAGCATGAACGATCTGGAGATGATCGAGACCGTCGGCGTCAGCGTCTGCATGGCAAACGGCAGCCCCACCCTCAAGAAGCTCAGCGACATCGTCTGCCCCGCCGTGGATCAGGACGGTCTCGCCGCCGCCTTCCGGCAGCTCGAGCTCGTGTGATACTCTGACGGCTCAGCCCCTCCGGGGCTGAGCCGTCTCTGCTGAAAGCGCGTCCCCTTTCCCGCTTTTGGTAGTTATCGACAAAAAAGCCCGCTCATTTTTTACCAATTCGCCGCCCCGGTTTCAGTTTACTTTAAGGGTGTTCTCTGATATAGTTATGGCCGAACATGCGATCCCCGGAGAGGGGTCGTACATAACGGAAAAGGAGAAATACTATGGCACTTGATTACCGGAAATGTGCTGAGGAGATCTTCTCCCACCTCGGCGGGAGAGAGAACATCATCAGCGCGGCACACTGTGCCACCCGTCTGCGCCTTGTCATCGCGGACAACAGCAAGATCGACAAGAAGGCGCTCGAAGACGTCGAAGGCGTCAAGGGCATGTTCGACTCGAACGGCCAGCTCCAGCTCATCATCGGCACCGGCACCGTCAACAAGGTCTATGACGAGTTCCTCGCCGTCACCGGTATGACCGCCGCCACCAAGGCGGACGTCAAGGCCGCCGCGGCCTCCCGCATGCCCCTGTGGAAGAAGATCCTCAAGACCCCCGGCGACGTGTTCGTCCCCATCCTGCCCGCCATCGTGGCCTCCGGCCTGATGATGGGTCTTGTCGAGGCGATCCCGAAGTTCTGGCCCGCCTTCGGCAGCAGCGACTGGTATTCCTTCCTTGACCTCGTGGCCAACACCGCCTTCGCCCTGCTGCCCGTGCTGGTCGCCATCAGCTCGGCCCGCGTCTTCGGCGGCAACATCTTCCTCGGCGCCGTCATCGGCCTGATGATGGTCCACCCCGCGCTCATCAACGCCTGGACCGTCGGCAACTACGCCGCCGGCGAGATCCCGACCTGGCAGCTGTTCTTCTTCAACGTCCAGCAGGTCGGCTATCAGGGCCACGTCATCCCGGTCATATTGGCGGTACTGCTGATGTCCACGCTGGAAAAATGGCTGCACAAGATCGTCCCCGAGATGATCGACCTCTTTGTGACGCCGCTCTGCACCGTCCTTGTCACCGCTTTTGTCACCTTCACCGTCATCGGGCCCGTCTTCTCCGTGTTTGAGAGCTGGGTGCTCATCGGCGCGGAGAAGCTCGTCTCCATCGGCTACGGCGTCGGCGCGGCCATCATGGGCGCGATCTATCCGCTGACCGTCGTCATGGGCCTGCACCACATGTACAACGTCATCGAGGCCGGCATGATCTCCAGCACCGGCGTCAACTTCTGGATGCCCATCGCCTCCGCCGCCAACTTCGCCCAGTTCGGCGCCTGCTTGGCCGTCGCGCTCAAGGTCAAGAACCAGAAGACCAAGTCCGTGGCCCTGCCCTCCTCCCTCTCCGCCTCCCTGGGCATCACCGAGCCCGCCATCTTCGGTATCAACTTCCGCTTCATGAAGCCCTTCATCTGCGGCATGATCGGCGGCGCGGTCGGCTCCCTCTTCGCCTCCTGGATGCACGGCACCAATGCCGCCGGCGAGATCGTCAAGTTCGGCGCGACCACCTACGGCGTCACCGGCATCCCCGGCATCCCCGCCATCAACAACGTCCCCATGTACCTCGTGGAGCTGCTGATCGCCTCCGGCATCGCCTTCGCCCTGACCTGGATCATCTGGAAAGAGGATGAGCCCGAGAAGAAGGAGGCCGCGCCCGAGGCTCCGGCCGAGCCCCTGCCCTCTGTCATCCGCTGCGCCGCCGGCGAGCTGCTCCAGCCCTGCAAGGGTCAGGTCATCGCCCGCGAGCAGATCCCCGACGAGACCTTCGCCGAAGGTATCCTCGGCGACGGCGTGGGTGTCATCCCCTCTGAGGGCGTCGTCGTCGCCCCCTTTGACGGCACCGTGACCTCCGTCTTCGACACCAAGCACGCCGTCACGCTCGAGAAGGACGGCATGGAGGTGCTGATCCACATCGGCGTCAACACCGTCAACATGAACGGCGACGGCTTCACCGCCTATGTCGCCGAGGGCGACGAGGTCAAGGCCGGGCAGAAGCTGCTGGGCTTCAGCAGCGCCGCCATCAAGAAGGCCGGCTACAACGACACCGTCGTCATGCTGCTCACCAACTCCGACGACCTCGAGGGCGTCGAGTGCGGGCTTAAGTAAGCCACAAACCAACAACATACAGGAGGAAAGCAGAATGAAATCTTTTGAGTACGTCATCACCGATCCCGTGGGCATCCACGCCCGTCCCGCCGGCGTCCTGGTCAAGCAGGTCAAGGCGTTCACGGACTCCGTCGTCACCATCACCAAGGGCGAGAAGAGCGTCAACGCTCTCAAGCTCATGGCGCTGATGCAGATGGGCATCAAGCAGGGCGACACCGTCACCGTCTCCGTCGAGGGCGGCGACGAGGAAGGCGTCTGCGCCAAGCTCGAGGAGTTCTTCAAGGCGAATCTGTAAGAGCATACAAGCACGGAATAAACGGCTGCCCTCGCGACAGCCGTTTATTCTTGATAAGCAACTATTCAGTCCCCCTTCTGGGGACTGAATAGTTGGGGGAACTCGCGCTTATCGCAGCGGGCTAAGGCCCGCTTTGGTCGGCGCGAGGCCTCGCCCAGCTCGGCTCAGGGTGTTTTTGCCGAGGCAGAGCCCCGCCAAAAACAGATTTGATTTTGTTTTTCGCCTTCCGAGGCGAAAAATCAGAGGGGAGATTCCCCCGGCGGGGGAAATGTCTGCGCAGCAGACAAAAGGGGGGAGGGAGAACCCCTCTGAACTCCCCCGAGTGCAGAGCGAATGAATAGTTACCTTGATACGACTATGAAAGGAGCTACACTATGATTTCCATTCAGGGCAAGGGCGTGTCCACGGGCGTCGCGGCGGGCCCCCTGTATTTCTATCAGCGCGCGAAGGCCACCCTCCGCCGCTATGAGGTCGAGGATCGCGAGGCCGAGTGGGCGCGCTTCAAGGCCGCGCAGGCCAAGGCCATCGAGCAGCTCGGCGTGCTGGCCGAGAAGGCGCGCGAGGAGGCCGGCGACGAGGCCGCGATGCTCTTTGAGACCCACCAGATGATGTGCGAGGACATGGACTATGAGGAGGCCATCGAGGGCTTCATCAAGGAGAACGGCCTGAACGCCGAGGCCGCCGTCACCGACGCCGGCGTCATGCAGTCGGAAGCCTTCGCCGCGATGGACGACGACTATTTCAAAGCGCGCGCCGCCGACGTGAAGGATATCTCCGGCCGCATCGTGGGCATCCTGCTCGGCGTGGTGCAGGGCGGCATCGACTCCGACGTGCCCGTCATCCTCGCCGCCGACGATCTCGCGCCCAGCGAGACCGTGCAGCTCGACAAATCGAAGATCCTCGGCTTCGTCACCTCCGGCGGCTCCGGCTCCAGCCACACCGCCATCCTCGCCCGCACGATGGGCATTCCCGCCATCATCGGCGTGGGCGATCAGCTCAAGAGCGAGTACGAGGGCCGCGAGGTCATCGTGGACGGCGGCACCGGCACCGTCGTCATCGACGCCGACGAGGACACCCGCGCCATGCTGATGAAGAAGCGCGCCGACATCCTCAAGCGTCAGGAGCTCCTGAACCAGCTCAAGGGCCAGCCCAACGTCACCAAGGACGGGCAGAACGTCCGCATCTACTGCAACATCGGCAACCCCGAGGACGTGCACGCCGTGCTCGAGAACGACGGCGGCGGCATCGGCCTGTTCCGCAGCGAGTTCCTCTACCTCAACTGCGACGATTATCCCTCCGAGGACTACCAGTTCGAGGCGTACAAGAAGGTGCTCTCCGACATGGGCGGCAAGGAGGTCGTCATCCGCACGCTGGATATCGGCGCGGACAAGATGATCGAGTACTTCCAGCTCCCGAAGGAGGAGAACCCCGCGCTCGGCAACCGCGCCCTGCGTATCTGCCTCAACCGCCCGGAGATCTTCAAGACCCAGCTCCGCGCGCTCTACCGCGCCTCCGCCTACGGCCGCCTCTCCATCATGTTCCCGATGGTCACCTCCGTCTGGGAGGTCAAGGAGGCCAAGAAGATGTGCGAGCAGGTCAAGAAGGAGCTCACCGCCGAGGGCATCCCCTACTCCGACGAGGTCGACGTCGGCATCATGATCGAGACGCCCGCCGCCGCCGTCATCAGCGACCGGCTCGCGAAGATCGTGGACTTCTTCTCCATCGGCACCAACGACCTGACCCAGTACACGCTGGCCTGCGACCGGCAGAACAACGACCTGGGCCGCTTCTTCAACGCCCATCACCCCGCCGTGCTGCGCCTCATCAAGATGGTCGCCGAGAACGCCCACAAGGAGGGCATCTGGTGCGGCATCTGCGGCGAGCTCGGCGCGGATCTCGAGCTGACCGAGACCTTCCTCTCCATCGGCGTGGACGAGCTGTCCGTCTCCCCGCGCGCGGTGCTGCCGCTCCGGCAGAAGGTGCGCGAGACCACGGTCGGCGACGTGAAGGAAAAGCTCGTGGGCGATCTCATGAGCGACATGAACACGATCTGAGCCCGGCTTTCCGAAAGGAGCCGCGGGAAACCGCGGCTCCTTCCGAGCAGTAATCCAGCCCCGCTGTCATTCTGAGGAGCCGTCAGAGCCCATGGCCGGAAGAATCCTTTGGGGACTTGCAAGTGCCAAAAAGCTCCTTCGACTCGCTTCGCTCGCGAAGCCATGACAGTAACAACTGTTCAGCCCAGCGGCTCTTGGCTCTCCCCGCGTCGGGGAGAGCTGGCGCGCAGCGCCTGAGAGGGACCGCTGCAAGCTCGGACACGCTGCCCCTCTCCGTCACTTCGTGACACCTCTCCCCTACGCCTT
>LXOW01249424.1_pt1 | contig 22766 bp, 18 predicted proteins | sample 1368591 | NCBI WGS metagenome assembly LXOW01 (sample SAMN04884650, study PRJNA319009) | bovine gut metagenome | isolation source: Cow rumen | host: Bos taurus | place: Italy: Legnaro (PD) | collected 2014-07-09
AACATCTTAGGAGGAATAAATGGGAGTGGTAAGTCGACAATTCTGAAAGCATGTTACGAATTAGTTGCACAAGGAAGAATTGATGACTTGAAATGTGTTCGGTTGATGGATTCAGTGAAGATTACATTTACAAATGACTGGTGTATTATATGGGAAAAAGAAGATTTGGATAATATACAAGACAAGTGGTATGAGAAAGTGATGATGTATACTTTAGACGACATGGATAATAAAAAGAATTACTCATGCATAATACAAGTGAAAGATAAAAATGGGATTTGCCAAGACAATGATATTATTGCAAAGAGTGTTACAATAGATTTTATCAATTCGTTCGAGCAAAGACTTTCAGATGCCATCCAACTTTCCAAGCGTCCAGATTGGAATAGAGAAAACGATAGCACTCTTTTGGATGAGTTTATTAGAGAGGAATTGAACTATCGAAATGAAATATATTCTGGTGCCTATGAAACGTTGATGGAGTCTCTCCAAAAAGAAGGTCAGATCAATTTGGGGAATCACGTTGGTTTTCAGGATTATTTTCAACTCGTGAGGGCGTGTAAAGCTTTTTTTGATGAGTATGATCTTTCTATGGGCAGTAAATTGGTGTTTCGTAAAGGGAAAGATACTGTACCGTTTAATAATCTTTCCATGGGCCAAAAGCAGCTATTATTGGTGCTGCTAAAGGTTACCAATACTCAAAAACGTCCAGCAATTTTTATTATGGATGAGCCGGATTTGGGTATGCATGTTGATTGGAAAAGAAAACTGATTAAGGAAATACATCAGTTGAACCCAAATATACAAATGATTGTATCTACCCACGCTCCAAGTATGGTGACGGGTTGGAATGATTGTGTGAAAGAGATTGGACAATTAATTCTGCAAGGAGAGGATTGAATATGTGTTCGTCATTGCTTTCGAATGTCAATTCTGAGGAGTTCGAAAAAGAGAATCTGCTCACTAATCGGCCTAATCGAATTCATGTAGTTGTCGAAGATGAAGCAGATTGCCGATTTTGGAATGATTTGCTTCGCTATGCTATGCCAAATAAGGATTTTGATGTCTATCCATATCAATTTGGAGTTGACGGGAGCATAAGACTTATCAAAGGGAAGGATCATCTTTTGAAGGATACCTCTGTATATGGGAAATTCTATATTGCATGTGTGGATAGCGATTATGACTATTTATTGGATGAATCATCACATTATCATCAGGCTCTATTATGCCCTTATGTTATACAAACTCAAGTGTATTCGTTTGAGAACTATGTTTGTGAGCCTTCAACACTAAAGGATGTTTGTTATCATGTTTCAGTTTGTAATACTGATTATGATTTTGTTGCCTTCTTTGGGAAGTTGTCGACGGTGCTTTATCCGATTTTGATATGGTCTTTGTACTTACAGTCTATTGAAGAAGTGGAAGCATTCAAGATAGATAGTGATTGGAGCACTCTTTTGCCTTGTTCAGAAGGAATTAATAAAACAACAGACCAAGTGTTGTTAGAAAAAGTGGGAGAATTGGTGCATCAAAAGATTGACAACTTAAATCAGATTTTTCCAATGTTTCAATCAGATGTTGATGCTTATGCTGAGAAACTCTTCACACAATTTGGGTTAGCCCCGACTAATGCATATATGTTTGTTCAAGGTCATGCATTGTTTCCATTTGTTTTGAATGTGTTGGTTAAGCCATTGTGTAACAAGTTGAGAAGTGACCATATTGACAAAATCAAACAGGGTTGCTTAGATGAGACGCAATATGAGAATTTAATCAATCATTACAGGAAAAATTGTCGAGATTGTCAAGAGTCTTTGTTGGATAATTTTGGTTATAAAAAGGTTCATCCATTTGTGGCAAACATTACTAATAGAGTTAGAGAAGCTCTGACATAATACAGATTTCTAGATTATTACACCCTTTAATGATCTCAAAATGCCCATCGGAATCCCAATATGGATGATAGCTTTGGCGCTGCTGGCCGGTTTGGCGGCGGCTGCAGTGCTGTATGTGCGTAATAAGCGGCAACACTACGGCAAAGCATTGAATGCCATATTGTTTGCGTTGCGGACATTGATAGTGGGGCTGGTGGTTCTGCTACTCTTCAACCCGCTGATTCGGCAGAAGTTCAGCTCGGTGGAGACACCTACGATTATCCTTGCACATGATAATTCCTCGTCTGTGATACTATGCAAGGATTCGGCATTCTATAAAAAAGATTATCTGCGACAGTTGGAGCAATTCCGAAACGAGCTGAACGCTGATTTTCAAGTGGATGAATACCTCTTCGGAGAAGATGTCCGAGACTTCGACCAACTTGATTTCTCGGATCAGCTGACGGATATCTCATCGTTGCTAAAGTCCTTGGACAGAAGGTACTACAAGCGCAATGTGGGTGCAGTTCTGCTCTTCTCTGACGGCATCTATAACAGAGGCTTCGAGCCAGAATTGCTGGCAGAGACATTCCCCTATCCCATCCATACGGTGGTTTTGGGCGATACGGTGGCCTATCCCGATTTGGCTATCCGCAATGTGCATTATAATAAGGTGGTGTCGTTGGGTGCAACCTTTCCCGTCCGCGTGACGGTAGCCGCTCGCGATTTGGCTGGAAAGAAAGCCCAACTGACCCTCAAAGAAGGGGGAAATCTTATTGAGAAGCGCGAGATAGAGATTCCCTCCAACCGCTTTTCTAAAGAGATAGACTTTATGCTGGAAGCTACCAAGAAAGGCGTGATGGCGCTTGATGTTGAGGTGAGCGGCATAGAAGGGGAGGAACAACTGCTGAACAATGTACGGCATATTTTTATCGAGGTACTTGACCAGAAGTATAAATTGCTCTGCGTGGCAGCCTCTCCGCATCCCGATTTGGCGGCTTTGCGCAGCGTGCTTAATGACAACTGCGAGGTGGACTTCTGTTTCGGGAAGGAAACCTTGCCTGAATTTGGCAACTATGATTTGGTCATTCTCCATCAGGTGCCTACGGTGCATACGGATTTTGAAGCCTTGAAGGCTCAGCTTGACAAAAACGTGAAGATCCCCGTCTTCTTTATTGTCGGCAACGAGACCGAGCGCGATATGTTGAACAAATTGCAGAAAGTTTACGACTTGCATTCAGGTGCCACCAATACCTTGCTTGATGTGAAAGCCCACCTGAACACCTCTTTCTCGACCTTCACCTTTGACAATAAGGCGGAACAACTTATCGCGAAATATCCACCATTGGCTCTGCCACATTTGGAAATCAATACCGTGCAATCGCACGATGACCTTCTATCGCAGGAGGTGATGGGCATCAAGTCGGGGCTGCCGTTGTTGAGTTTCGCCAACGATGGACGCAAGACGGCTTTCCTGTTCGGTACTAATGTTTGGCGCTGGAGGCTCTTCGAGTATTACCAGTCGAAGAACCACGATGTGTTCGATGAGATGTTCTCCAAAACGCTGAAATACTTGTTGCTGTCGTCAAACGATGGTTCAGCCATTTATGCCAAAGAGACGTATTACAGCAACGAGCCTGTCATCATCACTGTTGAATTGCGAAATCCCAACAACGAACTCGTCACCGATCCAGAACTGACAATACAGATGGAGAACAAGGTGACAAGGGAGGCCTACGATTACACCTTCTCGAAACGCGAACACGACTATGAATTGAATGCTGGTCTTCTGCCTGAGGGTCTTTATATATATAAGGTGCAGGCGCAGATGGGTGAGCGGCTTATTAGCGCCAACGGCACCTTCAGTGTGGTGGCTGTCGGCGTTGAAGCGCAGCAGCTTACTGCTGACATCCAAAGGATGCGTATTTTGGCTAGTCTGACCAATGGCAACTGCTATACTGCCCGCCAGTTGGACCAACTTGCCGCTGATTTGCGTAGCGACCCGCGTATCACTACTGTGGAGCATCACGAGAGCCGTTTCGAGGACTTGATTCATTCCAAATGGATTTTCTTCGTCCTTATCGGCCTGGCCGCCGTCGAATGGGTGCTGCGTAAAATGTTTGGCTCATATTGAATACACAATAATGAATTTTAAATCTTTAAATACTAACACATTATGAAAATCCAAGATCAAACCGTCGTGACAATGACCTACGTCTTGCGCGAGAAAGATGAGAACGGCCGCATCATCCAAGAGGCCACCAAAGAGAATCCTTTTACCTTCATTTGTGGTATGCATCAGGTGCTGCCCAAGTTTGAGGAAAACCTGATGGGCAAGGAGCCTGGCGACAAGTACTGCTTCTACCTGACCCCAGAAGAGGGATACGGCCTGCCTGACGAGCGCAACATCGTCAATTTGGACAAGAACATCTTCATGGAGAACGGTGTGCTGATGGCAATTGTGAAAGAAGGTGCCCAGCTGATGATGCAGACTTACAACGGCCCGATGATGGGTGTGGTGCGTGAGATTGGCGACCAGCACGTGAAGATGGACTTCAACCACGACTTGGCAGGTGTACATCTCTGCTTCTCAGGCGAGATTCTTGAAGTGCGTGAAACCAAGGACGATGATTTCAGCGACAGTTGCGGAGGCAGTTGTGAGAGCTGTTCGGGTTGTCACTAAACGAAAAAAGAGCCAGCGATGAGCTGGCTCTTTTCTTATTATTATATTTTTCTTTACTTGTTACACTTTCTTCAATAATATCACATACACAGGGAAGTGGTCGCTGTAACCTCCCATCCAAACGCCGCTGCCGAAGGTGCGGAAAGGATAGCCGTTGTACTTGCCACCGTGCTGTTTCAGGAACTCCTTNNCGCCCGAGGCACGCAGGTGGTTCGTGATGCTCTTGTTGTCGGGATAGTCGTTGAAGTCGCCCATCATGATAATCTTGGCGTTCTGGTCCTCAAGTAAAATACTGTCGGCAATATGGCGACAAAGTTCGGCAGCAGCCACACGGCCTGGCAATGAGCGTTTCTCGCCACCGTAGCGAGAAGGCCAGTGCATCACGATGAAGTGCATCATCTCGCCGTCAAAGAGACCGCTCACTAACAATTGGTCTCGTGTGATGAAGTCAGGCTGGTCAGGGACGATGGTGCGGTACGACCTGCTGCTCACCAACTTGAAGTATTTCGGGTTGTAGAGGAGCCCTACATCAACACCACGCCTATCGGGAGAATCGTAATGCACCACTTGATAGTTGCGGCTCTTCAGCTCAGGTTGGGCCACGAGGTCTTCCAACACTTTGCGGTTCTCCATCTCGGACATTCCTAACACAGCTACACCATCGGGGGAGATATCGGTGCCGATGGTGGAGATGGCGTATGCCATATTATGGAGCTTGGCGAGGTATTTCTCGGAGCTCCATTGATTAGCGCCTTGGGGTGTGAACTCCTCGTCGTTCTTCAATGGGTCATCTATAGTGTCAAAGAGATTCTCAAGATTGTAGAATCCGACGAGGCCTACTTTGTAGGCTTGTTGCTCCTGTGCCTTGAGGTCTGTGATACTAAGGAAGAAGACCAGAAGGGTGAGTGTGTAAACGAAGAGCTTGTTCATTTCGATGATGATTTTGCGGCAAAGATAGTGCTTTTTGGGGACACTGACAATTGCAGCTGATAAATTTGATTAAAAAATCTCTTTGACATACCACTTTATTGCTTATATTTGCAGAATGGATTTTTTACATCAAGAACAAGCTACGAATCATCATAATATCCTAAATATGAAGAAATTCCTACTATTAATGACAGTGTCGGTGCTGCTGATTGGACGATTGTCGGCTCAGACCATCGACACTACCAATCTTGACCAACACGATGTGCCGACGGTGATCCTCATGGATTCCGACTTTGAGGAGTCGTCCACCTCGGTCAACGATGCCTCCACCTTGCTCAACTCGTCGCGCGACGTGTTCAACAGCATCGCGGCCTACAACTTCGGCTCGCTGCGCTATCGTGTGCGTGGCAACGACTCGAAGTACAGCGAGGTGATGATTAATGGCATCTCGATGAACGACCCTGAAACGGGCAGGCCCGTCTTCAGCAACTGGGGTGGACTGAACGATGCCTTCCGTAACTCGGTGCTTGTGGAAGGTTTGGGCAAGACGGATGCAGGATTCGGTGGTCTTGGTGGCCTGACAGCCTACTCGACACGCGCCTCGCAGTACCGCAAGCAGATTTCGCTGAGCTATGCCTTCAGCAACCGCTCGTACAATCACCGTGCTATGGCCTCCATCGGCACAGGCGAAATGGGCAAGGGCTGGTATCTGATGGCTAATATCAGCGGACGTTATGCTGGCAAGGGTTACACTGAAGGAACCTTTTACCAAGCCTACAGTTATTTCCTCTCGGTAGAGAAGCAGTTTAACGACAAGCACAGCCTCGACCTCACCGTGTTTGGTGCTCCTTCGCAACGCGGCGGCTCATCACCCGTGGTGCAGGAGGCCTATGACCTATCGGGCACCAATTACTACAATCCCAACTGGGGTTTCCAGACGAATGGTCTTAACGGTAATCAGGTCATCCGCAACTCGCGCGTCAGCACTTACCACCAACCTTTTGCACAGTTGACCTGGAACTGGAAACCCAATCGCACAACGGAGTTTATCACTTCGATCTATTATTTCAGTGGTCCTGGCGGACAATCCGGCTTGGAATGGGGTGAGGCCAAAGACCCGCGTCCCGATTACTACAAGAACCTGCCGAGCTATTACATGACCAATGCCCACAGCACAAGGGAAATCGAAGCACAGTTTGAGGCTTGGATGAACCGTGACCCGAAGGTTACACAAATTGACTGGGACAAACTGTATAACGCCAACCGCAACCACCTCTTTACTGTGCAGAACGCTAACGGTACTATTGGTAATACTATCACAGGTAAGGGTTCAAAATACATCATTGCCGAACGTCACTACGACAAGCGGCAGATGGGCGGTTCCTCTTATTTCAAGCATGAGTTCATGCCCAACCTCATTATGACAGGTGGATTTGCCCTGAATGCCTCAAGAACGCATTACTATGAAAGTGTTGCCGACCTGCTTGGCGGCGACTTCTACTATGATATTAATAAGTATGCCGAGAACCTCGAAAACGACGAGTGCCAGACCGACTTGAACAACCCCAACCACGTGGCCAAGGTAGGCGATATCATCAGCTACAATTACTACGCCAACCGCAACTACGGACGTATCTGGGACCAAGTGGATTGGATTGTCGGTAACTTCGACCTATACTTAGGCTTACAGGCCGAGTTTACGCAAATTTGGCGCGAAGGCCTCTGGAAGAGCGGTTCCTTTGCTGACAACTCCTACGGCAAAGATGAGAAGCACAACTTCTTCGATCCCAGTGTGAAGGCAGGTGTGACATATGCCATCAACGGACGAAACCACCTTGTGGCCAACTTCGCTTATATGTTTCAGGCTCCTCAGTTCCGCGACATATACGTCTCGCCTCGTACCCGGCAAACCATCGTGGAGGGCGACCTGAAGAGCGAACGTATCAATGCCATCGACCTGAGCTACCTCTATCGCTCCCCTGTGTTCAAGTTCCGTCTGACGGGTTACTACTACACTTTCCAAAACCTTATTTGGAACCGCAGCTTTTATTGTGAGAACGTGTTCCTTAACACCACGACCAGTGCCAACTCCTATACTAGCGAGTTTGTCAACTTCATCATGACGGATATCAACCAAAAGAGCCTCGGTGTGGAATTGGGTGCGGAGTGGAATGTCACCCCGACCATCACCCTGCAAGCCGCTGCCGCCAATGGTATCCATGTGTATAACAACAACCCTATCTTCTCGGTTTATGACGATAACAACACAACGGCTTACATCCAGAATAGCGTGGCCTATTTGAAAGGCTATCACGTCTCTTCGGGTCCCGAGACGGTGGCCTCGTTAGGCATTAAGTACAACTCGCCGAAGTATTGGTGGGTGAGCCTTAATGGTAACTACCTCGCTAATATGTACTTTGATGTAAACCCATACAACCACACCGAAGAGGGTATGCTGCACTATGCACAGGGTGACATTCGTATCGACGAGGTGTTGCGTCAAGACCCGATGAAGTCCGCCTTCACGCTTGATTTCTATGGTGGCTTCTCCAAACGTTGGAAAGGCTATTACTTCCTTTTCAACCTGAGTGTGAACAACCTGCTCAACAACAAGAGCACCATCCTCTATGGCTATGAACAGTTGCGCTTCAATGCCAACAACCCGGATATGTTCCCGGACAAGTACTCGTATATGTATGGTATCAATTATTTCATCAGCTTGACAGTCAGGAAGTAGTTGATAATCTTAAATTTGAAATTTTAATTATTGAATTATAAATCTAACGATATGAAAAACAAATTCTTCAACGCATTTCTGCTTCTTGCTTTGGTAGGCATGATGTTCACCGCCTGCAAGAAAGAGTATCCGGAACCGCCTATCCAAGATTTGCCGGTAGGCACGGTTTACACCATTGGCGAGATTCTCGCCATGGAGTCGGGCACCGTGTTTACCGAAGATGCTTCGGTGTATGGTATCATCACCGCCGACGAGCAGTCGGGCAACCTCTACAAGTGCGCCTTCATGCAAGACCGCGCTACGGGTGATGCTATAGAGCTTTACCTCAATGCCGTCAGCGGTGTCCGCATCGGTGACTCAATCCGTATTTACCTGAAGGATGTTACCTATTCTGTTTATAACAACCTGCCGCAGTTGAGCAACTTCGAGGCCGATGGTCACATCATCATTCTGGCCAACAACAAGCCCATCGAGCCTAAATTGACTACCATTGCCAACATCAACGCTGGACAGCATCTGGCAGGTTTGGTGCGTTTGGAGAATGTGAGGTTCACCGAGCAGAACACCTTTGCCGACCCGACTACCTACGGCAATCGTACCTTGATTGACCCTATGGATCCTTCTAGCAATGTCATCGTGCGCACGAGCAACTACGCTAACTTTGCCAATGACTCGCTGCCACAAGGTACAGGTAATTTGATAGCTATCGCTTCGGTTTACAACAGCACTTGGCAACTTATTATTCGTACAGCCAGCGAGTTGGAATTTGACGGCTATGGTCCAGGCAACGACAATGACTTGCCGTATTGTGAGTTCTTTTCTTCTTCACTTGGATCCTACACGACCTATGATGTAAATGGTGCTCAACATTGGGAGATTGACTACAGCACTGCCAAGATGACGGGTTATGAAAACAGCACGAACTATGAAAATGAAGACTGGCTGATTTCTGCCAAGTTCTCTTTGGAGAACGTTTCGAGTGCCTGTATGACGATGTCCTATATTGCACGCTATTTCAACAATGTGAATGAAGACATCACGGTTTGGGTCTCTTCTGACTACACCTCCGGCGACCCGAACTTAGCTGAATGGAAGCAAGTTCCTGCTTCGTGGGTTGAAGGCAGCAACTGGACTGACTTTGCTTCCACCACCCTTGACCTCTCGGAATTCATTGGTCAGAAGGTTCGTGTGGCTGTGAGATATCTTTCCGATAACAACAAGGCTGGAACTATTGAGGTGCAGAGCATCTGTATCCAAGAGGGTAGCGGTCCGACACCTCCTCCTGGACCGGGAATCGGCGGTGAGGTGCAGACTATGCCTTATTGCCAGAGTTTCGCCTCAGATTTTGGCACCTATATGACCTATGACATATTGGGCTCCGAGTTTTGGACGATTGACTACAGCACCGCAAAGATGACTGGTTATATCAGTAATACAGAATACCATGCTAACGAAGATTGGCTCATTTCGTCACCTGTGGCCATCACGGGTGTGAACGATGCCAAGATGACAATGGTTTACATCGGACGCTATTTCAACAATATCAACGAAGAAGTGACCATTTGGGCTTCAACGAACTACGTTTGGGGTAGCGATCCGACGACCGCCGAGTGGACGCAACTTGCCACAAACTTGATTGAAGGCAACAGTTGGACTAACTTCCTCACGGCAGAAATCTCACTGACTCAATTTGTTGGCCAGACGGTCACCTTTGCAGTGAAATACATCTCCACCGACAGCAAGGCTGGCACGATGGAAATCCAGAGCATTTGCATCGAAGAGGGTAGTGGTGAAGTGCCTCCGACCCCGCCTACACCGGGACAAGGCGAAGGCAGTGGAACTGCTGATGATCCATACAATGTGGCAGCAGGTATTGGTTTGCAAAGCGAAGAACCTACCGCTTGGGTACATGGATATATCGTAGGTGCGGTCAAGTCGGGATTGAGTTCCGTTGGCGGTAATGATGATGTCAACTGGAGTGCTCCCTTCGACTTAGCCACCAATGTCGTGATTGCCGATGATGTCACCTGCCGTGAAATTAGCCAGTGCATCATCGTCAACCTGCCAGCCGGCAAACCGCTTCGCACTCAGGTCAATCTGATGGACAACCCGGATAATTTGGGCAAACACCTCGCCGTGAATGGCAAGTTGCGCAAGTACTTCAACCAGGCCGGTCTGCGTGACAGCGGTGGCACGGTGAATGACTTTGTGCTGGAAGGCGGTGACACGCCTCCTACACCTGGCACGGAGATTTTCTCGGAGTCCTTCGCCTCCGGACAAGGAGCTTTCACCATTCAAGATGTCGTGTTGCCTTCAGAGTTGACTTATGTTTGGCAACATGCGCCCTCTTATTCATGCATGAAGGCCAGCGCATACGTTGGTCAGGCCTACGCTGCCGAGAGTTGGCTTGTTTCGCCTGCCATCAGTTTGACGGGTGTCAGCGCTGCAACGCTGAAGTTTGAACAAGCTGTCAACTATGCCTCGCCGCAGGGAGCCTTGTACATGATGATTTCTACCGACTACAACGGTGATGTCACAACTGCTACATGGACTGAATTGAGTATGGACCAATGGCCTGATGGAAGCAACTGGACCTTTGTCAGTTCTGCTGCTGATCTGAACCCCTTTGTGGGACAGACGGTGACCATCGCGTTCAAGTATACCAGCTCCTCTTCTGCCTCTGCCACATGGGAAGTGAAAAACTTTGTGGTTGAGTGATTGTGGCGGTAATAAAATGAAAAGCCTGCCTTCGGGTAGGCTTTTTTTATTCTACAGATTTCCACGGTTTTTCCTGTATTCCACAAGATTCCACAGTTTTCTACATATAATATTGAAGATGCTTATTCTTATAATTTGTTGTAAATCAGCAATGTGTTTCTTTATTATAAATTAGGTATGAAAAATGCTGTAATCACTGAAAACTTTCAAATCATGAGAAATAATCTGTTTGTTATTGTCCTGTTGCTTGTGGCTGTTGCGTCCTCATGCAATGTGGAGCGTTCAGAGAAGTATCAAACCCTTTTGGCCGAGCGTGACTCGCTTTATACCGAAGTTGTTGCTGCAAAAGGCGGTTTCGATCAGGCTCTTACCACTATCAACGAAATTGAGAATGCCCTTGAATCAGTTCGTGCCGCTGAAGGCATCATTATGATGGAGAACGAAGAGGGCAACACGAATAAAGCTGTTTCTGAGATTAACGCGATTCAACAGACTTTGCAGGAAAACCGCAACAAGATTGCCGAACTTGAGAAACAGTTAGCCAGTCAGGGTGTACAATCCAAAGCTCTTAACCAGACGGTCAGTAGACTTAAGAAACAATTGGAGGAGAAAGACAGCTACATCAATTCCTTAAAGGAAGAACTGCAGCAAAGTCGTCAGCAGATTGCCGATTTGAACACCCAAGTTTCTGACTTGCATGAGAATATTGATAGTCTGAATGAGAACATCGATGTGCTCAGTGTGCAGAACGCTGCCCAGCAAGCCACCATCGAAAATCAGGATGCCGCTCTCAACACGGTTTGGGTGTGCATCGCTACTCCACAGGTGTTGAAAGAAAAGGGTATTGTGAAAGGCGGTCTTTTCCAAGCCAATGAAATCAGCAATAAAGGTTTTGACCAGCACCAATTCATGCAGGCTGACAAGCGCGAGTTGACGAACGTACCCTTGAATACCAGAAGAGCCACTATCATAACCACACATCCGGAAGACAGCTATGAGATTGTTGAGGATGAGAATAAGTCAAAGGTTCTTTATATCAAAGACAAGGAAGCCTTCTGGAGTATTTCTAAGTATTTGGTTGTTTCCATCAAATAATTCCGTTGACGCGGAATCTGCTCGTTTTCAATTTTTTTCAAAATGGCCTCACCTTTTCTTAGGTGAGGCTTTTTTTTGTTTTTTTTTTGTTTTGTTCATTAAAAAAAATGTCTAATTTTNNATGCCGCTTTTGGCATGATGATGCAAACCTGGCTGAAAAAGAACGGTTATCAGACCGTGTTAGCTTCACGTTACGATCAAGCTAAGATTGAAATATCAGCCCATCCGTTTAATTTGATTCTCACGGATTTGCGTCTCCCTGATGGTGATGGTATCTTGTTGATGTCGTGGGTGCGTGAGAAGATGAAAAGCAAGGTGCCCATCATTGTAATGACGGGTTATGCCGAGGTGCAGACCGCCGTCTCTGCCATGAAATTGGGAGCCTTTGATTATCTAAAGAAACCTATCAACCCTAGTATCTTAGAGGAGAAGATTGTGGCTGCCTTGGAGTCGTCGGAGGAAGAAATGCCCGATGCTTTCATTCCTACTAAGAAACGTTGGGTAAGGGGTAGCAGTCAGGCTATCACGAAGCTTTATAAGCATGTCGAACTAGTCGCTCCCACTAAGTTCTCGGTTTTGATTCTTGGCGAGAGCGGTACAGGCAAGGAATACATTGCCCGAATGATTCATGAATTGAGTCAGTATAAAGACGGTCCTTTTATCCCTGTAGATTGTGGCAGTCTTTCAAAAGAACTGGCGCCCAGTGAATTGTTCGGTCATTTAAGGGGCGCGTTCACTTCAGCTGTTGCCGATAAGAAAGGTGTTTTTGAGCAAGCTAAAGGCGGAACGGTGTTTCTTGATGAAGTGGGAAATTTGCCTTACGAGGTGCAGATGCAGCTTTTGCGTGCCTTACAGGAGCAAAAAGTGAGACCAGTGGGGTCAGCTACTGATGTCAACGTCGATGTCCGTATTCTTGCCGCAACCAATGAAGACTTGCGTCAGGCTATCGAGGAAGGCAGGTTCCGTCAGGATTTGTATCATCGCATCAATGAGTTCGCCATCGAAGTGCCGCCTCTGCGTGAGCGTCTTGAGGATTTTGATGAGTTAACTGCGTTTTTCATCAGTCAGGCCAATGAGGAATTGGGAAAGAACGTCAAGGGCATTACCAAGGAAGCGTTAGATATGTTGAAAACCCAACGTTGGAATGGTAACTTGAGGGAACTGCGAAATGTGGTGCGCCGTTGCGTCCTTTTTGCCAATGGAGAGAATATAGATTTGGACGATTTACCTGTGTTTACGCAGGTGGTGAAGAAAGTAACAACAGAAGAGGTTGAAGATTGGGCTTTGCGTCCGGATCACGAGAAGGAACAAATCATCGCTGCATTGAAGAAGGCACGAGGTAATAAGACCGTAGCATCCAAACTGCTCCAAATCGACCGTAAAACGCTATACAATAAAATGCATTTGTATGGTATAGAGCTTTAGGCTTTATCCAATCCCGTATTTCTCAGCCAGTAAATCCATTAGTTCGTCGGCTTGGGTCATGAAGTCGGCTGCATCATCTTTCCAGTTAGGGTAATCGGCTTCTTTCTCGCTTTTACCTCGCATTTCATTCATTCGGGCAAGGAATGTGGTGTCACGTTCCAGCTGGGTAAACATGGGCAGCATCTTATGGCAAAGATGTTGCATTTCGATAAAGTCGGAAGACTCAATCAATGCGTTCATCGTGACAAGGTCATCGGAAGTGGATTGGACAAATACATTGAGAATGCCTGTAATAGCATCATGGTCATTGCCCATCATCTCGCTGAAAGTAGGGAAGTCGGGAAAACCTGTTTCCTCATGGTTTTCAGTATGAGCAACACTCCCGAATAATTGTTCCAGTTGCTTCATGTTAAAAGGCTTTTGAAGGAAACCGTCGAAGCCTTCTCCCAGAGACTTTTCTGTGTTGTATTCAATTCGGCCTGTCATCAGGATGACTGGCTTTTTATTGTCTTTTTCTTTGATGAAATAGAGTATGTCATTACCGCTTACAGCGCCCATTTCCCGGTCAGTAAGGATGTAGTCGTATTCTTGGATTTGATGCAATGCGTTTTCAAAATCATTCATGGAACGACAGGGGATAGATTGGTGCCCCAGCCGATGAAGCATGGTGCCGATGAGGGATAATAAGGTGTTGTCGTCGTCGACCACAAGAATATTGAGGCTCTTTCTGTTGTAATTGTTCTCTTTGGGTTCTATCTCCGCCTCTTCCACGGGGAGTCGTATCTCGAAAAGGGAACCTTTGCCCACTTCCGATTCAAGATGGATTTCGCCGCCAAGCAAGTCGACAAGACCTTTAACTACAGTCATTCCATATCCTGTGCCTTCGGCGAATTGGTTGTAGCTCTCAATACGCACAAAAGGTTTGAACACTTCTTCGCGTTGGTTCTCAGGAATACCCATACCAGTGTCAATGATATCGAAAACCAACAGATTGCGACCCAGGCGGACTTTGAAGGTGACGCTGCCTTCCAGAGTGTATTTGATACCGTTGGAAAGAAGGTTGGTTAGTATCTGCCTGATTTTAAGTTTGTCGGAAATGAGGAAAGTGCCTTCTTCAATGTTGTTTTCGAAATTGAATTGCAGGTTCTTGTGTAGTGCGATGGGAGCGAACATTTCGGCAGTTTCTGCACAGAGCTGTCCAATGTCGAAGGTTTCCTTGTTGATTTGAAGTTTGCCTTGTTCGAGGCTGGAGTATTCCAACAAATTGTTTAGGAGGTTGAGTATATGGTCGGCTGATTGTTGTATGGAGTTGAATTCCTTTTCATTGCCAGACTTGTCAATGAGTTCCAAGTGTCCTAGGATGGAGCTGAGTGGCGTTTTGATGTCGTGACTGACCGAGAGTAGCAACTTGTGCCTGCTCTCCATGATTTCTTCAGTTTTTTTCTTGGCGTCTTCGGCTGCTCGTCGGGCTCTGTATCCTTTGTTGACATCGCTGATAATAAGTATTATGAAGATGAAGATAAGGATAATGGTAACGGTACCGATAAGGATGGAAGTTTGGGTGTTTTTCTGTATAATCGCTTCGCTTTTCTCGATTTCGGCAATAGTGGAGTCGAGTATTTCCTGGTTGAGTGTTATCAATAAGGTGGAGATTTGCTCTGATAGTTGGTTGTCTGCTTTGACGAGTTCTTGGGTCTTGCTTTCGTAGGCCTTGATTTTGTTCCAGTATTCCACTTTGGCCCGTTCAGAAAGCACGCGGAGGTCTTCCAGAATATTTATGGTATCAGGACTTTGCTGTTGGATGTGCAGGGTGTCGGTTCGTTCTATGCTGATGTGGACAAGGCTGTCTTTCACTTCTTCGTTGTCGGGGTTGAAAACATGCCCCAAGCGGTTCCAAAAGCCTTTTCTCTCAGCAGGTTTCGGCACACGTATGACAGTGTCTTTCGAGATAGTGGTGACTACAATTTCATCTTCAGGTTTGGGTGGTACATAGCTCTCAATGGTCCGGTCAAACTCTGCCAATGGGTTGAAATCATGAAATTGGCGCGACAATTCGTTGCTGATACGTCCCTTGCTCTTGATGAGTTTGACGATTTTTTCAATCATCAGTTTGTTGTCTTCGCTAATTGCATAATACATTAGTGAGTCAGTTTGTACAATGATTGCCTTGCTGTAGGTGTTGAATTGCTGTTTGTATTTGGCCTGTTCTGTAAAAGCGTATAGGTTTGCAGCGTTCTGCGCGCCGTGAATATTCTTGGTGAATTGGTTGACCCAATTGAGGGCTTCGTGCTGAGTGCTGATGTTGGATCGTTGGTTTTCGATGCTGTTGCGTAAGTTGAAGATGTAGTAAAACAAGGCGGCACACAATGCCAAAACGAAAAGGTAAGTAATGACCACTTTCCAACTCGTCCTACTTTCATTAGGATAATCCTTATGTTTGTTCTTCGACATAACGCTGCAAAGATATATCTTTTTTCCTTATTTTTGCTTGTTGAATTTCGTCATGTCTGAGCTAACCCGTTCCATATTGCAACGTTATTGGGGCTATCCCGGTTTCCGCCCGCTTCAGGAGGACATTGTTGACTCTGTAATGGCAGGAAAAGACACTTTGGCGTTGCTCCCCACTGGTGGAGGTAAAAGTATCTGCTTTCAGGTGCCGGCAATGGCTATGGACGGCTTGTGCCTCGTAGTAACGCCACTTATCGCCCTGATGAAGGATCAAGTGATGCATCTGGTAGAGAAAGGGATTGAGGCGGCGGCGGTTTTTTCTGGCATGCATCCTGATGAAATGGAATTGACGTATAATCAGGCTGTGTATGGACGTTTGAAGTTTTTGTATGTGTCGCCTGAACGTCTTCAAACCCGTCAGTTTATTGAAGCGGTAAAGCTTATGAAGGTTTGCTTGCTGACTGTCGATGAGTCTCACTGCATCTCTCAATGGGGTTATGATTTTCGTCCGCCATATTTGAAGATTGCAGATATTCGTCCATATATGCCTTATGCTCCAGTGCTGGCACTGACTGCAACAGCAACGTCCCGAGTGGTGGATGACATACAGTTGCGTCTTTCTTTCAGAGAGAAGAATGTGTTCAGGGGGAGTTTTGAACGCGACAATCTTTCATACAATGTGTTGCATGAGGCTGACAAGTATGGGGTCTTACGTCAAAAAATAGAGCGGGTAGGGCAGGGGAGTGTCATAGTTTATGTGCGCAACCGGAAAAAGACCCAGCTCATTGCTGATTGGCTTAATGCGATGGGAATAACTTCAACGTACTATCATGCTGGGTTGGATGCAAAGACACGTAATGAGCACCAAGAGCTTTGGATGGCGGGTAAGGTCAGAACCATTGTGGCAACCAATGCTTTTGGTATGGGTATTGACAAACCTGATGTGCGTCTTGTTCTCCACTTGGACTTACCGGAAAGCATAGAGGCATATTTTCAGGAAACAGGTCGTGCAGGTCGTGACCTGATGCCTTCCGAGGCTTTGATGCTGGTTTCTCCTGCCGACATTACGAAAGCACAGGATAATTTGGCACAATCGTTTCCCGATTTAAAACGCATTAAATTGATTTATAATGCGCTGGGTAACTATTTCAATATTCCTGTAGGAGCTGGAGCCAACAGTTCATACCCGCTAATTCTAAAAGACTTTGCTGACCGTTACGGCTTCTCTATTCTTGAAGTGTACCATACATTGGATATTTTGGAAAAGGAGGGTTTCCTTATTCGTTCTGATGGATTTGACGAGCCTTCTAAAGTGATGATAAAAGCTTCAAGGGATGATATATATGGGTTTCAGGTTAATAATGCAAATTATAGCGAATTGGTAAAGTGTTTACTGCGTACTTTGCCTGGCGTGTTGACGGGTTTTGTCAAAATCAATGAGGAGACTATAGCGCGAAGAATTAGTCAGCCTGTTGAAAAAGTGGTTGGTCAACTGAAAAAACTTGAGGAGTGGAATTTCCTATCGTATGTCCGAAGTGATGGGAAACCTCAAGTGCTTTTTCTTTCTGAATTTGTCGATACAAAGCATTTCAACCTGTCAAATGAGAACTATCATGACAGAAAAAGAGATGCAGAGGAAAGGATGAAAGCGTTGATTGGTTTTGTTGATAACGAGGAAGAGTGCCGCAGTGTTCAGTTATTGCGCTATTTTGGAGAGGAAAAAGTAAAGCCTTGCGGGAAATGTGACGTTTGTAAGAGGAAGGCCAATAGAATGACAGAATACCGAACCATGGAAGAACGGGTTATGGAATTGGTGTGTGTTGGTAGCGTATCAATAGATGAAGTGGTTCGCCAATGTGCCAATTTTGATCCCGACCAATTGATAGACACTATTCGGCATCTTATCGATAATGGTGCACTCAATTTGGATCCGGGAGGCCGCCTTCTTTCGAAGGGAAATAAAAAAAGCCGTCAGAAGTGACGGCTTTTTGTTTAGTTTGTTGAAATTTGATTATTTCAGCAAGTTGCTGGCGGGTTTGAATTTCACAACCTTCTTGGCAGCAATCTTGATGGTCTTGCCAGTGCGGGGGTTGCGGCCTTGACGGGCAGGGCGTTCGTTGACATTCATGGTGCCAAAACCAACGAGACCAACCTTGCCACCCTTCTTGAGTTCTCCCTTAACAGCGTCCATCATGGCATCAATAGCTTTTCTTGCATCAACTTTGGTCATGCCAGCCTTTTCGGCAACGGCATCGATTAATTCTACTTTATTCATTTTGTTGAGATTAATTGGTTAAACGTTTAGGCGACAAAAATAATGTATTTTTAATTAATGCAAGTGTTTTTTGTAAAAAAATCGATTTTTTTTTTACGTATTAAGGCTTTTTTGGGGGTAAAAAAAGCAAAAACACGCTTGTTAATAGGCTTTCCATGTCCCGTTGAACTGTGTTCCGCGCAAAAAATCATCGATGCTCATGCGTTTCTTTCCGGCTTGTTGCACTTGGGTAAGACTCAGGTAGCCGTCACATAAGGCTACTTTGAGGTGTTTTTTGTTGTCTGTGACAACGCTTCCTGCTTCTTCGTTTGGGTGGACAGGTTCCATGGTGGCGGCAAATACTTTCAGTTCGACGCGTCCGCCTTCGGTAGAGGATAGAATGGTGTGGGCCGCAGGGTAAGGCGAAAGGCCTCTGATGTGATTGTAAACACTTTGGATGTCACGTCCCCAGTCTATTCGGCAAAACCCTTTGCTGATTTTTGGTGCAGGTTTCAGCTCGATACCAGGTTCCATTGCGTCCTGCTCTGTTGTGTTGACGTTGCCTTCTTGGATTCTTCGGATGGTTTCTACAATGACTTTGTTGCCCAACAACATTAGCTCGTCATGCAATTCGCCAGCACTTTCATCGGGACGGATGGAGACCTTTTCACGCATGATAACAGCACCCTTGTCAATTTCTTCGTTAAGAAAAAAAGTGGTGAGTCCCGTCTCGGTTTCGCCGTTGATAATAGCAAAATTGATGGGAGCAGCTCCTCTATATTGAGGTAATAGTGAGGCATGCAGGTTAAATGTACCCAGTCGTGGCATTTGCCATACGATTGACGGGAGCATTCTGAAAGCCACCACAACGAAAAGATCAGCTTGATATGAGGCCAATTGCTGCAGAAATAAAGGGTCTTTTAACTTCTCTGGCTGAAGCAAGGGAAGGTTGTGCTGTAAGGCTGCCTCTTTGACTTCGGAATGCTGTATTTTCTGACCGCGTCCAGCTGGCTTGTCGGGCATGGTGACTACGGCTTGCACATCGTAGCCTGCTGCAAGTATGGCTTCAAGTTGGGAGGCGGCGAATTCAGGGGTGCCAAAATAGACGATTTTTATTTTTTCCATATTCGTTGACAAATAAAAAAACTGGTCCGTGAAAAACCGGACCAGTACCATAATTGTTTATCCGTAAAACCGATTATTTCATTTTCTCTTCAAGATAAGCAATGTTCTTGCTGATTTCGAAAGCTTCATTGCTCAGCGGATACTCTTTCTTGAGGAGTTTGTAGGATTCAAGTGCTTTGCTGTAATTGCCCATGATTTCATAAGTCATGCCTTCCTTTACAAGGAACATTGGCGACGTGAAGTCGTTGGGGTTCTTGCGAGCGGCTTTTCCGTAATAGGCTACTGCATTCTGGTTATCACCAAGTTCCATATAGCAGTCACCAATTGCACCAAGTGCCATTGGAGCCAGAATCTGGTCGTTGCCAGAATAGCTTTCCAGTTGCTTGATGGCATCAGTGTAGTTGCCCAACTTCATGTAACTGATACCAGCATAGTATTTAGCCAGTTTTCCAGTCTTTGTGTTGCCGTATTCTTTGATGATGTCAAGGAAACCGAGGTTGTTGCCATCGCCGTTAAGGGCGTTATCGTATTGCTCGTTTTCAAAGTACTGTTGGGCCTTGAAAATTTGGGCGCTGGCAGTCTGGTTGCGCTTGTTCATGTATTTGGTCACACCGAAGATGCCAAAAGCTATCGCCAATAACACGATGAGGATAGTCCAAAGAATCTTCTGATTGTTTTCAATCCAAAGTTCGGTTTTGCTTAAGGCTTCTTCTACGTTTTCGAGCCTTTCTTCCGCTTGTTTTGTGTCTTGTTTTGCCATATCATTTCAAAATTTCGAGGTGCAAAAGTACGCTTTTTAAGGATATGAAACTCTTTTTTTTTAATTTTTTGGCTTTAATTTTTGTTCTATTATCATAAATTTTTGATTCATACATAGTTATATCCTTGGCCATGTTCGTGGTTTTTGTGTGTGGCAAAAATTATTGTACCTTTGCAACTTCAAATGTATCAGCCGATGAAGAAAAGCAGATTCTATGATGGACGAGTTTCCACAGAAGCAGGGGCTAGGAAAAATGGGATAATGGATTTTGGAGCGCGAGACGCAGCTTTCTTGGATTTTTTGTCACCATGTGTCACCGACGAACGCAGACAACGTTTCGAGGAAGTGTTGGACTGGCGTACTCGGCATATCACCGTTGTTCTCGAGGATATCTTCCAGCCACATAATGCAAGTGCGGTATTGCGTACCTGTGACCTGTTGGGGGTACAGGATATCCATGTGGTGGAAAATCGTAATCATTATGCGGTAAATCCTGAAGTGGTGATGGGTAGCACGAAGTGGCTTAGCCTCTACCATTACAATGAGTCTGAGTTCAATACGCCGGAGGCTATTGGAAATTTGCGAAGCAAAGGATACAAAATCGTGGCTACATGTCCGCATCGTGACGACTTTACCCCTGAAGCCTTGCCTCTTGACGAGCCCATCGCTTTGGTCTTCGGCACCGAGAAGGAAGGCCTTTCCGACTTTGTTATCGGGAACGCCGATATGCACGTGCGTATTCCTATGTTCGGGTTTACTGAAAGCTATAACATCAGTGTGTCGGCGGCTTTGCTTCTTTATACCCTGACCAACCGTCTTCATAATTCTGACGATATCGATTGGCATCTCACAGAGGCTGAACGAAATGCAGTGCGTTTACTCTGGACTCGTCGCAGCTTGAGCCGAATACGCCAATACGAACGTAAGTTTGCGGAGCTGCATCCCGAGTTTGAGTAAGTTATTTTGTGCCTGTTCGTATGCATGATATTGTAAAAAATGCTATTTTTGCGCCAAATTAGAATTGTGAGATGAGAAAGTATGTCATTATCCTGGCGGCTTTGGTGCTTTTGTGTGCTACCTCATGCAAGAAGACCCGTTACTGCCGTTGCACAACCATTCAAAACGATGAGGTGGTCAACCTTGGTGAGGATTTCTATGTCATTGAAGACGGATCCAAGTGTTCTGACCGTGCCAGAGAAATTGTCGGCTGGGGACAAGTCATTTGTACTGAGGTTTCCAAACAAGAGGCTACAGGCGAGGAGAACAAATGGTGGGAGAACTTGTTTGGATTGGGCGGAGGAAAAAACTGATAATCAAATCCATTAAATCATATTGCAATGAAAAAAGTATTATTAGCATTTGCAGTGATTGCGCTGGTCGTTGGCGCAAGCTCATGTAACAAACAGAAGAAATGCCAATGCACTTGGAAAATCGGAAGCGCCACCATTGAAGGTGACGTGTTCCTTACTGAAGAAGGAAAGACGTGCAAAGACTATGAGGCAACCTATTCTTATTCTGAGATTGATTGCCACAGGGTGTATTAATGATTTCAAAACCCAAGTAAAGGCACATGTTTAAACGTGTGCCTTTTTTGTATATGAACAAATTCAGAGAAATAGCTCCTGTTGTACTGAAAGTCCTCCTAGGGCTGGTCTTCATTGTTTCTGCCATATTGAAGGTTTTCGATATGGATAAGTTCGAAATCTATATATACAGCTACCATTTCTTTAGCCTTAATATCTCGTTTCTGGTGGCACGTGCTGCAATTATTGTTGAGTTGGTTTTAGGCATCGGATTGATAACCAACACTATGCACAGATTCTATTGGTGGTGTAGTGTAGGTATGCTTCTGGGTTATACCTTATTATTAATATATGCGCTTATCAGCGGTCGCACCGATAGTTGCCATTGTTTTGGCGACTTCCTTCAGCTCGATCCTAAGCAAAGCCTTTTGAAGAATGTGGTTTTGGCGCTGTTGTTTGTTGCTGTTTACAGGGTAAAAGAATGGCATTGCTCTTACCGTTGGCTTGTTTTCTTGGGCGCTTTGATGGCTTCTTCCATCACGGTTTTTGCTGTCTCTCCTCCAGATAACTTTACATCGGCTTATCGTTCTGACCATAACTTGCAAAAAGATCTCTTTGATGGTTTGTTGGGAGAACCTCCATTAGACAGTCTGCATTTGAAAGAAGGAAAACAAGTGTTGTGTTTCTTCTCGACGGGTTGCGAGTACTGCCAGATGGCGGCGCAGAAGTTGTCTCTGATGCAGCAGTTTTATGGTTTCCCAGCGGACAGAATCACCTATGTCTTCATGGGAAGCGAAGAAGGTATTGTAAGGTTTTACGAAAAATCAAAGTCCTTCAAATACAGGAATGTGTTATATCACAATGTGGTAAAACTATTACAGACTATCGATGGACAGTTTCCCACCATAGTCTTTTTGCAAGAGGGCGATGTCGTTCGTCAGTATGGTTTCCGCGACATGAAAGAGACGGAAATCAAGTCGTTTTTCACTCAACCATAATCTTTAGGATTTCCACATCGGTCTCCCTCATTCCGTTGCGGCCTAAGCGTCCAATATGGTCGATGGTCTCTTCTGCCGTGTTGCCGATAATGCCGTCGCCACCGAGTAGGTTGTCGCCGTGTTTGCTCATCTCGTAGCCGAGGATGCCGGCTTCAACCGAAAGGGCTATCTTACCGGCGCATGAGGGCTTTGC
>LXOW01156662.1_pt1 | contig 22759 bp, 9 predicted proteins | sample 1368591 | NCBI WGS metagenome assembly LXOW01 (sample SAMN04884650, study PRJNA319009) | bovine gut metagenome | isolation source: Cow rumen | host: Bos taurus | place: Italy: Legnaro (PD) | collected 2014-07-09
CACGCGCGAAACATCAACATCTATCTGGGTCATACCGACCAGCAATCCATCGAGAGCTGGATTCTGCCCGACGACCTGACGCAGGTGTGGAGCGGCAACAGCACCTTCAGTGTGGAAGACTGGAGCAGCCTCGTCTTCGACACCCCGTTCCACTACAACGGCAACGACAACCTGCTGCTGGTCATCGTCGACACCACCGGCACCTGGCAAAGCCACCCCGACAACTTTGTTGTCACACACGAGGCACCCACTGATTCGCGATACATATACTCCGACTATGCACCCTACGGTGTCGACGCTGTCCCCTATGAGCCGGGCAACACCACAAACGAGCGCATCTCGGTGATCTGGCAATACGGCTGCGGTCCCGCCGTGGAGACCGAGGAGCGCACCATCTGCGACAACCAGCTGCCCTACACCTGGAACGGCGTGGTGTTCACCGAGGCCGGCACCCAGCAGACCACACTGGACAACGGCAACACGCTGCAGATGACGCTGAACGTCGCAACCAAGCAGCACAGCTACACCGAGGTCACCAACTGCGGCCCCTACACATGGCGACTCACCGGCCAGACCTACAACAAGTCCGGCCTGAAGTTCAACAAGGGCACCACGCCCGAGGGCTGCCCCATCCGCGACACGCTTATGCTGACCATCATCGATCGCTACCACAGCTACACCGAGGTGGAGAACTGCGGCCCCTACACCTGGGACAAGACCGGCCANNTGAAGTTCTACAAAGGAACGGCAGATGACGGCTGTCCTATCCGCGACACACTCAAGCTCACCATCACCGACCGCATCCACAGCTACACAGAGGTGGAGAACTGCGGACCCTACACCTGGGATAAGACAGGACAGACCTACAATAAGTCCGGCATGAAGTTCTACAAGGGCACCATGCCCAACGGTTGCCTCATCCGAGACACACTGGTGCTGACCATCACCGACCGCATCCACAGCTACACCGAGGTGACGAACTGCGGCCCCTACACCTGGAACCTCACCGGTCAGACCTATAACAAGTCTGGCATGAAGTTCAACAAGGGCACCGCCCCCAACGGCTGCCTCATCCGCGACACGCTGGTGCTGACCGTTGTTGACCGCTACCATAGCTACACCGAGGTGACCAACTGCGGCTCCTATACCTGGGACCTCACCGGTCAGACTTATAACAAGTCCGGACTGAAGTTCTACAAGGGCACGGCGCCTGACGGCTGTCCCATCCGTGACACGCTGAAGCTGACGGTCGTCGACCGCTGGAGCAGCAACGACACCGTGATCAGCTGCGACGGAACCTACACCTGGGACAAGACCGGCCAGACCTACAAGAAGACCGGCATGAAGTTCTACAAGGGTACCGCCGCCGACGGCTGCCCGATTCGCGACACGCTCTATGTCATCATCAGCCAGAAGGAGCACAGCTACACCGAGGTGACCAACTGTGGCCCCTACACCTGGGAGGCGACAGGCCAGACCTACAACAAAAGCGGTCTGAAATTCAACAAAACCACCAACGAGTATGGCTGCCCCGTCCGCGACACGCTGAACCTCACCGTCCTCAACTGCAAGGGCAACGGTGACGGTGACAGCCCCAGCCAACTCTCAACGCTCAATTCTCAGCTCTCCATCTATCCCAACCCGACCACGGGCCGTGTGCAGCTCAACGTCACCGAGGCCGAGAAGATTGAAGTGCTTGACCTCGTCGGTCGTCGTGTGGCTATGTTTGAGAACACCAACACCCTCGACCTGTCGGGCTTGGCCGACGGCACCTACACGCTGCGCGTGACGATGCCCGAAGGCGTCGCCCTCCGCAAAGTCGTGAAACGCTAACGCCATCCGGCACCATAGGGGCAAATAATGATTTGCCCCCCAATTATAGCAGGAGCCCCGCGATGCGGGGCTCCTTATTTTTTACGGGGGCGTTGCATGCGGGGGCGCTGCATTCGGGGGCGCTGCATTCGGGGGCGCTGCCCCCGCCTAAGTTCTTGCGCCCCTGCGGGGCGGATTGGACCGATTGGGTCTATGGCGGGCGTACACGGGGGTACGCCCCTACGACTTATTGGACCAATTGGACCTATTAGACCAATTGGACTAATTGGACTTATTGGACCAATTAGGCCTATGGCGGGCGTACACGGGGGTACGCCCCTACGACTTATTGGACCAATTGGACCTATTAGTCTTATAGGAGCTATAGGACTTATTCTTCCTGAAATTTCCTAGAACCTCCAATCAGCATCCCTGCTCATGGAAACCTCCAGAATCCGTTGGGTGGTTTCGGTGACGGCATAGCGGCCGTCGGCACGACGGCCTGCAACCCAAAGGATGGTGTCTTCGGCGTCGCAGAGCAGCCACTGGCTTTCGCGCTCGTGCAACGGCAGCTTCAGGTCGGAGAAGAAGTCGCTGAGGAGACGTGTGCCTTGCATGCCGAAGGGCTGAAAGCGGTCACCCGGTCGCGGATGACGCCAGTGCAACGGCTGTCGCAGCAGGTCGGCGTCGAAGAGCGCACGGTCGGCAGTGGTGCGAAACGAGCCATGCTGCTGCAGATACTCTTCCCTACCCCACTCCTTCATCTGGCAGGGCGGCTGCGAGGCTGACGCCTCGCACTGCAACGGCGCGACGACCAGCGTCGCACGCTCCCGCACCAGGCGGTGTGTGGGACTGTAGAAACAGCGGCCCGAGGTGCTGTCGAGTGCATCCTGTATGTCGGTCGTCTGGGCGGCGTTGAAGCCATAGGGGCGCAGCAGTTCGAAGAGCCAGGTGCGCAGGGGCTGCAACGACCGCAGCGCGTCAATGTCCATCTCGTCGTAACCGTCGCGGTGGGTCACCACACGCGCACGGACCCCTTCGAGGGCTTGGCGGTAGATGACATCGGTGTCGGCCAAATGGCGCATGGTATCAACTATGGCCTTGTCGGCACCCGGCACGATGTCGCGCAGCAGCGGCATCAGCTGATGTCGGATGCGGTTGCGACGGTATTCCAGCGAACAGTTGGTGACATCCTCCACATGCTCCAGACCCTGTGCTTCGGCATACGCCTCGATCTCCTCGCGCGAGAAGGGTAGCAGAGGATGTGCCACCTGGATGGCGGGGTCGGTGTCGGTCATCACAGTGACGGCACTCATGCCTGCCAGACCCGCGATGCCGGTGCCACGCAGCAGGTTGAGAAAGAAGGTCTCTATGCTGTCGTCGCGGTGATGTGCGGTGAGAACGAGGGCGTTCGTTGAGTCGTTGAACTGTTGAGTTGTTGAATTGTTGAGTTGTTGAATTGTTGAGTTGTTGCTGGGGTTGGGGTTGGAGGAATCAATTATTTGGGCGAAGAAGTGGTAACGCAGCTTGCGGGCGGCCATCTCAATTGAGAGGCCGTTCTCGGCGGCGTAGCGGCGCGTGTCGAACTGGGCGACATGACAGGCCACGCCGTAGCGTTCGGCCAGCTGGCGCACAAATTGTTCGTCGCGGTCGCTGTCGGCACCCCGCAAATGGAAGTTACAATGGGCAACCTCGTAGCGGTGGCCCGACTCCTGCATCAGATGGCAGAGCACCACGGAATCAATGCCCCCACTCACTGCCACAAGCAGGTGGGTGGAGGCATTGAACAATTGAGAATTGAAATCCCTGAATTCTGAAAGATTCAATCTACAACTTATTATTTACTTTAGCGTACAATCATCTTGCGCATCAGACGGTGGCCGTCGCACTCGATGCCGTAGAAATAGACACCGGCCGGCAGCTGCATCTCCGTCGTGGTGATAGGCCAGGTGGTGCGTCCCGCCTCACAGTGCTGCTGGCGCTGATAGCAGAGGTGACCCATGGCGTCGATGATAAAGAGACGCACATTGGCAGGCTGCGGAATGGAGAACGACACCCTCGTCATCTCGCCGAAGGGGTTGGGGTAGTTCTGCTCCAGCACATACTCGTCCTGCTCGGTGACCGTCGGGACACCCTCGAAGCTGTTCAACACCACGATCCACGACGTCTGGTTGTTGTCGGGGTTGGCATCGATCGTCGACGAGAAGGTGCCGATGCCCTCGTAGGTGCGGGTGCTGCTCTTGGGCACGGTGGCCTCGAACTCGAGGTCGTAGATCATACCCGGTATAAGGGTACGGCTGCCCAAGGTAGTGAGCGCTGTACCGTTGATGACGGCATCGAGTGCGTATTGTCCTTGGTGGGCAAAGTTACCGATGTTCTCCAAGCGCATACGCACACGGCAGTTCTCGTTCATATTCTCCTCAACGAGCAGTTTATCGACCTGGATGTCGACATACGGCTCGACGATGGACGACGTGGTGTCGTTGCGACGGTCGGCATCGTCGGCGATGGAGACATAGGCGGTAATCTGATCATAGGGTTGCTGACGCTGCGGCAGCTGGTTGGCAAAGACGATGTAGCCCGCGCTGAGCGCGTTGAGGGTACCTTCGTAAATCTGGTTCACCAGTGTCGCAGGATCGTTATCGTAGTAGTAGCCTATCTCGAAGGAGGTGACGGCACGCGATCCCAGGTTCTCCACCGTGAGCTGTACACGACGGCCGTTGACGATAATCTCCTTGGCCTTGAGGTCGGTGATGGCATAGATGCCTTCGACACGCATGGAGATGGTATCGTTGAAGCGGTAGGAGTCGTCCTCCAGGTCGCTGTAGGCCTTGATAGAGAGGGCACCCAGGTTGACCTGGTAGCGCTGACCGACGGTGTAGTTGAAGTACTCCATCGAGAAGAGCGGACGACCCATGAGGGCGACGAAGTCGATGGTGTCGACGGTAAGGGTGTTGTTGATTGACACCGCTATCGGCAGGCTGGAAATCATGCCGTAGCCGTTGTTGCGCAGACGCAGGGTGACCGTCACCGAGTCGCCAGCCATCACGCGGCTGTTCGGGGTGAGGAAGGCCGTCATCGCGACGTCGCGTTCGAGCGGCAGCATCGTGTAGGAGATGCAGGCGGTATCGTTGTCGTGGTAGAGGTCGCTGGAGCTACGCGTGAAGGCGCAAATCTCAAACACCTCGGGATAGTTGTTGGTAACGGTGAAGGCGCTGGCGTCGGAGAAGGTGAAGGAGGCGGTGCCGCCGTTGGGAGGTATGGCACCGGTAAAGACCTCCTCGCGCGGCAGGTAGTCTCCATAGGAGCGGAATGCCACGGGCACCGACCGCAGCGTGTCGTAGCCGTAGTTGATGAGCGTCACCGTCAGCGTCGAACGGGCACCCAATGCCAACTCCGTGGGAGCGGTGATTTCGAGCACACCCGCGTCGACGGCGCGCTGGGCACGACGGATGGCGAAATTGTCGAACGAACAACCGTCGCCAAACGAGGCGGTGGCGTTGGCTACCGGCGTGTAGTAGACCAAACGGAACTGCAGCAGCGGCGGGAAGTTCTCGATGAGATGCGACGTCGGCACACAGTAGAACTTATAACTATAGTTATCGCTGACGCCGGTGAAGCCCTCTTCGCTGTTGTACCATTCGATGCCACTGATGGTATCGAAACGGGTCCAGACACCGTGTGAGTTGCGGTATTCGATGACCATGTGGCTGCCCTCGCCCAAGTCGCGTGCCAGGTAGAACGACAGCGAGTCGGTACGGATCTGCGACACGTCGATATAGGGCGAGTAGAGCATGCTCAACGTACCACGACGGCCGGTGCGCACCGACGAGCCAATCTCAGTGGTCCAAGCCCTGGGGTTGGAGTGGGCACCGCGGAGGTGTATCTTGGAGGGATAACCCACATGCCAGTAGTTATAGTTGTATTCGTTGTTGCCCGAAGGAGCATACCAATAGTTCGGACCGTCGAAGTCGTCCTGGAACGTCAGCTGACGGACATGGAAACGGTGGAACTCGTAGCGCAGCGTGTCGTTGTCGTGACGCACGTCGCCCGTGGCGCGTACCACTATCGTTAGGTCGGTGGTGCCGGGGTTGAAGGTGTAGTCGGGCAGCGTGACATAGGCCGACATACCCGAGGAGAGGACACCCGCCCACGGCATGGTGCCAGTGACGGTGGTGCTGTCGAAACGGTTGTAGAAGGTGTAGTCGATGTTGGCGGCGCGGAGCTCGGTGGCACCCTTGTTGACCATCACGAAGCCGACGTTCCGCAAGTTGGCGTCGACCTCATGGTCATGGGCTGTCACCATACGGGCCGGCGCCAGGTCGACCGTGGGCAGGTCGCGCTCGACAAACAGCAGCCAGTCGACGATGTTGCCGTGGTCGATGTTGTTGCAGGGCAGGTTCGTCGCCACCGTGGTGTCTTGATTCAGGATGAAGCGTGCCTTCATAAAGCCGCAGTGGACCGAAGCCGGGACCACCATCGGCAGACGCAACGTCTGGTTGGCACGAATCATCGTGTCGCACACGCGCTCCACATGGTTCGTGTCGTAGATGGTGTCGTTGTTGACAATCCTTCTTCTCGAGTAGAAGCTACCATTGCGGTCGTAGTCGACATAGACGGTCAGTCGCGCCATTGTCTCGTTGTCGCTGAGGTCCTCGCTGTTGGCACAGGAGACAATCAGCGTGTCGACCATGCCGTGGGGCAGCGTAATGATACCCGTGGTGGGATTGTCGTAGGCGGACATATCGATATAGCCACGTCCGACCGGCGGCATCTCCCAATCGATATTGTTGATACTGATACGGGTGATATCCATGCCGTCGTTGTTGGCCACCGATGTTGCACAGTAGGTGTTCTCGGCAAGGGTGGAGAAGGCATACGGGGTGGTCACCGTATCGTTCTGGCGCACCATCTCCGTGGGCAGGTCAGTCCAAGCCTCGACACGGTAGTTGCGGGCCGTGTTGAAGTAGTTGGTGGGTATCTGCAGCAACGAAGTGAAGGCGTAGTCCACCGTCTCGTCGGGTTGCAGCGTGCCGTTGTAGACCTCATTGACCAGCGATATCTGGTTGTAGTTGCTACCCTCACGGATGGAGAAACGGTAGGTCACCGGGATATTGCTGACTGGCTGGTTGGAATAGTTGATGATGCGTACCGTCACGGTGTCGCGCTCGACGTACACCTGACCCGTCGCCGGCGAGAGGATGGCGATGGCCGCCACATCGTTTTCGACACGGGGATTCAGGTAGACATGAATCGGCGAGTACGAACTCGGACAACCCTCGGCACTGACGCAGTTGAGGTAGTAGACCGTGTCGCGGAAATAACGCGGAGCGTAGTTCCAGTGCGTGGAGTTGGTATAGGTTGTCGGGTTGTAGAACGGCGACTGGGTCGAGTCACGGTACCAGCTGATGGGGAACTGGTTGACCTGCGAAGCCCACAGCACATCGGTCGTAGCGTAGGGGATGTGCAGGTCGACGCCGGCAGGCGGCTGCGGGTTGTAGTTGGACTGCTTGGAGATATAGACCGTCGTGTCGTTGGAAGGCACCAGGTCGTACTCGTAATGCACCCAAGCGCGGTACTTGACCGAGATATTCGATTCCAGACCCGTCGGATAGAGGTTGGCCGGGGTGGTGAAGCTCACCGACTGCGATCCGCTCACCGGCAAAGCGGTGGGCAGGTTGATGAACTCCTCGTGCCAGATGGGCAGGTTGGGCACCGTCACACCCGGCGTGTTCATAATCACTTGGTAGCCGATGGTCAGCTGCATGGAGGGTGTGATGGGCTTGCGACCCGTATTCTTCAGGGTAAGGGTGATGGTGGCGTTCTGCAGGTTGCAGCCCGTGGCGGGCGAACCCTGCGACACCGAAGCCATATAAGCCTGGATGTTGAAAGCGGGATAGACGTAGAAGCGCGATGAAGCCTCGTTGTTGTCCAGATTGAGGTCGCCCGGCAAGCTGAGGTGCACCACCACCGTCTGGGTGTCGATGACACCGATAGGCATAATAATATAGGTGGTGTCGGTCACCATGCCCTGTGTCGGGATGACCGTCACAGTCTCGGTGGGCGAGACGGCGCCGGTGACACCCGTCACATCGGCATACCACGTCACGTTGCGCTCGGAGGAGGAGCCGTTGTTGTAGAAGCTGGCCACCACCATAATGGTATCACCCTCGACGATATTGTCGGTCAGCACCGGATGGCTGATGGCAGCCACCGACACGTCGTGAGCCGGCATGGGATATTCGTGGGCACCGATGGTTGGCGGCGGAATCTGTGTACGCGTGGTACCATCGATATCCTCGGGGATGTCGAGGTTGTAGTGTGCCAGACCCGAGAGGTTACTGGTGGTCATGTGCAGGTCGTCGGCAGACACGAAGTAGGGCTGCAGGTTGTGCGAGGAGACATCGGTCTGGTTGGCCAGACGCAACGCCACCAGCGAGTTGGCCTCGCCGTTCCAGTAGGCCAAACGGGTGGTTGCGGTGGTGGTGTTCGAGTAGTAGTTATTGTAGTCGGAGATAACCACGGTGGCACCCGGCGTCACAAAGTAGGCGTAGCCGCCGGTGAAGTTCGAGAAGATATTGTTGCTCACATAGAGGTCGCGTGCGGTAGCACCCGCCATGAAGGCAGCCGTCGTGTTGCGGTTGTCGGAGGTGGCGAGACGCAGCGTGTTGAAGTAGACCTCGATGAAGCGCGACGAATCGGTGGAGGCGTCGTCGATGGTGATACAGGTGGAGACCACCGTCGAACCGGTGCTGGCACCCACGTTGCCGGAACCCGACACCGACACCATGTTGTTATGCAGCAACACCTTGTCGAGCGACTGGCTGGCACCGCGACAGGACTTGAGAAGGATACCCGTCTTACCACCGTTCTGAAGGTCGGAAAGGACCACGTTGTTCTTGCTGATGACCAGTGCACCGACGGAGTTGGCGACGCTGATACCCGTCAGCGGGCGACGGGCGACACTCATGCCCGAACGCACGGTACAGCGCTCGATGGTGAACTGATAGACACCCGACAGGTCGACACCCTTCGTGGTGAAGTTGGTGAGACGACAGCTGTCGAATTGCACCTGACGGCTGGAACCCGCCGAGACGCCGGTGCTCTTGATGGAGTAGTAGCCGCTGTCAAGGAGACAGCCCGTGAAGTAGAGTCCGTTGACGCCGCTGCCCAGCGCCACACACGAGGCGTTGGCGTTGTCGGCGGTGTTTTTGACACGGAGTGTCGCACCCTCGAAACGGATATTCGAAGCGTTGGCAACGGAGACCACATTATTGAAGTTGCCCGTTGCGGTGGATTTCATCGTCACATACTCGAAGCGGATATGTGCCGCGCTGTCGGCCAGCTTGACCACATAGTTGTTGGCGTTGGTGGGAGCAGCGGTAATCAAGACATCGGACGCCACACCCGTCGACGAGCGGAACGTAATCGTGTTCTGAGCCGACGCACCCTCGATGCGTGCGAGCTGGACCTGACCTTCATAGGTGTCCGGTTCCACCAGGAAGCGCACCGGTCCGGCGACGCCGACCGAGTTCAGCGTGTCGATGGCCTCGAGAATCGTGGCATAGGTACCCGTGGAGCCAATCGTGTAGTCGCCGCCACAGAAACGCACCTGCGCCACCATCTGGATGGTGTCGTTGGTCGGAATCAGGTCGCCCGTAGCATTGACCACGACGGTGATGAGGTGACGACCCGGCGTCATAGGCTGCATGGTGAAGGGCACGCTGACACGGCCACCGGTGGCGATGCTGCCCGAGGTGGCGATGTTCTGCCAGGCACCGTCGTCGACACGGTAGTGCAGCTGGTAGGAGGCGATGGCCTGGCTACCCAGGTTGATGACCCGCACCGAAATCGGGGCACTGGCACACGACGTATGGGTAACGGTGTCAACACCGGCGGGCCACTCGATCATAGCCTCGTTGGCGGGGATGCCCGTCAACGACACCACGACGCGCAGACTGGAGCCTTCGCAGTGTTCGGCGCTCTGACCGAAACGGATATTCGGACGATAGCTGCTGCGCTGGCCGGCCGAGGTGAGGCCGCAGACTTGGGTGTTGTTGTTGCTTACATAGAGGGCGCGGTTCGAAGCGGTGGTGTAGGCGGTGGAGAGACCTGTCGAGATGGCGGCCGGCAACTCGCGGCACACCTGCACCACGATGTTGGAGACACCGTCCCAGACAAAGGCCGAATCCAGGTTGTGGACAATCCATTCGTCGGCACGATGGACGACGAAGTTGTCGGAGGCATAGTAGCCCTGTGTCGCCAACCAGTTGTTGCCGCTGGCGGCAAAGACATCCTGCGTGGTGGTGCCCATAGAGATGGCGTAGTTGGCGAAAGAGACCGTCTGGAGGTTGCCATACAGCGAGTCGAGGCAGAACGAAACCGTGTTGATGTCGCCCGGCTGCACACCGGCTGCCAGCAACTCGGCCGCCGTGTATATATACTGCTCACGTGCATACTTACGCAGCGTGTTGTAGGGCGACGGCGTCATGGTGCTGGTGGGCGAAGTGGTCGTGGCGCCCGTGCCAATCTGGTGCTGGTTGGGCAGTATCGACACACCTTTCACGAAGAAGGTGTCGGGCAGATAGAGATGCGGTGTGGTATAGCTGTTGCTCGTGCTCAACAGATTGTCCTCGCTGTCGTACCAGCGGAAGGTCTGCGTGGCGGGATCAAAGCCCTGCGGTGCCAATGTCAGCGTCTGGCCATAGGCACAGGTCTGGCTGGTGGCGATATTGGGCAGCAGCGGGGTGAACATCGACAGGGCCGACGCATGCACCGAGTCGTTGGCACGCGTGATGTCGCCCGTGTAGCGCTCCACCCAGAAAGTGATGTGATAAGTCGTATCGGACTGAGCATGCATGTTCAGCGGCGTCGAGAAGGTGTGGACCATCGACTGGCCGGCACCCAGGCCGGCGCTGATGACGTCCGTACCTGTGGTATGGCCATCGCTGAAATGCACCGTGAAGCTGGACGAGGCATAGACACCGAAGTTCGTCAGGGTGACGGTCAGCTGCTCGTCGCCGAGGTTACAGCCTTCCGGCACGACGGGATCCGACACGGCGAGGTCGACGGTGGGACGACCGGTGACGGTGACATTGACGCGGGCACGATCACCTGCGCAGAAGCTGGGGTCGTAGATAATCAACGCGTCGTTGGTGGTACCCAGCGTCATCGGGTCATCAGCCGATGCCAGTGTCCAGTAGTTCTTGGTATTGTCGGGCGTAGCGTTGACGTTGACCGGCCAGCTGGTGCGACGGGCACCCGCCACGCCGGTGTTCAGGGTCACACCCGTGCCCGTCCACATATAGGAGGGAATCGACAGGTTGTTCCAACCGGAGTAGGTGGTGATATTGTTGAATGCCGCCACATCCGCCAGGCCGCCGCCGTCACGGTAAATCACGGCGAAGTCGGTCGACGAGCTGGGCACCGTACCCGAGCTGTTGATGGTATAGTAGAGCGTCTTGGTCGAGTCGGTGGTGGTGCCGTTGACAAACTGGAAGACGATGGAGGCCGACGGCTGAATCGTCACAGCGGGCAACTGGATAATCTTATTGAGCGTGAGCGAGGCGCTGAGGATCTGCAGCGTGTCACCCTCCAGGTTGACCGCATGGTCACCCACGTTGGTCATCTCGACCGCAAAGGCGGTATTGGAGCCAAACCACGAAGGATAGGGATCGGTGTGACCGGCGGCGGTACGCGACAGCTGCACCTCGGAGATCTTCATCATGCCCATGTCGCGCTGCTGCGCCACGAAGAACGCAGTGTCGTCGTAGAGCACCGGTGTCGTGAAGCTGGAACCGACATGGATGGGAGTGGTTGCCAGCGAGTCGGCATACCAGTAGATGCTCGACGGCTGACGACGGCTGGCGCTGTAGATACCCACCGGCCAGGTGGTCACACCCGAGGTGACCGAGAGGGTGGCGGCGGTGGAGTACGGCACCGACACCGACGGTGCGACAGGTGCCGTGGGATGGTAGCGCAGGATGACAGAGGTACGCATCGTGTCGTTGGTGGTGTTGGGGTCGATGGTCGACTCCAGCCACAACATCAGGTCGTGAGTGATGTCACCCGTGGGGTTGGAGGGCAGGTTCAGGTTCGTCGAGCTGAAGAAGGTCGCCGTGTCGCCCGCCGGCACCACGCAGGTGACCGGCGTGCTGCCCACCAGCGTGCCGCTGCGGTAGTGCAGCGTCAGGGTGCCCGACGTGGCGGGGTCGTAGTTGCGCACACCGCTGTTTTGCAGCACCACATGCAGAGGGATAGACGACGAGGAGCCGCAGTATTCATGTTCGGGCGAAGCCAACGCGGCGATGGTGAAGTCGTAATACAACGCCTCGAACTCCATCGCACCGGCGCAGGGCGACTGCGCGTCGCGGGCGGTGCCGAACATATCGGTCGTCACCTCCGCCAACGGGGTGGCGCAGCCTTTGATGACCGAGTTGTAGGCACGAAGGTCGACGAGGCTACCGTTCAGGAAGGTGGGGGCCACCACAATCGACTGGGTGTCGGCAGGCACCTGGGCGATCCATTCGGCCAGCGTGATGCAGAGTGTGTTGACATGTTTGTTGAGCGCACCACCGGCGGAGTAGTAGACATTGTGTCCCACCGTGGCGTTGGTGGCGTTGCGGGAGTCATAGCTGAAAGCCATATTGTTGCCATCCACACAGGCGATGACATTGTTGACCATGCGCACCTGCGTCAGCGTGCCGGCGCCGCTACCCATGGTGACGGCGGCCTGGTTGCGACGGTTGGGGGCATTCATGCGCACCGAGTTGTAGGCAAAGGTCGTGTGCTCGCCCGAGATGAAGTTGACCGGCGTAGACATCTGCAGCGCCTGTCCATCGTCCTCGCAGACCACCATGTTGTTGGCAATCACGACAGGCACCTGTGCGGTACCCGCCAGCTGCGCCAGACCCATGGCACTGGCACCATGCGAGGTGTAGAGCTTGTTGGCCGTCACACGCGAAGAGCCGGAGCAGCCCTGCATCAGCAACACATAGCTGACGCTGGAGGTGACGTCGTTGAGGAAGTTGCTATCGATAAGCACATTGTCCTGATACATCGCCTTGATGGCGGTGGTGCTCTGTGCGCTGAACTCGCTGTGCAGCACCTGGTTGTCGATAGAGTGGCTCTCGGGACCGTTGCCGGTGAAGTCCACACCGGTGGCGCCACCCTGCAGGCGGCAGCGGTCGATCACAATCGAGTCGGCACCGGACGAGGCAATCAGCGCAGCGACATAGTTGCTGCCGTTGTCCTCGAACCAGCAGTTTTCAAACTGGCAGTCGTTGGAGCTGCCGGACATGCGCACCATATACTGCAGCGCCGTGGCGGTCTGCGGACGGACGAAGCCGATATTGTGGAAACGCAGGTGCGCCACCGTGCGCAGGTCGACCAACGTGGTGGTGTTGGCGTCTGCCTCGAACCACACGCTGTCGGACAGCGGCTCGAAGGTCACCGTGTTGGTGGAGGAGCTGCCCGGGATGACCGGAATGGTCATCGCGCTGTAGGCGCCGGCAGAGAGTTTGACGGTCAGCGGACCGTCGACACCGCAGCGCGACAGCGAGAAGAGGAAGTTGTCGAGCGTGGCGTAGTCGGCATTGGCGCCACCGACCTGAAGCACGCCGCTCAGAGCGCCGGAGCAGGCGATAAAGTCGGTACAGGTCGTATCGTTGTACGGCTCATGGTCACGATACTGCGTACTCGACACCGTGATGGTGTCACCCACCCATGCACAGATGGAGTGGAAGCCGACGGTGAAGAGCTGCGAGTTCGACACACGCACCCGCACACTGTCGCCACCGGCCAACGTGCCCTGCCAGGTGTAGGAGACGGGCGCGCCGTTATCCACCGAATAGCTGATGGGCACAGAGTTGATGACATGTGCACCGTAGTTCTTCAGCCAGACGACCACCGAGTCGGGCACATCGGAACGCGAGGCGTTGTACTCGCTGGGATAGGCCATCGCGCTAATACCGCAGTCGTAGACCAGCGGCTGGTTGACCTTGGCCGTCAAGAAGACGTGCGGCAGCGTGGAGGCCGTGTCGATATAGATGTTGTTGGGGTCGTAGTAGCTCTCGTCGAAGAAGTCGGAGCCCAGGTTGGCGTTGTTGCCACCCACGTACACCGTACGCTTCGAGCTGTTGGCCACCGGCATCACCTTGACCGATGTGGCGGCGGGGTCGGTGTTGGCGTTATCGTAGGTGATACGTATCAGGATGTCCTGACCCGCATAGAAGAACGTGTCCTGGAAAGCAATGTTGATGTTCGAGTTGGCCGGAGTGCCAGCGGTGATGACCAGCGGTGCGTCGTAGACCGCCTTCATGAAGCCGCTGTAGAAATAGCCGTTGGGCGATGCCGTGTAGTTACTCGGCACATTGGCTATGCGCACCTGGAAACGTTCGCGGTTCTGCAGCGCGGTAGTGCTCTGGTGTGTGGTGAAAGCGAGGGAGGTGATGGCGCCCGGTCCGTAGCCAGCGGCACGCAGGCGCGCGCTGTCGACCACAAACTCGCTGCGGTTATCGCCGTAGGCCGGGAAGGGATAGTTGATGGAACCGCCCAGCGAGGAGGTATTTCTAACCAGATTGCTCGCATTGGCCGTACCACGCACGCAGGCATAGCTGAGCCAGGCGCTGCTGCTGGTAGGATAGGTGACGGTGTTGCGGTTCGACGTGGCGTCGCGGGCAACCAGATGCCAATACATCAGCGTGTCGTAACCCTCAAAGGGGATGCGCACCTCGAAACGGTGCGGCACAGAGGCCATCTCCGTCATCGTCACACGGTGCTCCGTGGGGTCAGAGGCGACCTTGTAGACCACGTACACCGAATCCGGGTCGATAAAAATCCCATGCAGTTCATCGGTCGTGATGTCGGCAGCGATGCGGGCGCCACGGCTGTTGGGATAGGTGTAGGCGTCAGGCATGTCGACCATGCTGAGCGACGGCGTGATGATGGCGTCGGGGCTCACCTTCAGCTGCACATCGTCCAGATACCAGCCCGCATTCGTCGAGCCGCTGGCGGTGCGCGCCATCAGGGTGAAACGGACGAGCAGCTTGCGACCCACCGACGACTGGTTGGCCAGGTAGGCGTCGAAGTCGAAACGCTCATGCCGCCACATGCTGTTGGTGACGTTGTTCGCCGTCCAAGCGTCGTAGGCGCTGGCACAGAAGGAACCACGATCGTAAAAGTCATTGCTATAGGTACCCTCCGTGATGTTGTAGTAGTTGTTGGTCACCTTGGACCAGTCATTGTCTACACCCGGACGTTTGATTTCAATGACACCCACCAGCGAGGAACGGTTGCAAGTGCTCGGATCCACGTTGCAGATGTGCATAAACTCCAGCGAGAAATGCTGCCACGAGCTGTTGGTCAAGTTGATGGTGTCCAACATCACCGTCACCGCGGTGGCGGTGTGCGACATCTTGAGTGCACGTGCGCCAGCGGCGGCAACAGTGGTCTGCGGGGCTGCGGTGCCCTGCTGGATCGTGTAGTTTGTGGGTTCACCCGTCTCAAATCCCTGCGAGTAGACCGTGGTGATTTGAGCCCTGCCGACCAGTGCCAGACAAGCAAACAAACAGAAGAAAAGTAACGACTGTTTTTTCATGAGATTATTTTATCTTTTTGTTTTTCAAATGTATACAACGTGCTGAAACAAAAACAGCACACCTAATGAAGTACAAATATACATTTTTTTTCAAAAACAGCGCCATTACAAGGAATATAATAATAAAAAAGCCCGCCGAATGGCGGGCTTGGATTTCGATACACGTAACATGGTCACTCGCCGCGTTGCCGCAGAGCCTCGTACATGAAAAGGGCGGCAGCCACCGACACGTTGAGCGACTGGACGCCACCCACGATGGGGATGCGGGCATGCCGGTCGGCCAACCGCAGCAAATCGGGCGAGACCCCCTTGTCCTCCGACCCCATCAGTAGCAGCGTGGGCTGGGTGTAGTCGACCGCAGCGTAGGAGTCCGACGCCTTTTCCGACGCCACCACCACCTGCATTCCCAGCGCTTTGGCGACATTGACAACCGTCTTCAGGTTGTCCTCCCGACAAACGGGCAGGTGCATCAACGCCCCCGCCGAGCTCTTGACGGCGTCGGCCCCAATCTGCGCACTGCCGTGCTTGGGCACCACCAGCGCGTCGACACCGGCACAGACCGCGGTACGGGCGATGGCACCCACGTTGCGCACATCGGTGACATGGTCGAGCAGCACCACGAAAGGCGACTTGCCCGCATCCAGCAGCGACTGCACCAGCGGCTCGAAGTCACGGTATTCGATGGGCGAGACGATGGCGACAACGCCCTGGTGATTGTTGCGTGTCAGCGCATTGAGTTTTTCCACCGGCACATACTGGCTGGGGATGCCCGCCTCGCGGAGACGGCCTTTCAACTCACCCAGCAGGTCGCCCTGCAGACCGGCGCGCAGCAGCACCCGGTCGATTTGCCGACCGGCGTCGATGGTCTCAATGACGGGGCGCATGCCGTAGACGATATTTTGCTCACCCTTCGGTGACGGCTTCTGACGAGAAACTTTGTCCATCTTTCATCCAGATTTTTCGGTCGGCCATTTCAGCCAACTCGGGGTTGTGGGTAACGATTACAAACGATTGGTTATACTGCTCGCGCAGCGAGAAGAAGAGGTGGTGCAGCTCACGCGCATTGACCGAGTCGAGGTTGCCCGACGGCTCGTCGGCCAACACCACGTCGGGCCGGTTGATGAGCGCCCGCGCCACCGACACCCGCTGCTGTTCGCCACCCGACAAGGCCACAGGCTTGTGGTCAGCTCGCGCCTCCAGGTGCAGAAACGTGAGCAGTTCCATGGCTCGCTGACGCGCCTCGCGCATCGACAAGCCCGCTATCAGGGCGGGTATGCAGACATTCTCCAAGGCGGTGAATTCGGGCAGCAGGTTGTGGGACTGGAACACAAAGCCGATGTGGCGGTTGCGGAATGCAGCCAGCTGACGTTCAGGCAGCTGTACGATATCGACCTGCGTCGTCGACCCGCCGTCCGTCATCTCGTAGAACACCTGTCCCGAATCCGGACGGTCAAGCGAGCCCAGTATCTGCAACAGTGTGGTCTTGCCGGCACCCGAGGCGCCGACAATGGAGACCACCTCGCCGCAGTCGACGGTCAGGTTCACATCCCGCAGCACCTGCAAAGTGCCGTAACGTTTGTTGATATGTGTAGCTGTTATCACAGTGTATTTACATTTGTCTTAACTACTTAACCACTACACCTCCACTCCATTCAAGAAGGTACGCTCAACCTTGTTCTCGCCGAAGCTGTAGGGCATATAGGCGTAGCTCGGTATCGGTTTGGTAATGTAGAAATTGGCTTTCTTACCCACGGCGATGGAACCCAGCTCCTGGCTCACGCCCATGGCATAGGCCGTATTGAGGGTGGTGGCGTTGAAAGCCTCTTCTGGCGTGAGACGATAGCGGATGCAGGCCATCGAGAGGATGAGCTGCATATTGTTCGACGGTGCCGTGCCCGGGTTGTAGTCGGAGGCCATCGCCACAGGCAGACCCGCGTCAATCATCTTGCGCGCAGGAGAGAGCGGCAGATTGAGGAAGAAGGCGCAGCCCGGAAGAACGGTAGGCATCGTCTCGCTGCCTTTCAGGCACTCGATTTCTGCATCGCCCATCTGCTCAAGATGGTCGACGGAGATGGCACCGTATTTCACACCCACCTGTACGCCACCGGAGATGGCCATCTCGTTGGCGTGAATCTTCGGCCGCATACCGTATTTGATGCCTGCCTCCAGAATGCGCTCGGTGTCCTCGACGGTGAAGAAGCCCTGGTCGCAGAACACATCGATGAAATCGGCCAGTCCTTCGCCCGCCACCAATGGTATCATCTCATTGATAACCAAGTCGACATAGTCCTCCTGGTGGCCGCGGTATTCCATCGGGATGCCGTGGGCTCCAAGGAAATTCGACTTAATGGTCAGGGGTGAGTTCTCTTTGAGACGGCGTATCACGCGCAGCAGCTTCAGCTCACTCTCGGTGGAGAGGCCGTAACCACTCTTGATTTCAATGGCACCCGTACCCAGACGGATCACCTCCTCGAGGCGCTGCTGGGCCATGTCGTAGAGTTCTTCTTCCGAGGCCGCCGCCGTCGCCTTGGCGGAGTTGAGGATGCCGCCGCCCCGCTTGGCAATCTCCTCATAGCTGAGACCGCGGATCTTGTCGACAAACTCCAACTCACGTGAGTTGGCATAGACCAGGTGTGTGTGCGAGTCGCAGAACGACGGGATGACCATGCGGCCAGCCGCATCGACCTCGCGGTCGAATGGAGAATGGAGAATTGAGCGTTGAGAGTTCTTTAACTCTTCCATCTTGCCGAAGGCGGCGATTTTGCCGTCTTCAATGACGAGGTAGGCATCCTTGATGGTCTCCAGCTGCGCCATCTCTTTACCTTGCTTGCGCAGCACCGGGGAGCCCTCCACGCCCACCAGTTCTTTGATATTTTTGATTAAGGTTTTCATGATTGGGTTTTCTGTTTTTAGGACTTATTATGACCTATAAGACCTATTACGACCTATAAGACTTATATTATTAGAAGTCTAACTCCTGCTGACTACCGTTTTGTTTGAATTTGCCCAGGTGCTGGTAGGCTTGGGCGGTCACCTCGCGGCCGCGGGGGGTGCGCATCAGGTAGCCCTCTTGGATGAGGTAAGGCTCATAGACCTCTTCGACGGTGCCGGCGTCCTCGCCGACGGCGGTGGCGATGGTGTTGAGACCCACGGGGCCACCCTTGAACTTGTCGATGATGGTGGTGAGAATGCGGATATCCATCTCGTCCAAGCCGTTGCGGTCTACATTCAGCGCCTGCAGCGCATAGCGCGCGATGTCCAGTGTGATGGTGCCGTCGCCCTTAACCTGGGCGAAGTCGCGCACACGGCGCAGCAGCCTGTTGGCGATACGCGGTGTGCCGCGGCTGCGGCGGGCTATCTCGATGGCGCTTTCGCTGGTGATCTTCACATCCAGCAGCCCCGCCGAACGGTTGACGATATGCGTCAGTGTCTCGGCGTCGTAATACTCCAGTCGGCTGTTGATGCCGAAGCGGGCACGCAAAGGTGCCGTCAGCATGCCGCTGCGGGTGGTGGCACCGATAAGGGTGAACGGTTTGAGGTTGAGCTGCACCGACCGTGCCGCGGGACCGCTCTCAATCATAATATCGATGCGGAAATCCTCCATCGCGCTGTAGAGGTACTCCTCCACCACAGGCGACAGGCGGTGTATCTCGTCGATAAAAAGCACATCGTTGGGCTGCAGCGAGGTGAGCAGTCCTGCCAGGTCGCCCGGCTTGTCGAGCACAGGACCGCTGGTGGTCTTGATGCCCACCCCCAGCTCGTTGGCGATGATATTGCTGAGTGTCGTCTTGCCCAGACCCGGCGGCCCATAGAGCAGCACATGGTCCAGCGGCTCGCCACGGTCGCGGGCGGCACGGACAAACACACGCAGGTTGTCGACCACCTGCCGCTGTCCGGCGAAACTGTCGAAACCCTGCGGGCGCAACGCGCGTTCCATCTCACGTTCCTGCACCGACTGGCCCTTGCTTGTGGCATCCAGATTGTCGTTCATTGAGTCTTATTATTAGCGTTGCAAAGATACAAAAATGCATCCATATATACTAAACGCTCATCGGAGTCGTTATACTAAATAAATAGGAGTTATAGTGGAAGAGTAACTCCCCCCAACAAACGAAAATTCCACACACTATGAAATCAATAATTGTAGGTACCGATTTTTCTGAAGGGTCATACGTGGCTTTGGAAGTAGCCGTCGACATTGCCCGCGCGTTGAAAGCCAACATCAAGCTGGTATGGGTACAAAAAGAGCGCATCCTGTCCAGCGACGAGGAGCGCGAGACCCTGCGCCGTCTCTCCGCCGAGAAGATGGAGCTGCTCTGTGCCAAGCACAAGGAGCAGCTCGCCCCGCTGGAGATCCATTATGAGGTGAAGGTGGGTCGCGTGTCGAGTGTGCTGGCCGACATGGCGCGCAAAGAGAACGCCCCCATGATTGTCATCGGCACCAACGGTGCCAGCGGTTTCGAGAAATACTGGATGGGCAGCACCGCCGTACGCATCGTGCAGGAAGCCCCCTGCCCCACCCTCTCCATCCGCCAGGGTTTCAACTTCCACAAGGCGCTGGAGCACATCGTGGTACCCATCCGCGTCTCCACCAGCTCGCGCGAGAAGGTGCGTCCCGCCTGCATGATGGCACGCATCTTCGGGTCGCACATCCACATCCTCGGACTGAGCGACGTTCCCGACGAAGAGCCGACGCTGCAGGCCTACATGAAGCAGTCAGCCGACTACCTGGAGGCGGAGAACATCCCCCACACCTCGGTCATCAGGAAGTCCACCAACGCCTGCGACACCATCCTCTCCTACGCCTACGAGATCAACGCCGACCTGCTGGTCATCCACACCGAGCAGGACAAATTCGTGAAACAGCTGTTCCTGGGCACCAACGCCCAACAGATTGTCCACAAGTCGCAGATTCCCGTGCTGAGTCTCCATCCCGAAGATTATATCAACTTTGCCCGATAACGACATCCTCATCGTCGGTGCCGGCGCCGCCGGCCTGATGGCTGCCACCGTCGCCGCCCAGCGCGGGCTGCGTGTGCTGCTGTTGGAGAAGATGGACCAGCCGGGACGCAAGCTGCGCATCACCGGCAAGGGTCGCTGTAACCTCACCAACACCGCCACGCTGAAAGAGACGCTGCCCCACATCGGCTCCGACAGCCGTTTCCTGCGCAACTGCTACGCCCGTTTCTTCAACCGCGAGCTGATGGAGTTCTTCGAACAGCGCGGCGTACCCCTGGTGGAGGAGCGTGGCGGACGTGTCTATCCCGCCAGCGGTCGTTCGCTCGACATATTCCTGGCACTGGTCAACGAGTTGGAGCACAACGACCGTGTCACTATTCGCAAGAACAGCCTCGTGAAATCGCTGCTTATGGCGACACCGTTGCATGCCGACGACAAGCCCCGCATCCGCGGCGTGCGGCTGCAGAACGGCGACACCCTGGCGGCGCCACATGTCGTCGTCGCCACCGGCGGACTCTCCTACCCCACCACCGGCTCTACCGGCGCCGGACTGCTCTGGGCACAGGAGTGCGGCCACACCGTCATACCTGCCGTTCCATCGCTAGTGCCGCTGGTATGCAACGACACGCTGCCTGCCGACCTGACGGGTTTCGTGCTGCGCAACGTGCGACTGACCATCACGCAGGCCAACGGACACAAACTCTGTGAGCATTTCGGCGAGATGTGCTTCACCGAGGACGGCATCGGCGGCCCCATCGTGCTGTCGGCCAGCCGACAGGTGAGTCGTCGCCTGCACGACGGCGAGACGCTGACGGCACATATCGACCTAAAGCCCGCCATCGAGACGGCAGAGCTGGACCAGCGGCTCATCCGTGATTTCGATGCCAACGGACGCCGGCTGTTCCACGACGCGCTGCGGCTGTGGCTGCCCGCCGAACTGGTGCCGCTGGCACTGCAACGGCTGCATATCGAATACTACAAGCGGCTGCACCAGATCAATGCAGACGAGCGCAAGCGGCTGCGCAATTTCCTAAAAGACTGTACGCTGTCCCTTACCGGCACCCGATCGTTCAACGAAGCCATTGTCACGCAGGGCGGCGTCAGCCTCAAAGAGGTGAACCCACAGACCATGGAGTCGAAACTCGTCGACGGACTCTACTGGATTGGCGAGGTACTCGACCTCGACGCCGACACCGGCGGCTACAACCTCCAGATCGCCTTCTCCACCGCCTACGCCGCCGCCAACGCCATCGCTACGCGTTGAGTGCGGCATCGAGCCGTTGCTCGGCTTCTTCCCAGTCGTTCATGCGGCGCTCGAGCTGGTTTTTCAATGTCTCGTAGCCGGCATAGAAATCGGCACCCTGCAATTCGCCCGATGCCAGTACGGCCTCCTGCTCGGCAATCTGCTGTTCGAGAATGGCAATCTCCTCCTCACACTGTTTCACGGCCTGACGCAGCTGGCGCAGCTTGCGTTCGCGTTCCTTCGACTGCAGATAGTCGTCCTTGGAGCTGCGCTGCGGCTTGGTCTCAACAGCCTGCGGCGCCACGGCGGCGGGACGCTTGGCATCCAACGCCTTGAGGTCCTCCAGCCGTCGCCATTCGAGGAACTCGAAGATGTCGCCCTTGAACTCATGCACCCCCCCGTCGCGGAACTCGTAGAGGGTCTCCGTCAGTCCCTGTAGGAAGTCGCGGTCGTGCGACACCACAATCAGGGTGCCCTTGTATTGCAGCAGCGCATTCTTGAGGATGTCCTTGGAATCCATGTCGAGGTGGTTGGTGGGCTCGTCGAGCACCAGCAGGTTGAACGGCGTAAGCAACAGCTTGGCCAATGCCAACCGGGCTTTCTCGCCACCGCTGAGCACCTTGACTTTCTTCTCGATATCGTCGTTGTCGAACAGGAAGCTGCCGAGGATGTTGCGAATCTTGGGACGGATGTCGCCCACGGCGATGTCGTCGATGGTCTGGAACACCGTCTTCTCGCCGTCGAGCATGGCGGCCTGGTTCTGGGCGTAGTAGCCCACCTTAACCTGTGTGCCCAGACGGAACTGACCCGTCTGGTCGGTGATTTCGCCGACGATGATCTTGGCCAGCGTGGATTTACCCTCGCCGTTGCGACCTACGAAGGCGATCTTGCTGCCCGACGTCACCAGCATATCCACCCCGTCGAAGACCTGGTTGTCGCCGTAGGCCTTGCCCAGGTTTTTCGCCTCGACGACAATCTTGCCGCTGTGCGGTGCGGGCTGGAAGTGGAAATGGATGCTCTCGGTCGACACCTCGTCGACGCGCACCATCTCCATCTTGTCGAGCATCTTGATGCGGCTCTGCACCTGGCGCGACTTGGTGGCCTTGTAGCGGAAACGCTCGATGAAGGCCTCAATCTGCGCCACCTGC
>LXOW01023977.1_pt1 | contig 22758 bp, 21 predicted proteins | sample 1368591 | NCBI WGS metagenome assembly LXOW01 (sample SAMN04884650, study PRJNA319009) | bovine gut metagenome | isolation source: Cow rumen | host: Bos taurus | place: Italy: Legnaro (PD) | collected 2014-07-09
CTCATCATCTACGGCGGCAACGGCGCCATCTTCCAGAACTGGGCACAATACCGCCTCGTGATGCAGTACCTCGCCAACATGGACGAAGACCAGACCTTGGCCATGTACAGCGGTCACCCGATGGGACTCTTCCCCTCGCATAAGGACGCCCCGCGTGTGGTGGTCACCAACGGCATGATGATTCCGAACTACAGCAAGCCCGACGACTGGGAGCGATACAACGCCCTCGGCGTGACGCAATACGGACAGATGACTGCTGGCTCCTATATGTATATCGGCCCCCAAGGCATCGTCCACGGCACCACCATTACGGTGCTGAATGCAGCCCGCAAGCAGGGTGGCGGAACAGCTGGCAAGCTGTTCATCACCGCTGGTTTGGGCGGCATGAGTGGCGCTCAACCCAAAGCCGGTAACATCGCAGGTGTGGTGAGCATCACCGCTGAAATCAACCCTGCTGCCACGCAGAAGCGCTATCAGCAAGGCTGGGTGGATGAGGTGTACGACAACATCGAGGAACTCTTCAAGCACGTCAACGCGAGCCTCGCCAAGAAGGAAGCCCGCTCGTATGCCTATCAGGGCAACGTGGTGGACCTCTGGGAGTATGCCGCTGAGCACAACATCCACGTCGACCTCGGCTCCGACCAGACCTCGCTCCACAATCCGTGGGCAGGCGGTTACTATCCCGTCGGACAGTCGTTCGAGGAGTCGAAGACCATGATGGCCGAGAACCCCGAGCTCTTCAAGGAGAAGGTGCAGGCTTCGTTGCGCCGCCATGTGGCCGCCATCAACAAGCTGACCGCCAAGGGCATGTACTTCTTCGACTACGGCAACGCCTTCCTGCTGCAGTCATCACGCGCTGGTGCCGACATCATGAAAGAAGACGGCACCTTCCGTTATCCTTCCTACGTGCAGGACATCATGGGCCCGATGTGCTTCGACTACGGCTTCGGTCCTTTCCGTTGGGTGTGCGCTTCGGGCAAGCCTGAAGANNGGTTCGCAGGCCCGTATCCTCTACGCCGACTGCGAAGGCCGCACCAAGATTGCCGCTGAGTTCAACAAGGCCATCGCCGATGGTCGCTTGAGCGGTCCCGTGGTGTTGGGTCGCGACCACCACGATGTATCCGGCACCGACAGCCCGTTCCGTGAGACCTCCAACATCTACGACGGTTCATCCTTCACCGCCGATATGGCTGTGCAGAACGTCATCGGCGACGGTTTCCGTGGAGCCACGTGGGTGAGCATCCACAACGGCGGTGGTGTAGGCTGGGGCGAAGTCATCAACGGTGGCTTCGGTATGGTGCTCGACGGCACGCCTGAGGCCGACCGCCGACTCCACTGCATGCTGCATTGGGACGTGAACAACGGCATCGCCCGTCGCAACTGGGCCCGCAACGAAGGTGCCACCTTCGCCATCAAGCGCGCCATGGAGGCTGAACCAAGACTGAAAGTCACGCTGCCGAATCTGGTGGAAGACGATATTTTGGAGAATCTGTTTTGATAGAATTGGACGTTTGTAGAGACGGTGCATGCACCGTCTCTACCTCCTACAACAAAGAGGGCGACTAAAAAGGTCGCTCTCTTTTGTTTAACTTTTGTCTCGTATTGCAAATGCTGAGGCGGAGCTTCAACAGGTCATAGTTCAAACACAACGCTCCATTCCTTACACAGTTTTTCTAAAGTCCAAGAAGCGTTGAGACCGCTTGTTTCTGGCAAACGAAACACTTTGATGGATTGTCCGAACTGATTTTGTAGTTTTTCTCCAAACTCTTTGTATTTTCCATAACCATTTATGGCTATCTTTGTTATAGTCGGATTTTTTCTAACAAAACCAACAATATCGTTTGGAATTCCTTCTAGGATACCTTTATCCGTGCTATTAGTTCGCTCAACAAACTGATAATAATCCCAAATTACGACATGCAAATGTTCTAATAACACCTTTTTCTCGGTATAATTTGTAGGCATTTTTTGTGTTGCTAATTTTGCCAACATCTTCCACATCCGATTGCCATTATCATAATAATACTCATTGGCACTAATAGAATTCTTCCCTGGTATTGTTCCCAAAATCANNTTAGTGGAGGAAAACCTTCTACAATAGTTGAATCATTCTTTTTCATGTCAGTTTAATTTTAATGAAGATAAGATAGATTAGTATAATTCCTCAGCCCCACCATAGTAATCGTAGACATCTTGATAATCAAAGTCTAATTGTTCTAAGATTTCCTCTGAAGACAGGCCGGTATTTATCTTGTTACCACCAGGTAAAGTTAAGACTACTCCATTGTTCCCATCATAGCTATTTACCCTTGGCATAATAGATTCTCCTTTTTTAGGGATTCTTTCCGGGTGAGCTNNATACCTTGGATAATTATACACCTTCTCCACTTTTGGAGCTGAGTATCTTTCATCTAAATAATCCACAAGCAACGCTAACGGAGGATGACATATTTTAATTATTTGCTTGCAAAGGTACAAAACTTTTGGGAAAGTTTGCCTACTGCTGTTTTTCATCCCAGAAAAAATCAAAAAGAGGGCGCGACAACCATGCCGTGCCCTCTTACTGTATTTTCTATTTTGCATTAAAATACTGATAATCAATACTTTTTAGACTAACAATTCAAACAAAAGTGGAACTTTTGGATTTTATAACAAACAGAAACTCATAGTAATGATAAACGAAGAAAAAAATACAATCATTAATACTGATAAGCAACCGTTTTTTTTCTTTTCTTCTTTTTTCACTTTTTCTCTTTCTTTTTCTTGTTTTGTTTTGATTTCTCGTCTCATTATCTCTTGTTGCATTTCTTGTGAGACAGAGGGATTTTTCAAAAGAGCATTTAATATTTGAATGTCCTTACTTTGCATTAGTTTCTTTAAAACATTTTCATTCATCGATCTGTAAGCTAACAACATATAATCATTCAAATTCAAACTCCTTCCGTTATATGAAGATAATCCATTAATTACAGCTTGTTCGTTTTCATAAATAATACGTTTTCTTTCATTTAAAACAACCGCTTCTTTTTCTTTTCGCATTTGTAATTGTCTGGCTTTTTCAGCCTTTCGGGCTTCTTCGACTCTTTTTCTTTCATCTTCCTCTGCTTTTCTCTTTTCTTCTAAAAAAATATACTCTGCTGCCTCTGATTCAAAATACTTTGCAGTCATAATGTCATTATCAATGCGTGGGAATCTTGGGCCATCAATTCCCATACCAAAAGCTCCAATACTACTTTTTTCAACAAAGAGTAGCCTCAGCTCTTCTTGTAATTGTTTAATGTAATATGAATTTTGGTATTCTTCACGTTTGTTTTGTTCAGAACTAATTTTGCTTCTCAGCATAGAAATCTTTTCTTCAAGTATTCGATATTGTTGTTCCTCTTGTTTGTATGTTCTCATAGCCTCATCCCTATAACGCAACACCCTGTTTCTTTCATCTCTCCAGCAAGCATCACAATAGATTCTATTGGCATTAGTACGATAATAACCATTAGATGGCCGACCACAAATACTACACATTCTCATTTTGGTAAAACTTGGAACCGTGATGTACACGATTTGATTTTTTCTTTCCAGCACCTCAAAGGACAAATTATACAAAAGAAGCGTGGCACTGATATACCACAATCTTAAACTGGAGGTCGTGAGAAACACAGAATGTAATAATCAGTCCATGCTATAGCGCAAACCTATTATATAATTCGGAATTTTTCACGTTCCCAGCCACAAGACAAGCATAACGCTTCGTGTTTCTAAATGTCGGCGGCAGAATGTCCGCCATAAGAACCGCAGCAAATATACAACTTTTTTTGTTGGGCAAGCAAAACAATGTAGAATTTTAAGTAAAGACGTAGCGCACTACATCTCTACAGGAGGGTGACTAATAATAGTCATTCTCTTTCTTTTTTTATGTTAGTCCAATAGGATTTCAGAATGCTGGACGGACAGCGGCACTCCCTCCTGCGTGAGGTAGAACATCTAAAGGATGACGGACTTAGTGCCTCGGTTCTCACCGTGATGGATGGTGTTGACCATCTCGACGACGGCCTCTCCCTCATGCACCACTTTCACCTTGGTGTACAAACTGACGATAGTCAGTTCACTCTGTACCATAACACCGTGGTTCATCACAGGAATGCAAAAATACAGATTTCTTGATTATCAAATCACAAGTTTTTTGGAAACCTTCAATTTGAAAGGAAATTTTTTGTACTTTTGCCGCCGTTTTTGAAAGAGCTATTCTTATGATTAACATAACCTTCCCTGACCAGAGTGTCAGACAATATGAAGCCGGTGTAACACCGTTGGATATCGCCAAGAGCCTAAGTGAAGGATTGGCACGTAACGTGTTGTCAGCCAAAGTGAACGGCAAGATGTGGGATGCCATGCGCCCCGTCAATGAGGACGCCACCATCCAACTCTTCACTTGGGATGATCCCGAAGGAAAGTCCACCTTCTGGCACTCATCGGCCCACCTCATGGCCGAAGCCATCGAGGCCCTGTATAAAGGCGTGAAGTTCGGTATCGGCCCCGCTGTAGATGCCGGTTTCTACTACGACATTGACACAGGCGATATGACTTTGACCGAAGCCGACCTCGTTGCCATCGAAAAGAAGATGCTTGAACTGGCCCGCGAGAAACAGACCTTCGAGCGCGTTGACGTAAGCAAGGCCGAGGCTTTGAAGTATTTCACCGACAAAGGCGATGAATACAAGCAGGAACTCATCAGCGAATTGGAAGACGGCACCATCACCTATTATAAATGTGGTAACTTCACCGACCTCTGCCGTGGCCCCCATATCCCGAACACGAGCGTCATCAAGGCTGTAAAGCTGACCTCTTTGGCTGGCGCTTACTGGCGTGGCGACGAGAAGCGCAAGCAACTCACTCGCGTTTATGGCATCACCTTCCCGAAGCAGAAAGAACTGGAAGAGTATCTCGTCCTGCTCGAAGAAGCCAAGAAGCGTGACCACCGCAAGTTGGGTCGCGAACTGGAACTCTTCATGTTCAGCGACACTGTGGGTAAGGGTCTCCCGATTTGGTTGCCCAAAGGCACCGAACTGCGCCTGCGCCTGCAAGAGTACTTGACTAAGATTCAGAAGGAATACGGTTACGAGCAAGTCATCACACCTCACATCGGTGGCAAGCAACTGTATGTGACTTCAGGTCACTGGGACCACTACGGCGAAGACAGTTTCCGCCCCATCACCACTCCCGAGGAAGGTGAGGAGTACCTGCTGAAACCCATGAACTGTCCCCACCACTGCATGATTTTCAAGTGGAAACCGCGTTCATACAAAGACCTCCCCTTCCGCTGCGCTGAATTCGGCACGGTGTATCGTTATGAGCAGAGCGGCGAGTTGCACGGCCTGACCCGTGTGCGTTCGTTCACCCAAGACGATGCCCACATCTTCTGCCGTCCCGACCAGGTGAAGGAAGAGTTCATCCGCGTGATGGAAATCATCGAAATCATCTTCAAGGCTCTTGACTTCAAGAACTTTGAAGCACAAATATCGCTCCGCGACCCCAACGACCATGAGAAGTATGTGGGTACGGACGAGAACTGGGCCAAGGCTGAGGCCGCCATTCAGGAGGCTTGCGCCGAGAAGGGTCTGCCCGCTCATGTGGAGTATGGCGAAGCCGCTTTCTACGGTCCCAAGCTCGACTTCATGGTGAAGGATGCCCTCGGTCGCAAGTGGCAACTGGGTACCATTCAGGTGGACTACAACCTGCCCGAGCGTTTCGACCTGACTTACATCGGTGCCGACAACGAGAAACACCGTCCCGTGATGGTGCACCGCGCTCCCTTCGGCTCGATGGAGCGTTTCGTGGCCGTGTTGCTTGAGCACTGCGCCGGCGAGTTCCCGCTGTGGCTGGCTCCCGACCAGGTGATTATCCTCCCCGTGAGCGAAAAATACCTCGATTTTGCGAAAAATTTGCAATCGTATCTGAAAAAGTCCGATATTCGCGCCCTCATTGACGAGCGCAACGAGAAGATTGGTCGTAAGATCCGCGATGCCGAAATGAAGAAGTATCCTTACATGCTCATCGTGGGTGAGAAGGAAGAGGCTGAAAATCAAGTCTCTGTCCGCAAGCACGGACAAGTTGACTTGGGTACGATGCCCACCGAAGCCTTTGCTGAAATGATTCGTAAGCAAGTCGAAGAGGAACAAAGCAAGAGATAAACACAGGCCGATGCGTCGGCCAGAAAATATAAACTAAACATAGGAGACTAAAACCATAGCACAGATTCCACAAAAAGGAAAGCCCGGACAAAGGCCAAACAAAGACAAAGGCGAGTTCAGCCATCGCGTCAACGAGGAAATCAAAGCCCCGATGGTACGCGTGGTGGGCGAAGGTGTCGAAGCCGGCATCTATCCTTTGCGCGAAGCCTTGAGAATCGTTGAGGAACTTGGTGTTGACCTCGTTGAGATTCAACCCGATGCCAACCCGCCCGTCTGCAAGGCGATGGACTACAAAAAGTTCGTCTTCGACCAAAAGAAACGTCTGAAAGAGCAGAAAGCCAAAGCCACCAAGGTTGTCGTGAAGGAAATCCGATTGGGACCCCAGACTGATGACCATGACTTTGAGTTCAAGCTCAATCACGCCAAGCGATTCCTTCAGGAAGGCTCGAAGGTGAAGGTGGAAGTGTTCTTCAGAGGCCGCTCCATCGTCTATAAGGAACAAGGTGAGATTATGTTGCTCAAGTTTGCACAAGAGTTGGAAGAGTTCGGCAAGGTGGAGATGATGCCCAAGTTGGAAGGCAAGCGAATGCAAATGATGATAGCTCCTAAGTCAACGAAGAAATAAACTCATTTTTAATACTTTAAAACAATTGTAAAATGCCTAAAATGAAGACCAAGTCCGCTGCCAAGAAGCGTTTCCAAGTAACCGGCGGCGGCCATCTGAAGAGAAAGCACGCTTATCATGGCCACATCCTGACCAAGAAGAGCCAGAAGAGAAAACGCAATCTCGACCACAGCGCCCTCGTGGACCGCGTTGATGAGAAAGTCGTCAAACAAATGCTTCTCATGTAATTAACCAAATGTGTAATTTGTCTCAGCAGAAAAGTTCTCGAAAGGAGCGAGGCGCTGGACGAAAAAATCAAAGAAATGACAAGATCAGTCAATGCAGTGGCTTCAAGAGCCAGAAGAAAGAAAATCCTGAAGAAGACCAAAGGTCAGTTCAGCACGAGAAAGAACGTCTGGACTGTGGCGAAAAACTCTTACGAAAAGGGTCAAACCTACGCTTATCGCGACAGAAGAAACAAGAAGCGCGAATTCCGCAGCCTGTGGATTGTCCGTATCAACGCCGCCGTGCGCGAGTATGGCATGAACTACAGCCAATTCATCAACAAGCTGAACGAGGCCGGCATCGAGATCAACCGCAAGGTCCTCGCCGACCTCGCCCTCAACAACCCCGAGGCTTTCAAGGCCATCGTCGAGAAGGTGAAGTAATCGCGTTATTGTTACGATAACAAATCTATAATCCCTACCTTTCAGGTGGGGATTTTTTATTATCTTTGCCGACCCATTGAGGGAGTGATACTATGAACTTCAAACTAGTCTCCGATTTCCAGCCCACTGGCGACCAGCCCGAAGCCATCAATCAACTGGTGGAAGGGTTACAGCGAGGTGACCGAGCCCAAACCCTGCTTGGGGTTACGGGTTCCGGCAAGACCTTTACTATCGCCAATGTGCTGGCCCAGCTCAACCGACCTGCATTGGTGCTCAGCCATAACAAGACCCTTGCGGCACAACTTTATGGAGAGTTCAAACAGTTCTTCCCAGAGAACGCAGTGGAATATTTCGTTTCCTATTACGACTATTACCAGCCCGAGGCTTTCATTCCCGCCACCAACACCTATATAGAAAAAGACCTGGCCATCAACGTCGACATCGACAAGATGCGATTGGCCACCACCTCTTCCCTACTCTCAGGGCGACGCGATATCATCGTGGTCTCTTCCGTTTCGTGCCTATACGGCATCGGCAATCCGGATGATTTTGGCAAAAACGTAATTTATCTGGAACGCGGGATGAAAACCAGCCGCGATGACGTGGCCAAGGCTTTGGTGAGCGCTTTGTATGTTCGAAACGAAATCGAGTTTACCCAAGGCAAGTTCAGGGTAAAGGGCGAAACGATGGACGTGTTCCCCGCTTACGCCGACTATGCCTACCGCATCGTTTTCTGGGACGATGAAATCGACAGTCTGGAGATGTTTAACCCCGTGACAGGCCGAAGGATGGAAAACCTTTCGGAACTGACCATCTTCCCTGCCAACATCTTCGTCACTTCGCAAAACAAACTCAACTCCGCCATCACGGAGATTCAAGACGACATGTTCAAGCAGGCGGCTTATTTCCGTGAAATTGGCAAAAACTTGGAAGCAAAACGTTTGGAAGACCGCGTGAACTTCGACATCGAGATGATGAAAGAACTGGGCTATTGTTCTGGCATCGAGAACTACTCTCGCTATTTCGACGGACGCAATCCAGGAACGAGGCCTTTCTGCCTCTTGGACTACTTCCCTGATGACTTCATCACCGTCATCGACGAAAGTCACGTCACCATACCACAAATCAGAGGGATGCACGGCGGCGACCGATCGCGCAAGCAGACCCTTGTTGAATACGGCTTCCGTCTCCCGTCGGCATTAGACAACCGGCCTTTGCAGTTTGACGAGTTTGAAGCACTCACTGGACAAACCATCTACGTCAGCGCCACACCTGCCGACTTCGAACTGCAACAGAGCGACGGTGTATATGTGGAACAAGTGATTCGTCCCACAGGCTTGCTTGACCCACTTATCGAGGTACGTCCCAGTCTAAACCAAGTGGACGACCTTATCGATGAAATCCACAAGGTGATTGACAAGAACCAGCGTGTGCTCGTAACCACCCTCACCAAACGAATGGCCGAGGAGTTGAACACCTATCTCAACGGCTTGAAAATCAAGACACGATATATCCATTCCGATGTAGAGACGATGGAAAGGGTGGAAATCCTGCAAGGCTTGCGTATGGGTGATTTCGATGTGTTGGTGGGCGTGAACTTATTGCGCGAGGGATTAGATCTGCCAGAGGTAAGCCTCGTGGCAATCTTAGATGCCGACAAAGAAGGCTTCCTTCGTTCTGAACGTTCGCTGACGCAAACCGCAGGACGTGCAGCCCGCAACGCTGAGAGTAAGGTCATCATGTATGCCGACACTATTACCGACTCGATGCGCAAGACCATTGACGAAACTGCCCGTCGTCGTTCCAAACAGATGGCCTATAACGAGGCACACGGCATTGTACCCAAGACCATCGTGAAAGCCATAGACAACTCACTCGGCACGCTGAAAGGTGATCAGAATAAGCAAAGCGCTTATAACGAGCAATATGAAACCACTTCAATTGCAGCGGAAAACTCGGCACAATACCGTTCTCCTGAACAGCTTCAAAAAGCCATCTCACAAGCCAAAAAGAATATGGAAAAAGCGGTCAAAGAGATGGACTTCCTGGCTGCCGCCAAGTATAGGGACGAAATGCTGGAGTTACAAGAATTATTGAAAGAATAGAATAAAGAATCTCAATATGAACAAGAAAAGACTACTCTGGATACTCGCATTGTTGGCGGTTGTAGCATTCATCTACCTGAGACCAGGCCAAAAAGAATCCGCCAAGACTGCAGAAACAAGAACTGCCGCTACGGGTGACGCTGAAATCAACATCCTATCGGTCAACGATATGCATTCAAATATTGATATGTTTACGCAGTTTGCAGCGATGGTGGATAGCCTTCGAGACCTCTATCCCGAATTACTTGTCTTCTCAGCTGGTGACAATCGGACAGGTAACCCCATCAACGACCAGTACGACCCCGTGAATTACCCAATGATTGAGCTAATGAACCGCACGGGGTTTAACCTGTCCGCGGTGGGTAACCACGAATGGGATGGCGACATCTACAGTTTACAGCACGATATCGAGCGCGCCAAGTTCCCCTTTGTCTGCGCCAATGTCTTCATTCCTGATTCGGTCAAACTCGACATCAAGCCCTACGTGATGATTGAGAATCAAGGGCTCAAATTGGCTGTCGTAGGAGCCATCGAGATACGTCACGATGGCATTCCTGGAGCACATCCCAAAAACATGACAAAAGTATCCTTTAAGAATGCCCTTGATGTACTCCCTGAATACCAGTTCCTTAAGGACCAGTCCGATGCAGTGATTCTACTCTCGCATTGCGGCTTGGAGGACGATATGGAGCTGGCACAAGCCTACCCATGGCTTGATGCCATCATCGGCGGACATTCCCACACCTTGATAGAGCATCCATCGGAAATCAACAGCGTATTGGTAACCCAATCTGGTTCACACCTGAAATATGCCACTTTGATGACTTTGAAATTCAAGGATGGTAAACTTGTGAACAAACAAGCTACGGTTTTGAACATCGAAAATTATCCGCATGAAGATATGGAAGTCAAGGCCTTATTAGAGCAGTTCAACGACGAGCCATCCTTGAATGAGGCAATAGCTGTAGCCAAGACGAGTTTTAATAACCCGGAGGAGTTGGGCTGCTTATTGACGGATGCTTTGCGTGAAATCAGCGGCTCCGACTTTGCCTTCCAAAACACGGGAGGCATCCGTATCAAACATCTCAAGAAAGGGCCCATCACCGTGAAAGATGTCTACCGCATCGATCCGTTCAATAATGATGTCGTTGTATATCAAATGACAGGAGCACAGGTAAAGCAGTTTATCACCAACAGTTATCGCGTAAACGGAAGACATCCGTCCTATGTCTCAGGAATGTCTTATACCGTTGGCAACAACGGAAATGTATGGATTGAAATGAAGGGTGAGAAATTCTCAACCAAAAAGATCTACAAGGTCGCTTTAAACAGTTATATGGCTTCCACTATTGACGTGAAAAGCGAGGACGAAGGCACGAGTATGTTCATGACTTCGGAAGAGATGTTGATAGAATTTTTGCGCAAGCACAAAGAAGTTGACTATCAAGGCGTTTCAAGAACAAAATAAAAAATGGTTTGCACGGATAAAACAGTTTTTGTACTTTTGCAGTCCTAAATTTTGAAGATTTGAAATCGAAAGAGATGAAAAAAGCATTGTCGATTTTTGCAATCGCTTTATTATTAGTCGGTTGCAGCCCCAAAAAGAAAGAAGTCAAACTGATTGACACCGCCAATTTCAACAAGGTAATCGATGGTAAGCAAGTGTCGCTTTATACCCTGCATAACGGTATGCTAACTATGCAAGTCACCAACTACGGTGGTCGCGTGGTCGCCTTGTGGATGCCCGACCAACGTGGCAGTTTCGAAGACATCGTTCTCGGATATGACCATATCGACAAATACCTCAACAACAGCGGTGAGCGTTATCTCGGAGCTGTGGTGGGTCGCTGCGCCAACCGTATCTCGAATGCCTCCTTTACTTTGAATGAAGTGGAATATCAGCTTCCTAAAAATGACGGTGAAAACACCCTGCATGGTGGTCTCATCGGTGCCGACAAGCGTGTATGGGACGTGGTCTCCGTCAACGACAGCGTGCTACAAATGCACACCTTGTTTGCCAACGGCGAAGACGGCTTTCCTGGTAACCTTGACGTGACAATGAGTTACACACTGACCCACGACAACCAATTCCAAGTGCGTTATACCGCCACCACCGATGCTCCTACCCTGTGCAACTTCTCACACCATTCCTTCTTTAACCTGAAAGGCGAAGGTAACGGCAATATCCTTGACCATGAATTGCAGATTAACTCGCGCTACTTGACAACCGTTGACGAACATCTGATTCCCAACGGCAAGTTCTCAGGCGTAAAAGGGACTCCTTTTGACTTCCGCGAGAAGCATCTCATTGGCGAAAACATCGGCAATGACGACGAGCAACTGAGAAACGCCAAAGGCTATGACCATAACTGGATTATTGACAAGAACGATCCCAAAGCCTACGCTTGGAATGCCACACTGACCGAACCCAAGAGCGGACGCGAGATGCAAATATGGAGCGACCAAGTGGGTCTTCAGTTCTATAGTGGCAATTTCTTCAACGGTCGAGGTATCGGCAAATGCGGCAAACCTCTCGGTTACCGCGAAGGTTTAGCCCTCGAGCCGCAGTTCTTCCCAGATGCCATTAACCATGCAAGCTTAGCTCCGAAACCCGTGTTGAATCCTGGAGAAGAGTACCACCAGCTGTGCATCTACAAGTTCACGGTGTTGCCCAAGGAGAAGAAATAACACTGCAATCTTAAAAAGTTCATGCCTCGTATCTTCAGATGCGAGGCTTTTTCTTATTTTTGCAGTATCAAAACATATCATTATGAAAAGATACATTTATTTATTGGCTCTTGTCCTTATCGGACAACAGATGATTGCACAAAACAGAAACCCAGAGCCTGTAGCGGGCAAGACCTTAACCAAGGAATACATTACACAAAACCTCATTTACCCTGAAGTTGACCTTCAACAAAACAACAGCGGAAAAGTGGTCGTAGGGATGCACGTTGACAAAGACGGCAACCCTTCTGACTATTCAGTGGTGTCCACTTTCAGCGATGCTGCCTCGCCAATAGCCATTGCTCTGGTAAAAACCATTCTCTGGCAACCCGCTGTCCACGCAGGTCTGCCCATCGATTGCGAGCATCAGTACACAGTGGAGTTCAATGCCAAAAGCTACAAACGTTACTGGAAGCATCACGAGCGTCCTTCTTTACCCCTTACCCTTGAATCCGACGACTCCAATATCGTTTATGACGATTTCCACCACCTTGATGAACTGGCACGTCCTTACTTTGCCGATGGCAGCAATATCGGCACCTATATTGCGCGCAACCTGAAATTCCCACCCGAAGCTAAGGAACGGGAGATACAAGGTACCGTGAGACTGAGTTTCGTGGTCGAAACCGACGGTAGTGTATCAAATATTGTTGTGGTCAACTCAGTAGGCGGTGGATGCGACAACGAGGCTGTCCGCCTCATGCAGGAGACCCATTGGCTCCCTGCCGAAAAAGACGGGAAATACGTTCGTAGCCGTAATATGCAGGACATCACCTTCAGCATCGGCAACCGCAATTTCCAAGACGGAAACAGCTATTAGAGTTTTTTAGTTGTTCGGTCGGTAGTTAGGAATTGAAATCATAAATCATTAATTAATACATTGTTACATCATGAAGAAAGTTTTACTAACTGTATTGGCTTTGTCATTAGCCACCATCACTTTTGCACAAGAAGAGAAAACAGAAGGGTGGAATCACAAAGGCAACTTTGGCCTTAACTTTGGACAGAGTTCCTACACCAACTGGTCTGCTGGTGGACAAAGTTCACTGAACGGACAGGCGATTTTCAACTATGAAATCAATTATCTGAAAGGCAACTTCAAATGGGAAAACACCCTGAACACCGCCTTGGGATACAGCATTTATGACTTCAAGAAAAAACCTATCAAGACCGATGACAAGATTGAGTTCACCTCTCTGGCTGGCATAAAGGCTACTGAACATCTCAATTACAGTGCTGAATTGGCTTTCCGTTCCCAGTTTGCATACGGTTTCAAATATGACGAAGACTCCACAAACTATGTCTCAAAATTCCTGGCCCCAGCATACATCACACTTGGTATCGGTATGGAATGGGTACCCAACCCACATTTCTCACTTTACTTCTCACCTGTCACGGGTCGTGTGACCATTGTCAACGACGATCGTTTGGCTGAAGAAGGTGCATTTGGTGTGAACGATTTGGACAAAAACGACACTATCGTACACACCCATTTCGCCAAAGTCCGTTATGAGTTTGGTGCCCGTGCTGTCGCCAAGTTCCAATACCCTTTGGCCAAGAATATCGACATCAGTTCGAAGCTCGAGCTTTTCTCCAACTACCTCAATCACCCCGAGCGCGTCGATGTCGACTGGCAGAACATGCTTGTATTGAAAGTCAACGACTGGCTAAACTGCAACCTCGCTACACATCTGATTTACGACTACGACATCCCGTTCTACGACGAGGCTGGTGCCAAAATCGAAGGCTCTAAGGTTCAGTTCAAAGAAGTACTGGCCATCGGCTTTATGATCAACCTGAAATAGGCATGAAACGTATCGGGATATTGTCAGACACACATTGTACCCTCATACCACAGCTCTTCGATTTCTTTAAGGATGTCGACGAGTTGTGGCACGCAGGGGATATCGGTAATATCGAAACAGCTGATGCACTGTCTGCCTTCAAACCGCTCCGAGCCGTCCACGGCAACATTGATGACCATACCGTTCGAATGCAATACCCCGAGGATTTACTCTTCCACATCGAAGACATTGATGTTTACATGACCCACATTGGCGGTTACCCTGGTCATTATATGCCGGAGGTGAAATACATACTGGAAGAAAAGAGACCCAACCTGTATATCTGCGGACACTCACATATATTAAAGGTGATTTACGACAAGAAACTCAACCTGCTCCATATCAATCCAGGAGCGGCAGGCAACTCAGGCTTCCACAAGCAAATCACCTTTATTAGGATGGTCATTGACGGGAAAGAGTTCAAAGACACGGAAATCTTCCAACTTGACAGGAACAGACTCTACTGAAAAAAAGAAAGCTGACTCCTTTTTCGGGACCAGCTTTCTTATTTCAAGCAGTTTCTCTATCTGATTCGGTCTGTGGATCGTACTTTCTTGATGTCTTTCTTCAGTCCTGAAGCGGCTGCAATACTCATAAGCAACGCTGCCAGCGGCAGGAAAATACCTAAACGGAAAGTGGGAGCAGCACCAATGGGATGACCTATCACACGAACATAATAGGCAAACACCACCGCTATCCAAGCCACAATCACAATGATATTGATACGCGAGATGCTGTAAAGCTTCACAAACTGAGCCAGTTTCACAGCACGGAACAATCCCATCGCCAAATAACCGCTAAGCAGGACAACGGTGATGGTCAGAATGAGCACTGGCAAACTGTAGAGATTCTTGAATGGGAACGTACCCTCTTCCCATTTATCAGGAGAAGAAACACCAAACACATTAAAATCCAACGTGTTGTATTCTCCGTAATAACTTGCCAAAGGCAGAAAAAACAACAGCGCGAACAAAAGCGCAGACAGGAAAAAGAAAATGGATTGCAATCTTTGTGACATAATATTATCAGGTTTTATCAGGCTGCAAAGTTACAATTTTCTGCATAGTCAACCCCCGGGAAAGGAAAAAATAGCACAACTATTTGCAAGTAACGGTTTTTTGTGTAATTTTGCAGCACTTTTGAATTACCAATTGTCCGAATTGGCGCGAAAAGTATCCCGTTGATTATTATTGCAAAATTATCAAATCCTTTAGGGATTATCACATCACTCAATTTATGTATACAATTTTTGAACTAAATGAGAAGCCGCTTGACGACCTCAAATTAATTGCCACAGAAATGGGCTTAGATGACGAGAACACCAACAGAACCGAGTTAATCTACGCCATCCTCGACCACGCATCGAATCACCCAGACATAAAGAAGGTTTCCAAAAACAAGAAGAAGCAAAAACCTCAAAAAAACGACAAAAACCAACAGGCTATAGAGTCAAAAACCGAAGACTCTTCTATAGAGTCCACCTCTAAGGAAGCCAAAAAAGAACCAACAGTACCTACCGAAGCACCAATCAGTCCCAAAACTGACACGCCTAACACCGGTGAACAGCAAAACAAAAGAGCTCGCCGTCCACGTATCAATCGCGAAAATGAAACCTCTTCCAACGCCTCTTCTACAGAAAAAGAGGATGTCAGCACAAACCAGAATAACGAAGAGAGCATACTCGTTGACAATTTGACAACAGCCCTACCCAATGAAGCCGTTGCCAGCAAAGTTGATGAAGAAAAGAACAACGTACCAGCACAGGATTCCGCTCTCATCTCACCTGAGCCATCTCTTCGCAAACAAAAACGCAAACGCATCAAAGACAACAAGTCGGAAACTCAAACTACTGATGCACCCGCAGAAGCCGAAGAAAACACATCTACCGCGAACGACGAGAAGGAGGAAAGCAGCGTCGGTCAAGATGACCGCACAAACACTACAGAGGACAACCACGAGCAGCAACAACAGCTGCAACGCGAGCGTCAGGAGAAACAAAACTACCGCGAAGAACTATTAGCCAAATTCGACAATGCCGTCAAGGCAGAGGGCGTACTTGAGATTCTTCCTGAAGGCTTTGGTTACTTGCGCTCGTCAGACTACAACTATCTTCCCTCGCCTGACGACATCTATGTTTCACAGTCACAGATCAAGTTGATGGGACTCAAGACAGGCGACACCATTCTCGGCTACATCCGTCCTCCCAAGCTCGGTGAAAAATATTTCCCCCTTGTCAAGACCATTCTCATCAACGGCAGACAGCCCGAGGAAGTACGTGACCGTATTCCTTTTGACTACCTCACCCCGTTATTCCCCAATGAAAAATTCAACATTACGGGACATAAAGGTTGCTCCATTTCGACCCGTATCATGGACCTCTTCGCCCCTATTGGTAAAGGTCAACGCGGATTGATTGTAGCCCAACCCAAAACAGGTAAGACAGTATTATTGAAAGAGGTGGCCAATGCTATCGCCGCCAACCATCCAGAGGTCTATCTCATCATCCTGCTTATTGACGAACGTCCCGAGGAGGTCACCGACATGCAACGCAGCGTGAATGCAGAAGTCGTTGCTTCTACCTTCGACGAACCTGCCTCGAAGCATGTACAGATTGCCAACATTGTACTTGAAAAGGCAAAACGTCTCACCGAATGCGGACATGATGTTGTCATTCTTCTTGATTCCATCACCCGACTGGCCCGTGCCTATAACACCGTATCACCCGCTTCAGGCAAAGTGCTGACGGGTGGTGTGGAAGCAAACGCATTGCAGAAACCAAAACGTTTCTTCGGTGCTGCACGCAAGATAGAGAACGGCGGATCGTTAACCATCCTCGCCACGGCCCTCATCGACACTGGCTCCCGCATGGACGAAGTCATCTTTGAGGAATTTAAGGGCACCGGCAATATGGAGTTGCAACTTGACCGCCGTTTGTCGAACAAGCGCATCTTCCCCGCCATCGACATTGTGGCTTCCGGCACTCGCCGCGACGACTTGCTTGTTGACGAGCGCACCCTTGCCAGAGTGTGGGCTTTGCGCAACCATTTTGCCGACATGACGCCATTGGAAGCTATGGAGTTCTTGAAGGACCGAGTGGCCAAGACCGTCAACAACGAAGAGTTCTTGATGAGTCTCGACAAATAGTCTTCTTCTAGACACTTCACCCAATAAAAAACAACTACCACGTGAAAAGGCTATCGCCAGAATTCACGTGGTAGTGTGTTAATAGGTGAAGCAGGAATTACTCCTCCGTAATTTTCAGTTTTTCCTCAAGCACCTTGAGGTCTTCTTTAGCTTTGTTGATTTTCTTTTCATACTCGGCACGCATTAACTCGCTGTTCTTGCTGTTCGAGAAGAAACCGATATTATTCTCCAAAACGGAAATTTCATCGCGCAATTTCTGAATCCTTAGCTGGAGCTTGCTACCTTCCTTTCTTACACGCTCACCGGCATTCGGGTCGTCCTTCCATCCTTCCATCATTTCGCGGAATTCATTGGTTGAGGCTTCGTTTTGGTTGCGGCGCATCGCGTCAAACAAACCATCAATCAACTCGCGATATTCTTTATTGATAGCTTCCTTCTGGCGGAACGGCACATAGCCAATCTCAATCCAGCGTTTCTGGAACGCCTTGATGGCATCCATGTTCTCATTACGGTTGGCACTCAGCTGGAAAGCCTTGATTTCCTCAAGCAATGCTTTCTTTGCAGCGAGGTTGGTTTCTTCTTCGGAGCGACGTCCACTGAAATACTCGTTCTTGCGGTTGAAAAAGTTGTCGCAAGCGGCACGGAAACGTTTCCAAATCTTATCCGTATGGCGCTTCGGTACTGGGCCTATGGTCTTCCATTCCTCTTGGATTTTCTTCAGTTGCTCAGTGGTATTTTTCCAATCTGTGGAATCCATCAAAGCCTCAGCCTCAACGCAAAGTTGAGTCTTGCGCTCCAAATTCTCAGTCTGCTTATCCTTCATTTCAGAGAAAAACTCCTTTTTCTTTTGGAAGAAGGTGTCCATTGCAGCCTTGAAACGAGCCCAAATGTCCTCGTTGTCCTTTTTGGAGGCCAAACCGACGGTCTTCCATACACCAAACAACTCAGAGAGTTCGTCAGACTTCTTCTGCCAGACGTTTACGCTGGAATATTCGCCATTCAATAGTTCCTCAGCCTTTTCACAAAGAGCTTTCTTTGCCTCAAGATTGGCTTTTTGGGTTTCCTCCAACTTGGCATAATGCTCACGGCGAATCATGTTAATCTTATCGGAGGCTGCTTTGAAGCGTTCCCAGATCTCATCCTTCTTCTCTTGAGGAACAGGTCCTATCTCCTTCCAGTCATCATGCAGCTTCTGCAGCGCCTTAAACGCCTTCGTCATCGATTTCTCGTCCAAGAGTTCTTCAGCCTTCTCACACAGTTCGATTTTCGCCTCAAGGTTCTTTTTCATGTCAAGGTCACGCAACTCACGTCCAATACGCACCTTATCAAAAAACTGTTCCACTAGGAAATGATAAGTATTCCAAAGGTTGGAATTCTCAGTAGCGGGAACAGGCCCTATTTCCTTCCAACGGTCTTGCAGGGCACGAAAATCATCATAAGTCTTCTTCAAAGACTCATCGCTAGCGATAATACCCTTTAGTTCCTCCAAGATAGCCTGTTTCTTGGCCAGGTTATCAACCTTTTGCTTCTCAAGGTCCTCGTTCAACTTGGCGCGGTTAGTCTTGAAGATGCCGAAGGCCTCATTAAAGCGTAGTTCAAGCGGGTCTTCATTATGTTGGAAGCTATCCTCAGATCCACCACCTTGCAAGAACTGCTGCAACTCGTTGTCCATATCCTCTTTATTCAACTTATTGAAATGGATGCGGATGGCGGAAACCAATTCCTTGATGGCTTGGATATCGGTGTTTTTCACCGTTTCCTCAAGCATCTCTACCAATTGAAGCTTGTTCAATCCTTCCAGCTCAGTGCTTTCTTCTGCAATCTCCTCCTCTTCCATTTCGGATTCATTGACCATCTCGAGTTCAGGCAGCGTCTCGTCCTGTGGGACGACAACCGTTTCGGGAGTAGCCAAAGGTTCCACGAGGGTACACACTTCGATACGTACCTTACCTGGAGCCACGTTCGATTGAATCAACTTGGCAATTTTCTTTTTCTCTACAGCATCAATGGCTTTCTTTGCGCCTTTACGCATAAGTTTTTCATTCTCAATCCCTTCAATGATTTCAGGGTTTTGATTCAGTTGTTCATTGTTTTCCATTTCAATACGTTTTGATGAATAATCAGGAGTACTTTGACAAGCAGAGTACCCCGACTTGAGTTCTACAATAAAGTCCGCAAATATAGAAATTATTTGGATATCAAGCATTTTTTTGGTTTTTTATTTTTCTCACAGTCTTTATTGTTCCGTTTATCTTTCTGATATTCAGACAAGAATAAGATTTTTAAGAAAAAAGTTTTGCAAAATGATTGCAGGTATTGGGAAAATGCCTATTTTTGCAGCCGCAATTCACAACCGAGGAGAGGTGGGTGAGTGGCTGAAACCAACAGTTTGCTAAACTGTCGTACTCCGCAAGGGGTACCGGGGGTTCGAATCCCCCCTTCTCCGCCAAAGAAAAGACGATGCGCAAACATCGTCTTTTTTTTCGGGGTATGGCGCAGTCCGGCTAGCGCACCTGCTTTGGGAGCAGGGGGTCGAAGGTTCGAATCCTTTTGCCCCGACAAGAACTAAAATGGGTCACGATTTTCGCGACCCATTATTTTTTGGACTTATTTAAACACCATCGCAAAAACCGTCATCTTTTCGTCGCTCTGTTCAAGCCTAAGGGTCCCGTGATGCTTAATCATGATTTGTCGGGAGAGGCTTAGGCCTATGCCAGTGCCGTTGGGCTTAGTGGTGTAAAACGGCACGAAGATTTCCTCTTGTTTGGCTATCGGGATGGCTTTTCCATTGTTCGCCACACGGATGATGGTTTGGTCCTCTGCGTTGAGGTCGGCAGTAATGCTGATGGCGTTGGCTCCCGCCTGCACAGCGTTCTTGATTAGGTTATTGACTACCAGCATTATCTGACCTTCATCTGCATAGATAAGCAGGTCTTTGGCTTTGGGGTAATAGCTCAAAGTGGCACCTTGCTCCGCTATCTTGGCCTTGTTGAGACGCAGCACCCGCTCCATCAGTTCATCCACCATCACAGCCTTACGGATGGGCTGGGCCGTCTGGGTAAAGCTGCGGTACGACTCCACGAAACGAATCAAGTCTTTCGAAGCGGTTGAGATGGTCTCCAAGCCTGTCTTCACGTCCACTTCCTCCGCTTCCAAAAGCGTATCGCTCAACGAGGCAATAGGGGCAATGGTGTTCATAATCTCGTGCGTCATCACTCGGAAAAGCTTGCTCCACGAGGTTTCCTCGTTGATGGCATTACGACGTTCATAGATGCCTTTTATGCGGTTAAGCGCATTGTTCAAGGGCGTTTTCTTCCGAAAATAAAAGTTCAGTTCACCATCCTCCAAGGCATCCATTACAAATGATACCTTCTTGGCGTCTTTGCGGCGTACCACATACCGAGTCAACATGACGGCTGCAATAACTGCTACCAACACCACCCCTATCCACTGCCAGGTACTCATATCCCGTACTTTTTCAAGCGGTTATACAAAGTTGGACGGCTTATCTCCAAAGCTTTGGCCACAAGGGTGAGGTTGCCATTGTATCTCTTCATGGCATCACGTATCATTTTCTCCTCATAATCGGCCATCGTTGTCACATTTTCATCCATCAGTTCAGTCCCATCCATTTTCAAGTCTTCGACGCGAATCTGTTCCGTCTCGGAATAAATGACCGCCTTCTCAATACAGCCACGCAGTTCACGTATGTTGCCACCCCAGCGACAACGGAGCAGGACCTGTTTGGCCTCATCAGAGATACCTTTTGCCTTGCGGGGATATGCAGCAGCAAATTCCTCCACAAATAGCTCAGCCAAGCTAATTATCTCGTCGGGACGCTCCCGCAGGGGCGGCAGGTGCAAGGGCATCATGTTGATGCGATAGAATAAGTCCTGACGGAAACCACCCTCCTTGACCATTGTCTTCAGGTCGCGGTTGGTAGCACAGATGAGGCGGATGTCGATAGGTACCGACTTGGTGTCGCCCACCTTGGTGATGTAGCGGTTTTGCAGCACTCGCAGCAGCTTGGCTTGTTGGTTCAAAGGTAGGTTGCCGATTTCATCCAGAAACAAAGTCGTACCGTTAGCTTGCTCAAACTTACCAATATGGTCGGCATGGGCATCGGTGAAAGCGCCTTTGACGTGGCCGAACATCTCGCTTTCAAACAAGGTATCGGTGATGGCACCGATATCGACGCTCACCATAGGTCTGCCTGCCCGAGTGGATAGACGATGTATCTCGTTGGCCAGCACGTCCTTACCCGTGCCGTTCTCGCCCGTAATCAAGACGGTAGCATCGGTTGGAGCCACTTTTTCCACCTCACAGCGCAGTTTCGTCATCGCCTCGCTCTCGCCCCATTGCATGGCGGGCGAAGTGGTGGCTGCTTCAGGCGGAGCGGTTTGGCGGTGTTTTTGGCAGGCGTCTTCGAGGGTGGCGAGCAGTTTGGCGTTGTCCCAAGGCTTCACCACGAAATCGAAGGCGCCGCGTTTCATGCCTTCCACAGCGAGGGAGATGTCAGCATAAGCGGTGAACAACACCACCTCCACATCTGGATAATGCTTTTTCAGCTCGGAAAGCCAAAACAGGCCTTCGTTGCCCGTGTTGATGTCGGCCTCGAAGTTCATATCCAATAGCACTGCATCAGGCTTGAAGGTCCTCATGGTACTCATCAAGACATTGGGCGAAGCGATCAGTTCCACCTCCTCGAAACGCATAGGCAGCAGTATCTTCAATGCCGAGCGGATTCCCGCATTGTCGTCAACGACTAATATTTTTGATTTGAGTTTAGACATATAGTGATATAAAAATGTATTATTTCAAAAGTTCTTTTGCCAAGCGGTTGAGTTCATCCGTGTCAATAGGTTCCAAAATGATTTCTTCTGGCTCCAAATTCAAGAGGAACTGCATATAGTTCGGAAGCGTCAACAAAGGACCTTCGCGACCGATGTTGAAGTCACCGAACTTTATGGCATGGTACACATGATACTTGTCGGGATGCTTCAGCGCGGTTGAAAGACTTTTGGCTTTGGCTGTCTTGGCCTTGACTTCAACGGGAACGCATTCTCCCTTGTAACCAATCAGGAAATCCAGCTCCATACCGGATTCCTTGCGATAATAGTACAAAGCCTGCTCTTTCTTGTGAAGTGTATCAGCCATCAAGTTCTCGTAAATAGCACCCTTGAATCCGCCCAAGTTTCCTTGTATAATGTCATTTCGAGTGGAACCGCCAAGCATAGTGACAAGCAAGCCGATGTCGGTGATATACACTTTGAAGGTCGATTCGATGGCATTACCCTCCATGGGCAGGCCCGTCGCTTCCGTGTTATAGCAGCGGCGAATCATTCCCGCATCTTCCAGCCATTGAAGCGACCCGGCATAGTCCTCTGCTCGACCATCTTTTTTGATGAGATTGTACTGGAACTTTTTGTAGTCTTTGGCCAATTGCTTAGTGATAGAATCGAAGCAACCGCGTATATAAGA
>LXOW01433530.1_pt1 | contig 22756 bp, 19 predicted proteins | sample 1368591 | NCBI WGS metagenome assembly LXOW01 (sample SAMN04884650, study PRJNA319009) | bovine gut metagenome | isolation source: Cow rumen | host: Bos taurus | place: Italy: Legnaro (PD) | collected 2014-07-09
TGGTAGAGCGCAGCCTTGCCAAGGCTGAGGTGGCGGGTTCGAGCCCCGTTTCCCGCTCCATGAGCCTCCTTAGCTCAGCTGGCTAGAGCACCTGACTCTTAATCAGGGTGTCCAGGGTTCGAATCCCTGAGGGGGTACCAAAGGAAAAGAGATGCCGAATGGCATCTCTTTTGCTTTATATCGCCCATCCTCAGGGATTCGAACGGGTGCGGCAGTGAATGGAGTGCCAGTGGCACTCCAGAGCCGCACCCCGACCAAGCGTGAGTGCGAATTCGAATCCCTGACGGGGTACCCTTCTTGTAAAAATATGCCGATCCGTATCCTTGATATATACCCCCGCAACAGATCCCCCCAACTTGCAAAGCTTTGAAAAAATGGTATAATACATCTACTATCTATGGGGAAGAGCAGGGCGATATGATCAAACGAATGGAAAAGCCGGGCGCCTGATACGGGAACGATCCAAATGGTCTTTTCCAGCCTATCGTTCCTGCTGCTGTTCTTCCCGACAGTCATCCTGCTGACTCTGTTCAGTCACCGCACAGTCGTTCAAAACTGGATCCTGCTCGTCGCTTCCCTGCTGTTCTATGCCTGGGGCGAGCCCCGTTGGATCCTGGCCATGCTGACCGTCGCCGGGATCAACTATTTCTGCGCCTTGCCCCTAAAGAAGGACGGGCTGACGAGGGGCCTCCGCCGCCTGCTGCTGGGGACGGCCGTGGCGGGCAGCCTCAGCTTCCTGTTCTATTGCAAGTACGCCGCCTTCTTTCTCAACACCGTCGGCGCTCTGCTGGGCCGGGGCGATCTCATGTCGCCCTTGCCGCTGCCTATCGGCATCTCCTTCTACACGTTCCAGGCGCTGACCTATACGGCGGACGTGTATCGGGGCAAAGCTCCCGTACAGCGGGACCCCGCGAAGCTTCTGCTCTATATCGCCTGCTTCCCCCAGCTCATAGCCGGTCCCATCGTCCAATATGGGGACATCGCCGCCCAGCTCGATCACCGTGAGATCACGATGGACAGCTTTTTGAACGGCTTTAGGCGCTTCGCCGTGGGCCTTGCCAAAAAGGTGCTGCTGGCCAACCTTTGCGGCTCGGCGCTGTTGGAGGTGGGCACGGCCGCCCAGGGCGGCCTCACCGTGCTGGGGGCGTGGATGGGGGCGATCCTGTACAGCCTCCAGATCTATTTCGACTTCTCCGCCTATTCCGACATGGCCATCGGTATGGGGGCTATGATCGGCTTTACCTACAAGGAAAACTTCGACCACCCCTATATGGCCGCGTCGATCACGGACTTCTGGCGTCGCTGGCACATTTCCCTGGGCGCCTTCTTCCGAGACTACGTCTACATCCCCCTGGGCGGCAGCCGAAAGGGCAGGGCAAGGACGGTCCTGAACCTGCTGATCGTGTGGGCGCTGACCGGTTTATGGCATGGAGCCAGCTGGAATTTCATCCTGTGGGGCCTGTTCTACGGGGTGCTGCTCATTCTGGAGAAAGCGCTGCGGGGGAAGGATCTGGAACGGCTCCCGAAGCTGGTGGGCCGGATCTTCACCCTGTTCGCCGTGATGGTGGGGTGGATACTCTTTTATTATGAGGACGTTTCTCTGGCCGGGGCCCACATACTGGCCCTCTTCGGCCGGGGCTGGTCCGGCAGCGCGCTGACGGCCCTCGTGTGGACGGACGAAAAGCATCTGCTGTTGCTGGGCAAGTACGGGATCCCCCTCTTGCTCATGTTCCTGTTCTGCACGCCCGCCCTGGGTGACCTGTTCCGTCGGTGGGAGAAGCGGTCCGAGGCCAGGCCCTGGGCCTATTCGCTGACTTTCGGCATCGTGCCCCTGGGGCTGCTGCTTCTGAGTCTGCTGTTCCTTATCGGCCAGAGCTACAACCCGTTCATCTATTTCCGATTTTGAGGGGACGATCGTGAAGAGATTTTGGACGATCCTCTATACGTGGTGTCTCCTGCTGCTGCTGGGCTGCGGGGCGGTGCTGCTGTTCACGGCGCCCCGGGAAGAGACCTATTCCGAATCGGAAAACCGCCTGCTGGAACCGTTCCCGCCCCTGACGGCTTCCTCCGTCCTGTCCGGTGAGTTCTCCGCCTCCTTCGAGCGATATATGCTGGACAGGTTCCCCCTGCGGGACGTCTGGATCGCCCTGTCTGGGGACGTCGGATCCCGGTTGTCCCTCCTGTCGGCGGCAGATGAAGTGAAGCTGGCTGCCCTGGACACGCCCATCGACGAGACCGGAACGGAACTGTCCGAAGCCGCATCCGACCTTCCGGGATCTGCTCCAGCCCCCTCCCCGAAAAGCGACGACGGGTCTGGGGCTGCGGCTCTGCCCGAAGTCGCATCCGGGATGACCATCGTGACCCATACGCCCTCTCAGGCCATGGCCCGCGCGCCCCTGACGGACTATAATAAGGACAAGGACCTGGAGCGGGCGGATACCGTGGACGTGAAGCTGATCCGGACGGACGGCAGCGAGACCGTCATCAACCAGTACAAGAAGTTTTACATCCGCCATGCCGCCAGCCTGTTCAACCGGCTCCTGAAGCTCCTACCGGAGGATGGGCACGTCTACGTGGCCCTGGCCCAGCGGGGCGAGCACGTGATCCAATACACCGCCGCCCTCGACAAGTATACGGCCTACGTCAGCGAAGCCGAGGACTATCTGGAGCCCCTTCTGGACGAGCGGATCACGGTGTTCCGGACCATGGACATTTTGGAGCCTTTCATCCGCGCGGGCGAATACGTGTACTTCATGACCGATCACCATTGGACCGTTCGCGGCGCGTACTACGTGCATAAGGCTATGATGGAGGCCCAGGGCCGCTTGGCCGTGCCCCTTGAGGACAGCCGGATACAACGCCAGTCCGGGTCCTACCGCGGGCTGAACTATAAGAAGGCGGCCAGGCTCCTGCCCAAAGGGGCCAGGGACTACGTGGAGATGGTGGAGCCCAGCATCCCATATGCCTTCTACAGGGTCACCAACATCACGAACTTGAAGGAATATACGCTGAACGATCCGAAGCATAAAGGATATCAGGCCGTGCTCTGGCTGAACATGAAGCCCTGGAAGATGATCCGTACCTATGAGAACACCGGCCGCAAGATGCTGCTGGTCTGCGATTCCATGGGCATGGCCTTTGCACCCTTCATGGCGTATTACTACGATGAAGTCCACATCGTCCGTCCCCACGAGACCTATTATTCCACGAAGATGGCGGGGGGCACCATAAAACAGTATATCGACCACTACGGCATCGACGATATCTACGTCGTCCAATCGAACTTCTTCACGTGGGACCTGTACCGCGACACGCTGGACAGATCCATAGGTGACTAGTATGCACGATACCGACAATACCACTTTTCCACACGCCCTGATCCAGAAACAGGCGGCCCTGTTCCTGGTGCTGCTGGCCGTCGTCCTGTTCTGTATAGCCCGGTACCCCGCCTGGGCGCTGGCCCTGGGGCGGCGGGCAGCGGAGCGGGGCCATGAGGACCGGGCCATCCGGATCCTGGAGAAGGTGGACACGGAGGAAGCCCAGGCTTTGCTCCGGAGCGTCCAGGAACAGAAAACGGAAAAACTGATCGAGGAGGGCGTGTTCGAGGAGGCGCTGTCGCTTCTTTCGGAGCTGTCCATCACGGACCCGGCCGACGAAAGGGTGGCGGCCTGCCTCTATGGGCAGGGCTGCGGCAAACTTTCGGGGGGAGAATACGGCGTTGCCCGGGAGCTGTTCTTGCCCATCCGGGGCTACCGGGACGCCGGCGATCTGCAGCGCCGCTGTGAAATGGCATTGGCCTTCGCGGCGTTCGAGGCGGGCGACAGCGAAGCCGCCCTGGCCTACGCGCGCATGAACCCCCAGGAGGAGCAGATGCAGTCGCTGGAAACGGCCGTCTATCTGCAGCGGGCCCAGGAACTGCTTCGGTCAGAGGACCCGGAACAGGGGCTCGCCCTGCTGTATCGCCTCTGGCAGGAGGGCAGGGACGTGGAAGCTGAACTGCTGGCGGCCCAGCGATCCTGCCATCCGGACCTGTATACCGACCGGAGCGACGAGTACATCCTGCAGCAGTTCCGCACCATGGGTGCTGAAGAGATGGAGGCCCAGAACCGGAGGCTGGAAAGGGCCATGTCCCTGCCCCGGAACGTGATCGCCCTGGGGAACGAGCATACCGTCCTGCTGAAGGAGGATGGGACCGTGACTGCGGCCGGGGACAACAGCTTCGGCCAATGCAGCGTGTCCGACTGGACCGACGTCATCGCCGTGGCAGCGGGAGCCTATCATACCGTAGGTCTTAAGGCGGACGGTACCCTTCTCGCCGCGGGGGACGATCGGTACGGTCAATGCGACGTCGATACCATCCGGGGAGCCGTGGCCGTCGACGCCCATGGCTTCGACACGGCCGTGCTCTGTGACGACGGAACGATCCGCTGCCTGGGGTACCATGACTACGGCCTGTCGGCGACGGATTGGAAGGACGTGAGGGGCCTGTCCCTGGGCGGGTACGCCCTCCTTGCCCTGACCGAAGGGGGTATCGCCCTGTCCACGGAGCCTTCCCTGCTGACGGATAGTTTTCGCGATCTGATCGCTCTCGACGCTGCGGGGACATATACCTCCGGCGTCACGGAGGGCGGGGAAGTGGTGACCACTCTGCCCCAGCCGCCGGATTGGGAGGACGTGGTGGCCATCAGCGCTTCCGCCAACGGGATCATGGGGCTGCTGACCGATGGGACGGTTCGCTTCTGGCTCCTCCAGCCGGGAGACTACGGGACCGTCACCGCCCAGCAGGGGATCGTCGCCATCGCCTTCTCGGGCCGCCATGCGGCCGCGCTGCGGGAGGACGGCATCCTCATCGTGTGCGGGGACGATCGCTCCGGCCAGTGCGACCTCTCAGGCATTCATCGCTGATCTCTGACAGGCAGGAAGTCAAGTTTACGACTGGTAATACTTTCTACAAAAACTGTTAACAATTTATTAAAAAATGCTTGCCAAAGACAGGGAATGGTGTTAGAATACATCTGATCCACAAAATGTTGTGGTTTTCGGGTGCACCCGTAATCGAAATGATGGGGGGATCAACGTGCGGATCATCGCCGGTTCTGCCAGGGGGCGTGTCTTCGAAGCCCCTTTCGGCAGGGACACCAGACCCACCCTGGACCGGGTGAAGGAGGCCATCTTCGGCAGCATCCAGTTCCAGGTGCCCGGCGCCACGGTCCTCGATCTCTTCTCCGGCTCCGGGAACATGGGGCTGGAGGCCCTGTCCCGGGGTGCGGCGGAGGCCGTCTGCGTGGACGCTTCCTCCGCCTGCGCGACCCTGATCCGCCGAAATGGCGAGAAACTGGGGCTCAGCGAAGGGCTGCGGGTGGTGAACGCCGATTATCGGGCCGCTCTTTCGGCTATGATAGCCGAGGGGAAGCAGGTGGACCTGGCGTTTCTCGATCCGCCCTACGCCTCCGGCTTCGCCGCAGACGCGGTAAAGATCCTCTTTGGAGAAAAGCTTCTGAAAGCGGGCGGGACCGTGATCGTGGAGCATGCCTGGGAGCAGCCTCCGGAGTTGGGGGAGGGCCTCTGGCAGGTGTCGCGGGTGAAACGGTACGGAGCCTGCGGCGTTACGACTTTGATTTGGAGGGAAAAGGAATGACCGTCGGCGTATATCCGGGCAGCTTCGATCCCTTCACGGTGGGGCATCTCGACGTGCTCACCAGCGCGGCGGGCCTCTTCGATCTCGTTTACGTGGCCGTGCTCCACAACGTGGACAAGCGCCCCGTCTTTTCGATCCAGGAGCGCATGGACATGATCGAGAACGTGCTGGCGGCCGAGCAGCTCAAAAACGTCCGCTGCGGCACCTTCGATGGGCTGCTGGTGGAGTACGCCAGGTCCGTGGGCGCCACCCACATCGTCCGTGGGCTTCGGGCCACGTCGGACTTCGAATACGAGTTTCAGATCGACGCGGTGAACCGCCATCTGGACGACTCGCTGAGAACTGTGTATTTTATGGCCTCTCCCGGCCACTCCTTCCTGAGCTCCAGCAACGTGAAGGAGATCGGCTTGTGGGGCGGCAGTATCCGGGGGCTGGTCCCTTCGGTCAATGAAGATATTATTTGCGAAAGGTTGGCAAGAAAATGAGCAGCGCACAGACGATGAAGATCTACAGCATCATCTCCCGTATCGAGCAGGTGTTGAATGACAGTCCCAAGTATAAGCTGGGCGGTGGCAATAAGAAGATCATTGAGGTCGGGGAGCTCTTCGACCTGCTGGGCGATCTCAAGGTCACCATCCCTGAGGATATCCGGCGGGCCAGCGGCATCATCAACGAGGAGAGCAACATCCTCGCCGATGCCAACGAGCAGGCGGAGGAGACCGTCAACAAGGCCAAGGCCGACGCGGAGGAACTGATGCGCCAGGCCCAGGAGGCGGCAGAGAAGGTCTACAACCAGTCCGTCCAGGAGTACGAGGCCCTGGTCTCGGAGGAGTCCGTGTATCAGGAGGCTGTGGCCCGGGCTAAGGAGATCCAGCAGGAAGCCATCGACAACGCCAACGCCATCACAAACGGCTCCCGTCAGTATGCGGACGACATGCTTTCCGACGTGCAGCGATACCTCAGCGACTATATCAAGATGCTCAACACCAACCGGGAGGAGCTGGGCGGCCAGGTCCTGCCGGAGTATGAGGAGAAGGACGTGGAGAAGACCGTCAACGAGGAGCGGGCCCTGGAGGAGCGCCACACCGTGACCGCCGCGCCCGCAGCCCGTCCCGCCGCGGAACCGGAGGAAGAGGCGGTGGAGGAGCCCGTTCGTCCCGCCCGCAAAGAGGCCAAGAAGGCACCCAAGCCCGCCGCCCCCGTCTATGACGACGAGGAGGACGAGGCGCCCAAGAAGCCCAAGAAGAAGGGCTGGTTCAAGCGCATGCTGGAGGGCGACGATGACGAGGAAGAATACGCCGACGAAGACAACTGGGGCGAGGACGACGAGCCCGCCAAGGAACCAGCCAAGCCCAAGAAGAAGCGTCACAAGCTCTTTGAGATCGTGGAAGTGGACGATGATGAGGACGAGGAAGACGAGGACTACGAAGAATAAAGAACAGCAGGAGCGTTCCTCAAAAGGAGCGCTCCTATTACTTGGGCCCGCCCGAGGCCCGTATGTAATTCGCGGAATTATCTCTTGTTTGACATGGGGGAACATGGTATACTATAACGGTATATGAAAGGAAGGTCTGTATGCGGATTTTAGGGATCGACCCCGGGTACGCGCTGCTGGGCTATGGCGTCATCGACACCGACGGGCGCACAGCCGCAGCGGTGGATTACGGAGTGGTGGAGACCAAAGCCGGGGATCCCTTTCCGGAGCGGCTGCAGCGGCTGTATGACGGCGTATCCCAGCTGGTGGAGATGTATCGGCCTGATTGCGCGGTGTTTGAGGAGCTGTTCTTCTACCACAACATCACTACCGCCATCTCCGTGGGTGCTGGACGGGGCGTGGCCATCCTGGCCGCCCAGCAGAAGGGTCTGCCTCTCTATGAGTACACGCCCATGCAGATCAAGCTGGCGGTCACCGCCAACGGCCACGCGGACAAGAGCCAGGTCCAGCATATGGTGAAGCTCCTGCTGAACCTGAAGTCTGTGCCCAAGCCTGACGACGCGGCGGACGCCCTGGCGGCTGCCCTGTGCCACAGCTCCACGTCCAAGCCCGCGGCGGAGGAGTTCCGCATCAAGTAACAGGAGATCAAGATGTACGCTTACATTCGAGGGATCGTTTCGGATATCGCCGCGGACCGGGCCGTGCTGGAAGCAGGCGGCGTGGGCTATGAGCTGTTCGCTGGCCGCAAGACCCTGGACAAGCTGTTCCTGGGGGAGGAGGCCAAGCTCTACGCTCATCTGCACCTGGCAGAAGGCGTCCAGGCCCTGTACGGCTTCTATACCGAAGAGGAGAGGGAGATGTTCCGCCGCCTCATCGGCATCTCCCGTGTAGGGCCCAAGCTGGCCGTCAGCGTCCTGTCCGTCATGGAGCCCTCCGATGTGATCTCCGCCGTCGTCACAGATAACCCCACCGCCTTTGACCCTGTCCAGGGTATGGGCCGGAAGATGGCCCAACGGGTCATCTTAGAACTGAAGGAACAGGTGAAGGATGCGCCTTTGCCCGCCGGAAAACCCGGCCAGACTGTCCAGATAAACCTGGCGGAGAACATCCGGGCTGAGGCTGTCCAGGCCCTGGTGGCCCTCGGATACGACGGCCTCACCGCATCCAGGGCCGTCTCCGCCGTGGAAGAGGCGAAGAACGTGGAAGAACTGATCACCAAGGCCCTGCGCAAGCTGGCTCGATAGGGAGGGACGATGAGAGAGGACGACCGGATCATCACCTCCTCCATGCGGGAGGAGGATGTCAAGAACGATTTCAGCCTCCGCCCCAAGTTTCTGAACGAGTATATCGGTCAAGACGAGGCGAAGGAGCATATCTCCATCTATATCTCCGCTGCTAAGTCCCGGGGCGAATCCCTGGATCATGCCCTGCTCTACGGCCCGCCGGGTCTCGGAAAGACCACGTTGGCCGGGATCATCGCCAATGAGATGGGCGTAAATCTCAGGGTCACCAGCGGTCCCGCCATCAGCCACGCCGGAGATCTGGCCGCCATTTTGACCAACCTGGCCCCCGGGGACGTGCTGTTCATCGACGAGATCCATCGGCTGAACCCGGCGGTGGAGGAGGTCCTCTATCCTGCCATGGAGGACTACGCTCTGGACATCGTCATCGGCAAGGGCCCCGGCGCCCGAAGCATCCGGCTGGACCTCCCCAAGTTCACCCTGATCGGCGCCACCACCCGCCTCGGTATGCTGAGCTCCCCTCTCAGGGACCGGTTCGGCATCAAGGAACAGCTGCAGCTCTATTCCCCGGAGCAGCTAAAGGAGATCATCGTCCGCAGCGCCGACATTTTGGGCATCGACATCGACGAGGAGGGGGCCCTGGAGATCGCGTCCCGGTCCAGGGGCACGCCTCGCATCGCCAATCGGCTTCTCCGTCGCGTTCGGGATTACGCCCAGGTGAAGGGCTCCGGCTGCGTGGACCTGACCACCGCCCAGAAGGGCCTCAACATGCTGGCCATCGACGAGCTGGGTCTGGACGCCGTGGACAGGCGGATGCTGCTCGCCATGATTACCATCTTCAAGGGCGGTCCGGTGGGCCTCGACACAATAGCCGCTTACACGGGAGAGGATGCGGGCACCATCGAGGACGTTTACGAACCCTATCTCCTGAAGCTGGGGTTCCTGGCCCGTACCAACCGGGGTCGCATCGTGCTTCCCGACGCCTACGTCCATCTGGATTTCCCCGTTCCGGAAACGGCCCTCCCGCCCCAACAGTTGAAATTGGAGGTATAATGACCCATGTTTTTCAAGAAAAAGAAGCTGATCGAAGAGCAGAACAAGACCATCGCTGAGCTGAACGAGAAGCTCCAGGCCCAGCAGCAGCAGATCGACGCCGCCAACGCCCGGCTGGAGGAATATCGGCAGCGGGAGAGCGCCATCTCCCGGGCGCTAACCGACGCCGCCGCGGCCGCTGACCGCATCGTGTCCGACGCCCAGAAGGAGTCCGACGACATCCACGACTCCGCCCAGCGGGATTTCATGGCCTCCCAGAAGAAGGGGGAGGAGATGATCCAGAACGCCTTTGAGAACGCCCGGGATATCATCAAGGACGCCGAGAAGACCAGCGAGAAAAAGATCCGGGACACCGACGCCGCCGTCTGTGCCTATGTACAGCTCCTCAACCAGTTCAACGAGTCCATGAAGGAGCAGGCTAAGCAGGCGGAGGAGAACGTGAAGAAGCTGTCCGACTACTACGCCCGCCTGAACAACGCCCTGCCGGAGCTCTTCGCCGAGGTGCCCCAGATCAGCACCTGCATCGGCAAGGAGGCGGAGGAGCTCCTGCCCGATCCCGAGGGAGATCCGGCCCAGCTCATGCGGAACATCTACACCATCCAGAACAGGTACCTCCCCAAGGAGGATCTGCCGGATCGGACCAGCGTTCCCGAGGAAGAGGAAGGGGAGAGGGTGTTCGAGGACCCTGCCGTTGATGAGGAGGAACCGCTCGGGTTAGATCCCGTCCCACCGTTCGACGAAGAGGAAGGGGACGTGCCCCGGGTTTCTGACATCGTATCCGAAGACGTGGGCACCATCGATACGGACGAACTCATAGCCAAGACCGCCGCCAAGTGCAAAGAGATTCTGGGACAAGCGGATTGATGCGGGCCCTGCTCGCGTATCATACAAGATCAATTTAGGAGGAATATACTATGGCAAAAAAGACTGTGGAAGACATTCAGGTCGCCGGTAAGCGCGTACTGTGCCGGGTGGATTTCAACGTGCCTCTCACCGAGGATATGAAGGTGGCTGATGACAAGCGCATCGTAGCCGCCATGCCCACCATCCAGTATCTGCTGGACCATCAGGCGAAGGTGATCCTTTGCTCTCATCTGGGTCGTCCCAAGGGCAAGGTGGACATGAAGTACACCATGGCCCCTGTAGCCGCCCGGCTCCAGGAACTGCTGCCCGACGTTCGCGTCCGGTTCGCCTCCGATACCGTGGGCGAGAGCGCTCAGAAGTGCGTGGCAGACATGAAGGACGGGGAGATCGTGCTGCTGGAGAACACCCGCTTCCAGAAGGAGGAGGAAGCCAACGATCCGGAGTTCTCTAAGAAACTGGCGGATCTAGCGGACATCTTCGTGTCCGACGCCTTCGGCACCGTACACCGCGCCCACGCCTCCACCGCAGGCGTAGCCGCCTACCTGCCCGCCGTTGCCGGCTTCCTTATCGGCAAGGAGCTGGGCATCATGGGCGAAGCCCTCAACAACCCCCAGCGCCCCTTCGTGGCCATCCTTGGCGGCGCCAAGGTCTCCGACAAGATCGGCGTCATCAAGAACCTGCTGGAGAAGTGCGACACCCTCCTCATCGGCGGCGGCATGGCTTACACCTTTTACAAGGCCATGGGCTATGAGATCGGCACCTCTCTTTTGGACGAGAAGAGCATCGGCCTGGCCAGCGAGCTGATGGCCGACGCCAAAGCCAAAGGCGTCAACCTGATGCTCCCCGTGGACACCGTGGTTGCCCCCGCCTTCGCCGCGGACGTCGAGTACAAGACCGTCCCCTCCAACGCCATTCCCGCCGGCTGGATGGGCATGGACATCGGCGAGGAGACCCGCAAGCAGTACGCCGAGGTCATCAAGGCCGCCAAGACCGTCATCTGGAACGGCCCCATGGGCGTGTTCGAGTTCCCCAACTTCGCCAAGGGCACCTCTGCCGTGGCCGAGGCCTGCGCTGAGTGCGAAGGCACCACCATCATCGGCGGCGGCGATTCCGCTTCCGCCGTAAAGAAACTGGGCTATGCCAAAAAGATGACCCATATTTCCACCGGCGGCGGCGCGTCCCTGGAGTTCCTGGAGGGCAAGGTGCTGCCCGGCGTGGCCGTTCTCAACGACAAATAAGGGAGGAAAAGATCATGCGTAAACCCATCATTGCCGGCAACTGGAAGATGAACAAGACCCCCGAGGAAGCCAAGGCTCTGGTCACCGACCTGATCCCCCTGGTGAAGGACGCCACCTGTGACGTGGTGGTCTGCCCGCCCTTCGTCGACCTCTGCTGTGTACGGAAGATCATCGAGGGCACCAACATCCACCTGGGCTGCCAGAATATCCACTGGGCTGAGAGCGGCGCCTACACCGGCGAGATCTCCCCCAAGATGCTCCTGGCTCTCGGCGTAGAGTACGCCATCATCGGCCACAGCGAGCGCCGCGCCTACTTCGGCGAGACCGACGAGGGCGTCAACAAGCGGGCGAAGGCGGCCCTTGCCAACGGCATCGTCCCCATCATTTGCGTGGGCGAGACCCTGGAGCAGCGGGAAGCGGGCGTCACGGAGACCTTCGTCAGCGGCCAGACCGCCGCTGCCTTCGAGGGCATCCCCGCCGAGGACGCCGTGAAGGTGGTCGTGGCATATGAGCCCATCTGGGCCATCGGCACCGGCAAGACCGCTACCAAGGAGGACGCCAACGCCACCATCGCCGTGGTCCGCCGCACCATTGCGGGCATCTACGGCGAGGAAGTGGCCCAGCAGGTCCGCATCCAGTACGGCGGCTCCATGAAGCCATCCAACGCCGCTGAGCTTATGAGCATGCCGGAGATCGACGGCGGCCTCATCGGCGGCGCTTCCCTGAAAGCGGCTGACTTCGCGGGCGTGGTGAACTACTGATGAAGCCCATTTCCGCTTTGATCATCCTCGATGGCTTCGGCTATCGGACGGAGAAGGAGTACAACGCCATCCTGACCGACGGCGCGGTCCACTTCATGCAGCTGTGGAAGACCTGCCCCCACACCCTGCTGGGGGCCAGCGGCATGGACGTGGGCCTGCCCCGGGGCCAGATGGGCAACAGCGAGGTGGGACATCTGAACATCGGCGCCGGCCGCATCGTCTATCAGGAGCTTACCCGGATCACCAAAGCCATCGAGGACGGGGACTTCTTCGAGAATCCCGCGTTTTTGAAGGCGGTGGAGAACTGCAAGGCCCACGATTCCAGCCTGCATTTCTTCGGCCTCTGCTCTGACGGCGGCGTCCACAGTCACCTGGAGCATCTCTATGCCCTGGTTGAGCTCGCGAAACGCAACGGCCTGAAAAAGGTCTACGTACATTGCTTCATGGACGGCCGCGACACCCCGCCCAAGAGCGGTAAAGGGTATCTCGAACAGCTGGAAGCTAAGCTTGAAGAGATCGGCGTGGGCAAGATCGCCACGGTCTCCGGCCGCTATTACGCCATGGACCGGGACAACCGGTACGAGCGGGTGGAGAAGGCATACGCCGCTCTGACCTACGGCGAGGGCTTCACCGCCCCCACGGGCCACGACGCCATGCAGCTGAGCTACGATCGGGGCGATGCGGATGAGTTCGTGAAGCCCACGGTCATCGTGGAGGACGGCAAGCCCGTGGCCACAGTGAAGGAGAACGACAGCGTCATCTTCTTCAACTTCCGGCCGGATCGGGCCAGGGAGATCACACGCGCTTTCATCTTCCAGGACTTCACCGGCTTCGAGCGCCGCAACGGGTTCTTCCCCCTGACCTACGTGTCCATGACCCAGTACGACAAGACCTTCGAAGATAAGCTCACAGTGGCTTTCAAGCCCCAGACCCTGACCAACACTCTCGGCGAGTACCTCTCGAAGAACGGTAAGACCCAGCTCCGCATCGCGGAAACGGAGAAGTACGCCCACGTGACCTTCTTCTTCAACGGCGGCGTGGAAGCCCCCAACCCCGGGGAGGACCGTTGTCTGATACCGTCCCCCAAGGTCCCCACCTACGACCTGCAGCCGGAGATGAGCGCCTACCTGGTGGCGGAGGAAGTGGTGAAGCGGATCGAGAGCGGCAAGTACGACGTGATGATCCTGAACTTCGCCAATCCTGACATGGTGGGTCACACCGGCGTCATGGAGGCGGCGGTACAGGCGGTACACGCTGTGGACGAGTGCCTCGACAAGGTAGTGAACGCCATTCTGAAGAGTGGCGGCCGCTGCATCATCACGGCCGACCACGGTAACTGCGAGTACATGTGGGACTACGCCGAGAACGCTCCCTTCACGGCTCATACTACAAACCCCGTGCCCTGCGTCTATGTGGACACGGCAGAGAAGGACGTGGAGCTTCGGGAGGGCGGCCGCCTCAGCGACCTCGCCCCAACGCTCCTCGACATGGTGGGCTTGCCGAAGCCTGCGGAAATGACCGGTTCCACCTTGTTCGTCGGGTGAAAAGGGCCCAAAAGGCCTGAATCTTACCCTTGCAAACCGCGAAACAAGGTGGTATAATACCAACCGCAGTCCATTTGGGAGGATGTTTTATGAGTCTTGCTATTGAAATCATACTTGTTCTTGTCTCGATCCTGATGATCGTGGCCGTGCTGATGCAGAAGAGCAAGTCCGCCGGTTTGGGCGCCGCCTACGGCAGCGATACGGAGACCTTCGGTGTGAAGGGCAAGGAGGCCAGAAAGGATCAGCAGCTGAAGAAGATCACTCTGATCTGTGCCTGTGTCATCGCGGTCCTGGCGCTGGTGCTCATGTGCCTCGGCTGAGAAAAGCTGTATGAAAGGCGGTACAGCGGTCGTCGTTGTACCGCTTTTTATTTGGAAAGGTGAAAGGATAGGATGCCCGTTCATAAAGGAATAAAAGTGGCTGCCGTCAATCGGAAGGCCCGCCATGACTATTTCATCGAAGATACCCTGGAGTGCGGCATCGCGCTGACGGGTACCGAGGTGAAGTCCATCCGCAAAGGTTCCCTGAACCTGAAAGATGGTTATGCCATGGTGAAGAACGGGCAGCTGCAGCTCATCGGGGTCCACATCAGCCCCTATGAGCAGGGCAACATCTTCAACCACGATCCTTTCCGTACCAGGACCCTATTGGCCCACAAGCGGGAGATCGCCAAGCTCTACGGCCTCCAGCAGGCCCAGGGCTACAGTCTCATCCCTTTGTCCGTCTATTTCAAGGACGGGAAGGTGAAGGTGGAGCTGGCCCTCGCCAAGGGCAAAAAGCTGTACGACAAGCGCCACGACATCGCCGAGCGGGATGCCGACCGGGAGATGGACCGGCGCATGAAGGATTACAAGGTGCGGTAAACTATCCCATGGGGGTGAAATGGTTTCGACGGGGATAGTGGGGGCCGGATAAGCGAGCCGAAGCCCCGAGCTTCGTTAAAAGCGGGAAACCTGTTAAATATAACAGACAACAACTACGCACTTCCTGTCGCTGCCTAAGCGCGTGACAGCGTCCGCCTGAGAAGACCTATCGTCTCAGATACGGGCGTCATTCAGGATAGGGAACGAACCCGGGTAAGCTTTGCCCCGGACCGGACTTTATGAAGCTACCGGACCGGCGATCCCGCCGTTGGGAGCGCCGCAAGGGGAATACTTGTACGACGGCTACGCTCGTAGAAAGTTGGGTCATCATGTCTTCGGACGGGAGTTCGACTCTCCCCACCTCCACCACAAACAAAAGCACCGCCAACCGGCGGTGTTTTTGTTTGTACAGCAATGGTAGGGGAGAGTCGAACTGGGTCCGGTGGTGAATGAACGTCCATGTGGAGCGCAAAGCCGGACTTTGTCCGGCATTGCTGTCAGAGCCGGACCCTGAGCGAGCCCGCAGGCGAGTGTTCGACTCTCCCCACCTCCACCAAAAAGCAGCCACCCATCAGGGTGGCTGTCTTTTTGGGGAGGTGAGGGGGAATTGAACTGGATCCGGTAGTGAATGAACGTCCATGTGGAGCGCAAAGCCGGACTTTGTCCGGCATTGCTGTCAGAGCCGGACCCTGAGCGAGCCCGCAGGCGAGTGTTCGACTCTCCCCACCTCCATCTTTTACCATATCTAGTATTCGAAAACGATTTATATCACAACATCTTCCGTTTTTTCTTAAAAATATATTGAACAAATTATGAACATGTGATATGGTATAGGGCAACGAAGAGAAAGGAGATACGCCGATGCCGGGTCGCAAAAGCCGTATGATCGGCTGCCTGTTGGGCGGCGCCATCGGAGATGCCATGGGCTACCCGGTGGAGTTCATGCGCTATACGGACATCACCCGATATTTCGGCGGGGCTGGCGTCCGCGAGCTCGCCGACGGCAACCATATCTCCGACGACACCCAGATGACCCTGTTCACGGCGGAAGGCTTGCTGAACGCCCATCGTCAGGGAAAGTCGCTGGTCCGGAGCGTATATAGGTCCTATTTGCGCTGGTACTATACCCAGTCCGGCGTTAAAATGCCTGGGGCGAAGTATGAAGGAGGCCTGCTGAACGAGGCGAAGATCTTCGCTTCCCGGGCTCCCGGCTCCACATGTCTTTCCAGCCTCAGCTCCGGCAAGATGGGCACCCTGGCGGATCCCATCAACCTCAGCCGTGGCTGCGGCGGCGTCATGCGGGCGGCTCCCTGTGCAGTGTTCCCTAACGCTTTCGACCTGGGATGCCGGGTGGCGGCCATCACCCATGGCCATCCCGGCGGGTATATCTCTGCCGGGGCTCTTGCTGAGCTTTTGCAGAAGCTCTATTACGGTCAGTCTTTGCCAGACGCGGTTGACGATCTTATCGTAGAGCTGGACGAGATCGAGGACGCTGAGAGCACACATGACGCCCTGGAGATGGCCGTAGAGCTGGCTACGGAGGGCCGTCCCTGCGCCCCGACCATTAAGGAGCTGGGCGAGGGCTGGGTAGGGGAGGAAGCCCTGGCGATCGCCGTATACAGCGCCCTTAGCTTCCCCACGGACTACGCCCAAGCCGTGCGCCTCGCTGTGAACCACGATGGGGATTCCGACTCCACCGGCGCTATATGCGGCAACATCATGGGCATGCTGCTGGGCGCGGGGGCCATCCCCGTGGAGTGGCGGGACGGGGTGGAGCTGTGCAACGTGATCCGCGCCTTCGCCGTGCGTTTGTCCACCATCCCCCAGGAAAAATGAACCAAACATAGCAAGAGCCTCCGAGGTCGCTCCCCGGAGGCTCCTTTTTGTTATCATTTACTCTGTAATGCCCAACCGCTTCTTCATGGTCTTCTCCACGGCGTTGAGAATGTTCTCATAGCCGGTACAGCGGCACAGATGGCCGGAGAGGAGCTTTCTGAGCTCGTCACGGGTGTAGAGCTTGCCGGTCTCCAGGATCTCCACGGCGGACATGATGAAGCCCGGCGTGCAGAAGCCGCATTGTACGGCGGTCTCGTCGATGAATGCCTGCTGGATGTCAGATAGTTCCCCGTTGGGACCCATGAGGCCCTCTAACGTTCTCACATGCTTGCCCCGTACCCATACGGCGAGATAGATGCAGGAGTTGTAGCATTCCCCGTCGATGATGACGTTGCAGGCGCCGCATTCACCCACCTCGCAGCCCTTCTTCACGGAGGTCAGGCGGAAGTCGTTGCGGAGCATGTCGGTGAGGGACGCCCGGCAATCCACCATGCAGGCCACGTCCTTGCCGTTCAGATTGAACTCGATGAGCCTGTATTGATCCTTCATTTGATCTCACCTCCGCAGCGTTTTGTGGCTTCGATCAGGCACCGTTTGGCCATCTCCACAGCAATGTGCTGCCGGAAGGCTTTGGGAGCCCGCCAGGAATCCCGGGGATTGATGTCCTTGAGCACCTCCAGGGAGAAAGCTTCCGCGTTCTCCATGGTCAGGGGCTTGCCCTGGATCAGAGCTTCCGCCGAGGGCGCCCGCATGGGCACCGGCCCCGCTACGCCATAGGCGATGCGCACACGGTCGAAAGTCTGCTTGTCGGAGGACAGCCGCACGTTCACGGAGCAGCCGGTGGTGGCGATGTCCATGGCGTTGCGCATGGCGTACTTGTAGTAGGAGCCGCAAGTGTTCTCATAGCTCTCCTTGGGGATCAGGATGGCGGTCTGGATCTCGCCCTCTCGGATGTCCACGGTGCTGGCCTTGATGTAAAAGTCCCTGATGGGCACCAGCCGCTTGCCATTTGGCCCTGTCAGTTCGATGATGGCTTCCCAGGCATGAAGGGTGGAGGCGGAGTCGGCGCTGGTGACGCCGTTGCAGGTGTTGCCGCCGATAGTGCCGATGTTACGGATCTGGGGCCCGCCCACCAGATCCACTGCTTCGCCCAGCACGTTGATATACTTCTGAATGATAGGGTCCTTCGTGATGTGGGAAAAGCTGGTCAGAGAACCGATGCGGATCGATTCGTTCTCGTCCAGGGACACGCCCCGCAGTTCGTCGATGAGGTAGATGGAGATCAGCTCCTTGCCGGCCCGCTTGCCCTCCCGCATCTGTACCAGCACGTCGGACCCGCCGGCGATGATCTGAGCCTCGGGATGTGCAAGCCGGAGCTCGATGGCCTCCTGGACAGAGAAGGCTTCATACAGTTCTTTCATATCGTACATGGATTATTTCTCCTCTCTCCAGGGATCGTGGATGAGCCCTTCCTCGCTGAAGCGTTTGAACAGCACCTTGGGGTTCATGGGGAGATCGTCCACCGCCACGCCGGTTGCGTTCAGAATGGCGTTGCGGATGGCCGGGGCAACGGGAGTGGCCGGCGGCTCGCCCAGGGCCTTGGTGCCAAAGGGGTTGGTGGGTTCGGGGTTCTCCACAAACTGGGCTTCCAGATGGGGGTGATCCAGCGTGGTGGAGAGTTTGTAGTCCAACAGGTTGTTGTTGAGCCCGCGGCCTGTCTTGCCGTCGTAGAGGAGCTGCTCACTGAGGGCGTAGCCGATGCCCATGCTCATGCCGCCCTCCACCTGGGCTGCCGCCAGGGCGGGGTTGATGAGCTTGCCGCAGTCGTGGACGTTGATGATCTTCTTGACCTCGGCGCGGCACAGGGGCACGTCCACCTCTACTTCGGCGACGCAGCAGCCGAAGGAGTAGGCGTTGGTCTTGATCTGATAGGTGGACTCCGCCGTAATGTGGACGCTGTGTGTCAGGCTGTAGAAAGCCTCTGTGGCAAGGTCGCTGAGGGATTTCAACACCCGGCCATCGGTGGTACGGACAATGTTGCTGTCCACGATATCGAGATCAGCTACCGGCATCCTGGTCAGCTCGTTAGCGTATTCCAGGATCTTCTGCTTCAGGATCTGGCCCGTCTGGGTGATGGAGAAACCGCACATGTAGGTCTGACGGGAGGCATAGGCGCCGAGACCGAAGGGGGTCACGTCCGTGTCCTGGTTGGAGACCACGTGGACGTCGGTGTAGTCCTTGAGACCAATGACCTCCGCCGCCATCTGGGCGTAGGCCGTGTCCGCGCCCTGACCGATCTCCGTTTCACCCACCTGCAGCTGGATAGTGCCGTCCTGATTGAGGACCATGCGGCAGGAGGAGTGTTCGAGGGAGATGGGCCACACGCCGGTGTTGTACCAGAAGCAGGAGAGACCGATGCCTTTGCGGATGGGTCCGGTCTGATCTTTGAATTCCTCCCGCTTCTTCCAGTAGTCCGTGTAGGCGATGGCCTTGTCCATGCACTGGTTGAAGGTATCGTAGTAGTTCTCATTCTTGGAGAAGCCGTCTTTATAGCCCACAGGCATGATGTGCTCCCGACGATAGGCTACAGGATCGAGGCCCAGGGCTTTGCACACGTCGTCGGTGTGGCTCTCGTAGGCGAACATGGCCTGGGGGATGCCGTAGCCGCGCATGGCGCCCGCCACAGACTTGTTGGTATAGACCGTGTAGGCGTCGCATTCCACGTTGGGACAGGGGTACATCTGGGGGAAGCAGCCCATGGCCTTACCGGCGATGGAGTGGCCGTGGGAAGCGTAGGCGCCCTGGTCGGAGAACAGTTCCAGCTTCCGGGCAACGTAGGTGCCGTCGGGCCGAACGTAGGAAATGATATGGAACTTGATGGCATGGCGCACCCGGTTGCTGATGAAGGTATCCTCCCGGGGGATGTCGATCTTCACTAAACGGCCGCCCAGCTGCCGGCTGATCCAGGCGCAGAGGGGCTCGTAAAGGGTATCCTGTTTGTTGCCGAAACCGCCGCCGATGTAGGGCTTGATGATGCGGACGGAGCCCCAGGGGACGCCGATGGCCTGGCCCACCGTGCGGCGGACGATGTGGGGTATCTGGGTGGAGGAGACGACGACGGTCTTGCCCGCTTCCTCATAGGCGTAGCAGATGAAGTTCTCGATGTGGCAGTGCTGCACCGTGGGGGTGGTGTACCATTTATCGATGCAGATCAGGCCCTCCTCCTTACGGGCTTCCTCATAGTTGCCATTGCGGATGGAGGTGTGGTTGAGAATATTTCGGGGGAACCTGTCATGGATCTGGGGCTGGCCATCCTGCATTGCCTCGATGGGGTCCAGCACGAAGGGCAGGGCATCATACTCCACCTTGACGAGCCTGGCCGCCTGAGCGCAGGCCACCTCATTCTCTGCCACCACCGCCGCTACGTCATCGCCGTAATAGCGCACGTGCCGGTTCAGCAGCAGCCGATCCGCCACGTCCTGATGGGCCACCTCCACGGACCAGGGATGGCCGGCGGTGGGGAAGGGGTTGTCGGGCACGTCGAAGCAGGTAAAGATCCGCACGACCCCGGGCACCTTCATGGCCTGGTCGATATCCACGGACTTTACGAAGCCATGGGCCACCGTGGACCGGACCACCCGGATGAGCAGGGCACTTTTATCGCACAGATCGTCCGTATACTTGGCCCGACCGGTCACCTTGTCGAACGCGTCCACGCGGGGCACGCTTTTACCTACGATCATGGATGTCCTCCTTAGTGAATGAATTGTATCTTATCCACGCTGAACACGCCCATATCCGTGATGCGGACGTGGGGGATCACCGGCAGCGCTATGAAGGAGAGGGTCACGAAGGGATCGCCGTCCGCATACTCGCCGATGGAGCGGAAAGCGGTGAGCAGGGCCTCCTGACGCTCGATGATCTCATTGAGGGGCAGATCGCTCATAAGGCCAGCGATAGGCATGGGGAGCTGGGCCAGGATCTTGCCCTTGCTGACCACCACGAAGCCGCCGGAGCAATCCTCCAGAGCGTCCACGGCGTCCAGCATATCGCTGTCGTTATCGCCAACCACGATGAGGTTGTGGGAGTCGTGGCCCACGGTGGAGGCGATGGCGCCATCTTTCAGCTTCATGCCCTTGAGGATACCCACGCCCACCCGGCCGGAGGACATATGCCGTTCGAACACGGCCGCCTTCAGCAGATCCGGGGTGGCGACGAACTTGCCGTCCTCGCTGGGCACGGTCTCAAAGGTCAGGTTGGTCAGGAGCTCGCCAGGGACCAGGTTGATGACGGGCATCTGGTCATAGACTTTGAGATCCAGGATGCCGCGCTTCCTCGGAGCCAGATGGACGCTGTTGTAGATACGGGGATCCCGTTTAAGGTGGGAGCCGTGGTGGGGCTGGAACTGGATGCCGTTGGAGAACACCTTCAGGGCGTTGAAATCCTTCAGGTTGTCGAAGAGCACCATGTCCGCCCGATAACCGGGGGCAATGGCACCGTAGCGCTGGAGCCCGTAGGTCTCTGCGGCGTTGATGGTGGCCATCTGGATGGCCTCGATGGGATCAATGCCGTTGGCCACAGCTCGCCGCAGGATATAGTTGATGTGGCCTTCCCGCTCGATGTCACCGAGATGTTTGTCGTCCGTGCAGAAGAGCATCCGATGGGTGGGAAGCTTGTTCTCAGCTATCTTGCGCATGATCTCCTCCACGCCGCGGCAGGCGGAGCCGAGCCGCAGATGGAGGCGCATGCCCTTGCTGAGCTTCTCCACGACCTCGTCGTATTCGGAGCACTCATGGTCCGTGCGGGGACCGGCGATGCAGTAGGCGTTGAGATCGTCGCCGGAAAGCAGGGGAGCGTGTCCGTCGATGGGGCGCCGCTCGAAAAGCTTCAGCTTGTCCAGCATCTCGCCATCGCCGGAGACAACGGCCACGTAGTCCATAACTTCGCCGAGGCCGATGACCCGCTCGTTGTTCATGAAGGGTTCCATGTCGCTGGCCACCAGCTTGGCGCCGCTAGTCTCAAAGCTGGTGCAGGGGACGCAGCTGGGAATATTGAGGAACACGGAGAGGGGCAGCCATTCGGTCTGGTCCAGCATATACTGGATGCCCTCCGTACCGCAGACGTTGGCGATCTCGTGAGGATCGGCAACGACGGTGGTGGTGCCCTGCTTCAGCACGCATTCGGCGAAGCGCTGGGGGTGAGCCATGGACGATTCGATATGCACATGGCCGTCGATGAGGCCGGGGCAGAGGTAGGCGCCCTCGGCGTCGATCTCCTCCTTGCCGGAATAGGAACCTATGCCCAGGATGACGCCGTCCCGCACGGCCACATCCCCCTTCTGGATGGTGCCTGTGAACACGTTGACGATGTTGGCGTTTTTGATGACCAGGGCAGCGTTGCGCGAGGTGGCGTTCAGGATCGCGTTGCGTAATCTGTTCTTGTCCATCTTTATTTCCTCCCAGTCAGCAGTATATCACAAAGGATAAAAAGTTGGAAGATGCTCTAAATTATTTTTTTGAAAGATATACGCTTTTCTATCCGGCTATGTTATAATTTAAACATAAACAGGAGGGCATGCCTATGGGTATACTGATCAAAAACGCTTCTCTCGTTCTGGAAGACAGGGTGGAACAGGGCGACCTGCTGATCGACGGCCGGACTATCGTCCGTGTAGGCGGCGTCATCGATGCACCTGCTGACAAGGTTATCGACGCCGCTGGCTGCTACGTGTTCCCCGGATTCATCGATACCCACACCCACTTCGATCTGGAGGTGGGCACCACCGTCACGGCGGACGACTTCACGACCGGTACAACAGCTGCCGTGGTGGGCGGCACTACCACGGTGCTGGACTTTGCCACCCAGGAGCGGGGCATGACTTTGATGGAGGCTTTCAGCAAGTGGGAGAACAAGGCCAAAAACAGCAGCTGCAACTACGGCTTTCACATGGCCATGTCCGAATGGAACGAAGATAGGATCGCCGAGATCCCCCTTATGATCGAGAACGGCGTCACCTCCTTCAAGATGTACATGGTCTATGACAACATGCGTTTGAACGATGGGGTCATGTACGAGGCCATGAAGTATCTCGCCAAAGAGGACTGCATCATCGGCATCCACTGCGAAAACGACGATATCATCAAGGCGCGTGTGAAGGAGCTGAAGGCGGCGGGGAAGACTTCTTCCCGGTATCACGCCGTGTCCCGACCCAACGTGGTGGAGGCGGACGGCGTAGGGCGGCTCATGGACGCCGCGTATCTGGGCAGCAGCCCCGCCTGGGTGG
>LXOW01345536.1_pt1 | contig 22732 bp, 21 predicted proteins | sample 1368591 | NCBI WGS metagenome assembly LXOW01 (sample SAMN04884650, study PRJNA319009) | bovine gut metagenome | isolation source: Cow rumen | host: Bos taurus | place: Italy: Legnaro (PD) | collected 2014-07-09
TCGTCGGCAGCGTCAGATGTGTATAAGAGACAGGTATCTGCGGACGCTGGGTTTCGACGTGACCAACGACATTTTTGCGGAAAACGCCTGGTATTTCAGGAACTCCCTCGTTCGCGCCAATTACAATGATCTCAAGCGCGGCGTCCATGAGACGACGGAGTATTTGGAACTGTTCCTCCGGAATCTCCTGCTGGGCGAGCGGAACGAACTGCACAATCGGTATCTCCATATCAGCAAAGCGATTCAAAAACAGGACATTGGAGATGCAAAACAGGACATTAGAAGCAAAAAACAGGACATTGACGGCGCATTTCCCTATGGTAATGTTCTGAAAGCGGCGGGCGCTTCTGCAAAAACNNGTACGGATTTGAAACCATATTCGGACGCAACGACGTTACCGAGCTCCTGGGCATTACTGCTTCGCCGGCGTCTACTCTGCTGAAAAAGCTGGCGGATATGGGCGTTACGGAAGCTGTCAGCGGATTGGGCAAGGGAAAGTACCGCTTCAAGCCGATTAGTTGACATAAAACCGGAGGCGACTTTGCAGCCGCCTCCGGTTGTCCCAGAATAAAAGCATTTGCTCGATGTGGTGTTTAGCAGTAGATCAGATCGCTCAGCACGATTTCCTCGGCAGCAGAGCGAATGGCGTTCATCCGCCTCACCCACTCCATTTGGTCCTCGGCCTTGAATTGCTCGGTTATACCTTCCCGCTTTGCCATCTCCGCGATGAGTCTTTCCGCCATCTCGGATGCCGTGCGGTCTGTTTCCTCTAGGTGGGCGTTCAACTCACCGCTGAGCAGCATACCGGTATAGATGCCACTTCTGCTCTTTTTCAGATAGTTTTTTCGACGCTGCCCCCAAATCCCGATGTTGGGGCTTTCGGGTGCAACGAGGTCAGGGATAAGATAATCGCCTTCGCGGTGGTAAGTCAGCTTTTCACTCATAGCGATGCCTCCTTTTGATTTGGTAGTTTCATCATACCAATGGCAATTTGAATAGTCGAATGTGTGAACGGGATAAGCATGATTCCTGCCGTTTGGCGCTTCAAATTTTTCCCTTATTTTTTCCCTTAACAGCACAAAATCGGATAACATGGCCAGGGAGAAAACAATATGGAATGATTGCAAAATTATATGAAATAGTACATAATATATCATAATAGCACGAAAAAAGTTGCAACTTTTCAGTTCAAGNNGCGCGCTTCTGATCTGTCGGCCGTACGGCCGGACGCGGCGCAAAGCGCCGCTGTGCGGCCGTGAGTTCAAGTCTCGCCACTCGGACCAACTTTCAGGGCAGAAAGTCGAAAGATTTTCTGCCCTGATTGCTTTTTGCAATCCGGACTGCCCGCATTCATGATCCTGTTTGCCGTTGCCGGGCTGCTGATAACGATGCGGGGTGCAAAGCAAAGAAGAACAACGTAAACGAAGCAAAAAAGCCGTCCAATCGAAACGATTGGACGGCTTTTCTGTAGTTCCTGATGAATCTGCGGCAGCCGGGGCGCTGCGCCTTACTTCCACTCCTCGTCGAAGACCAGACAGCCGTTGTCGACGACCGTCTTCTCATAAAGAGCGATGTGCTTGCTGCGATCGGGGGTCTTGCCCTCGGCATAGATCGCCAGCGTCCTCTGCTCGGCCGCGTATTTGTCCGCGACAGCCTCAAGTGCCGCTTCGGCGTATTCGGGACGGATGACGACCACGCCGTCCGGATCGCCGACGATGATGTCGCCGGGGAACACGACCTGCCCGCAGCAGGCAATGGGGACGTTGATCTCGCCGGAGCCGATCTTCCACGGACCCTGCGGGGTGACGCCCTTGGCGTAGACGGGGAAGCCGATGCCGTCGAGCGCGTCCGCGTCGCGGATGCAGCCGTCGAGCACGAAGCCGGCGATGCCCTTGGAGTGGGCATAGTTGAACATGATCTCGCCGCAGAGGGCGCGGCTCATGCAGCCGCCGCCGTTGAGGACGATCACGTCGCCCGGTTCAGCCATGTCCATCGCACGGTGCAGCAGGGCGTTGTCGCCCTCGGAACAGTGGACCGTGATGGCGGTGCCGACCATGGAGGCGTTCTTCGTGTAGCAGCGCAGATCGCCGTACATGTTGTACATGCGGTTCATCATGTCCGCGATGTTGCTGCTGGGGATGCCGCGGAACTTCTCGACCAGCGCGCGGTCGGGACGGTTGACCTTCGTATAGATCCTCTTGCCGTAAGTGGTTACTGCCATGGTTGCTTCCTCCTATACAGTAATGGACACGATCAATACTCGAACATGCCCGCGGGCTTGGTGCTCGGCTTCTTCGTGTCGGTGTAGGTCGGGGCGGTGGCATAGTCGATGTCGTGGATGGGCCACGTCGGCTCCTTGCCCTCGTAGACCTCCTGCACACCCATCGCCGCGAAATAGCTCGCGCGATGCGCCGCCTCGACGGTGTTGCCGCCGATGTGCGGGTAAATGATGACGTTATCCAGCGTGAGCAGCGGATTGTTCGGATCCACCGGCTCCTGGCGGATGGCGTCGAGTCCCGCGCCGGCGATCACGCCGGTCTTGCAGGCCTCGTACAGGTCCTCTTCCACAACGAGGCCGCCGCGCGCGGTGTTGATGAGGAACGCCGTCGGCTTCATCGTCTTCAGGCGCGCCATGTTGACCATGTCATGCGTGACGGGAGTGTTGGGCGCGTGCAGGGAGACGTAGTCGCTCTCGGTGAAGATGCGGTCGAGATCGCGCACGACCTCCACGCCGTCCGGGAAGTCCTTGGCGGGCTTGTACGGGTCGTAGCACATGACGTTCATCTCCAGCGCGAGCGCGCGCTTGGCGACGCGGGAGCCGATGTTGCCGCAGCCCACGATACCCAGCGTCTTGCCGCTGAGCGTGGTCTTGTGCACCTTGAGCTTCGCCTTGTAATAGTCCTGCACCCAGGTCTTGTGCAGCACGGTGACGTTGCGGCTCATCTCGAAGATCAGCAGCAGCGCCGTCTCGGCGACGGAGGTGGAGTTGGCGACGGGGGCGTAGAGCGTCTGAACGCCATTGTCGTGGCACGCCTTGACGTCGAGGGCGTCGAAGCCCGCGCCGTGGCGCACGATGACCTTGAGGTTGGGGTTCGCCTCAATGACCTCGCGGGTGATCGGGGTGATGCGGACGATCATAGCGTCCGGCTTGTGCTCCTTCATGTCGGCAAGCACGTCCTCGGTCTCGAAGCCGCGGCCCATGATGATCGTGTGGCCCGCGTCCTCAAGCAGCTTGCGGCCCTCGGACATGATCTCCTGCGGGAGCAAGATTTTCCAGCCCATATCAAAAACTTCCTTTCGTTATACTTGATTCAGAATAGTTCGTCGCGGTAGACCATTTCTCCCGCGCGGACGGTCAGCATGGTGCGCAGCCGCCACTCGCAGGGGTAGGTCCGCCCGTCGGGATTGCCGTAGGGACNNATGCCGAGCTGCGTGTACTTGGCGATCTGGTTGGTCAGGCTGAACGCGGTCGGACGGAAGTTCATGCTGAACATCGTGATGTCGGTCGCGATGATGTCGGGATAGAACCCGCTCTGGATCGCGCTCCGGCTGACCTCGAACGAGAAATGCTCCCGCGCGTCGGACGCCTCAAAGAGCACGCCGCGCCGCCGCGCCTCATAGGCCTCGCGGCAGACGAAGCCCTTGTCGTCGAGCAGCGTCTCACCCTTGTTCATATACATGTGCGTCATGATGTCGCCGGCGCGCAGATAGCAAAGCAGCTCCGGGATGCTTCCCGGGGGGTTCGTGCAGTGGACCATGACGCTGACGCCGAGCCTTTCCGCCAGGTTGGACATCTCGCGCAGCGGCTTGTAGCCCTGCTCCCGGACCACCTCGCGGCTGGTGCGCAGCTTGAGGCCGAGCAGCAGATCGCCGTACTCGGCGAAGCGGTCGCGGATGGCCGCTTCGTCGAAGTGGGCGGGATCGACGTCCTCCATGCGGACGGGAAGCGAATCCAGTCCGATGGAGCAGACGTTGAGGTAGGCGCGGATGCGCAGCTTGCTCTGCCGGATAAACGGCACGTGCTGCGCGAAGTTGTCGCAGCCGGTGCTGCCTGCGTCCACTGCCGTAGTGACGCCGGAGCGGAAGCAGACCGCCTCCGCGGGCAGGCCGATCTTAGCCAGCGGGTGGAGATGCGCGTGATGGTCGATCAGTCCCGGCGTCACGATGCAGCCGGAGGCGTCGATGATCTGGCGCGCCTCTGCGCCGGCATAGTCTCCGATGCCCGCGATCCTGCCGTCAGCGACGGCGACGTCTGTCACAAGGTTCAGGCCGTTCGCCGGATCGAGTACGGTTCCGCCGCGGATGATGAGCTGATACATGTTGTTCTCAGCCCTCCTCCTCGGAGGTGTCGAACTGCTGGCCGGCCGCCTCGGCGGCCTTCTTCTCCTTCAGGTTCTTGCGCACCGTCAGCGTGCAGAACACGACGGCGGCGATCAGGAACGCGCAGCAGATCGGGCGGGTGACGAAGATGGACCAGTTGCCGTGGCTCGCCTGCAGCGCCTGGCGCAGGTTCTCCTCAAACATGGAGCCGAGGATGAAGCCGATGATCAGCGGCGTGCTGGGGATCTTGAACGCCTTGAAGAACAGGCCCAGCAGGGCGAAGAACAGGACGCACTTGACGTCGAACACGCGGCTGTTGGAAGAGAACGCGCCGACGCAGCACATGACCATGATGATCGGGAGCAGGATGTGCTTGGGAATGTCGAGCAGCTTGGCGAAGATGGGGAGGCCGAGGCGCTCGAAGATCAGCATGAAGATGGAGGAAACCAGCAGCGCGAAGTAGATGCCGTAGACGACCGCGCCGTTCTTGTCGAAGATCAGCGGGCCGGGGCTGATGCCGTGCACCAGCAGGCCGCCGAGGAAGACCGCCGCGACGGTGTTGCCCGGAATGCCCATGCACAGCAGCGGGACCATCGCGCCGCCGATGACGGCGTTGTTCGCGGACTCGGAGGCGGCGACGCCGTCGATGATGCCGGTGCCGAACTTCTCGGGATACTTGGAGCGGCTGTTCTCCATGGTGTAGGCGATGAGGCCCGCGGTGGAGCCGCCGATGCCGGGCAGGATGCCGATGCCGATACCGATGATGGAGGAGATGACGACGTTCGGGATCTGCTGGACGAACTCCTTCATCGTGATGCCGTAGCCCTTGAGGTGCCATTTCTTCTTCTGGAAGTTGGCGGCGAGGGTCTTGCGGCCGAAGCCGGCGAGGATGATGTCCGTCACGGCGAACACGCCGATCAGCAGGACGGTGATCTCAAAGCCGTTGAGCAGCTGGTAGTTGCCGAAGGTGTAGCGGATCTGGGCGTCGATCGGCGCCATACCGACCATCGAGAGCGCCAGACCGATCAGGCCCGCGATCAGACCGTTGAGCATGTCCTTGCCGGACAGCGCCGCGATGATGGTCAGGGAGAACACGGCGACGCCGAAGTAGTCGGCCGCGCTGAACAGAAGGCAGACCTTTGCCAGCAGCGGGCTGATGAACGCCAGCGCAACGATGCCGAAAACGGAGCCGATAAAGGAGTAAAGGATGCCGACGCCGAGCGCTTTGCCCGCTTCGCCCTTTTCCGCCATCGGGCCGCCGTCAAACACCGTTGAGATGGAGGACGGGGTGCCGGGGATCTTGAGCAGGATGGCGGAGATCAGACCGCCGGAGATGCCGCCCATGTAGAGGCCGACCAGCAGCGCGATGCCCTGCGTGGGGTCCATCTTGAAGGTCATGGGCAGGAACAGGACGACCGCCATCGTGGCGGACAGGCCGGGAACGGAACCGAAGATGATGCCCAGCATCGTGCCGAACCAGATCAGGCCCAGGCACACCGGGTTGAGAACATTCATTAATCCAGACAATACCATGATCTTACCCTCCAAAACCGAGGATGCCGACGGGGAGCGGCATCTTGATGGCGTACACGAACAGGGCCTCCACCGCAACCGGCAGCGCGACGGCGATGATGGCGAAGAGGACGGGCTTGCGGTTGGTCTTGTCACTCAGGATCATCATCTGTACGAACAGATACACCACGCTGGCGATGATGAAGCCGACCGGCTCGATGGCGAGCATATAGACAGCCATCAGGGCGATGGTGCCGAAGCCGCCGAGGGAGTCCTGAGTCCACTTGATCTTCTCGTTGGCGGAGGGCTTTTTGTTGATGACAGCCAGCACGAGCTTGGACACCGCCACGACGATGATGCAGATGCCGATGAACGTCGGCACATAGCCGGAGCCGACGTCCTTGCCGCCGAGCTTGTTCGGGATGTCCTTCGCAATCACGATCATCATCGTGCCGAACGCCAGCATGATGACGGAGCAGATGATGTCGCGGATCTTATTGGTCATGTGATTTCTCCTTCCTGTGATTTACGGGTTCTTGATGCAAAGAAACCTCTGCCCGTTCCCGCTTGCGGGAGCGGGCAGAGGCTTGCTTTCAGGTCTGCTCGAAACGGTTTGCTTCTTTTTCGGCTCAGCCGAGGTTCGCTCTCAGCTCTTCGACCTCGGCGGCGTCTTCGGCGGCCGTGGTGGCGGCGTCACGATAGTAGGGCTCCGCATAGTACTTGGCGAGGGTCTCGGCGAAGTCGGGATCGTTCTCGACGATGTCCTTGCAGAGAGCGGCGAGGGTGTCGATGATGGCCTGATCGGTGCCCTTCGGGAACTTGATCTCATACTTCTTGGCGTTGATGACTTCGTAGCCCTGCTCCTTGAGGGTCGGGAAGTCCATGCCCTTGACGCGCTCGGGAGCCATGACGCCGAGGACGATCACGTCGCCCTTTTCCACGTAGTCGGCAACGTTCATGAAGTTGACGGCAAGGAGGTCGACCTGGCCGCCGAGGAGAGCGGCGAGACGGTCGCCGGAGCTGGTGCCGACGTCGATGTTGTCGAACGTAACGCCGGCCAGCGTGGCGAGACGGTTGCCGACGTACTCGGTGGTGGAGCCGAACACGGCGGAGTAGCGGACGGTGCCCGGGTTAGCCTTGGCCTCGGCGAGCATGTCCTCGAGGTTGTTCCAGCCGTGGCTGTACTGCTTGTACTCGCCGGTCGGGGAGATGGCGACGAGGGTGTAGGTCTGGTCGAGGGCGACGGTGCAGCACTGCTCAAAGTCGTCGATGAAGCTGAAGTCCACGGTGTCGGTCGCCATCTGGACGAGGGAGGAACCGGTGTGCGTGAACAGCAGGGTCTTGCCGTCGGCGGGCTTGTTGCGGACGTCCTGCGCCGCGACGATGCCGGAGCCGCCGGTCAGGTTGGTGATGACAAAGGTGCCGCCGGTCTTCTCCTGGATCTTCTGGAACAGGGCGCGGCAGTAGGTGTCGGTGTCGCCGCCGGCGCCGTACGGCAGGGTGACGGTGATGGTGCTCTTGCCGGGCCAGTCAACCGTGGAGGTGCCGGAGCTGCCGGAGCCGGAGTTGCCGGAGGTCTCGGTCTTGCTGCCGCAGCCGGCGAGGATGCCGCAGGACAGAACGAGCGCGAGGATGAGAGCAAGATAACGCTTCATGATAGTTCTCCTTTTCCTGTTTGTTTTTTGTTGATAGGTATGGTTGGTTCCTTTTGCATCTTTATAGTAACAGGCGCTCGTTCACAAGTCAAACAGTATATTTTTGTCAACTTCACAAAAGATATTTGTGGACGGAGCGTTTCTGCAGACAGAAAGCCCCCTGCGCCGGTTTTCCCGGCACAGGGGGCTGTTGGACAGGGGGATCGCTCACTGCGCGGCGCGGGCCAGGCGCGCGATCGGCGTATGCTCGACGGCAGCATAGTAGCCGCCGAGCAGCTCGCGGTAGTATTTGGCGTAGTGCGTCAGGTAGCGCTGTCTGTGGCGCAGGAGCGAAACACGCAGGAACATCGGCTTCCCCTCGCACAGCAGCGGGAAGATGTTCATGTCGTCCGGGATCTCGCTCTGCCGGTAGGTCAGGTTGACGTGCGAGGAGAAAAACGCCGCGCTTCCCTGAAAGCCGACTGTCGTACAGATATAACTGTAGAACGAGGTCAGCCGTACTCTCGGCGCAAAGCCGGCCTCGTCAAAACACTTCTGGATGCGCTGACCCATGAAGTTGGACAGGATGCTGAACGGCAGACGCTCAAAGTCCCCGACTCTTGCCCCGTTCAGCGAACGCTTCTTGATCTCCTCCGCCTCGTCGCCGTAATATTTTTTCAGCAGCGGGTCAGACACGCACAGAAAGATCTGATCGTCCATCAGGTCGTCCAGCACCAGCTCGGGATCGGGCTTTTCCGAGATCACGATCGCCATATCCAGCTCGCCGGCCAGCACCAGCGTTTCCAGCCTCTGCGAAATGTTGCTCAGGAGCCGCAGCTCCACGTTCGGATAGCGTTCGATGAAGGCGGGCAGGATCGCGGCGAGCGTGTTCATGCGCATGCTGCTCGCGCCGAAGCGGATCACGCCGCGCTCGCTCTGCTCGATGTCCGACAGGATGTCGGTGAGGTTCGTCTGCTCCTTGAGCACCGATTCGGCGAAGGCAAGCACGAACTCCCCCGCGTAGGTCAGGGAAACGGTCGGCTTGCGGTTCAGGAGCTGCGCGCCGAAATCGCGCTCCAGGCGCAGGATGTGATTGCTGAGCGTCTGCTGCGTGATGTGGAGCCGGTTCGCCGTCTCCGTGATGTGCAGATCCTTCGCCGCCTCCGAAAAGTAGTACAGGCTGATGGTATCCATACCCTGCCTCCTTCGCCCGGTTACAAGAATTTTTTGTCGGGTTGTCAAAAAGCGATGCTTGCCTTTTTGACAACTTTATCCTAAATGAAACGTCGTCAAAATGCAAGCAACAATACTATTATAGTCGTAATAAAGAATTGACAGGATGCCGCTCCGGGCTGAGCTGTGCTCTGTTTTCGGCGTTTTCTGTGATTTTGTTTGCCTTACGCGCCGGCTTGTGCTACACTGGACGCAGAGAGGCGCAGAGCGGGCGAAGCGGGAGGTCCTGATGGCAGGTGCGAAGCGGAATATCGATTTCACCCGGGGAAGCATCGTCGGCAGTATTGTCGCGTTCTCCATGCCCATCGTGTTCGGCGAGCTCCTGCAGAACCTCTACAACAGCGTGGATGCCTTCGTCGTGGGGAACTTCGCCGGAAAGACCGCGCTGGCCGCGGTCACGGTCGGCGGGGTGATCTCCAACATGGTCGTCATGTTCTTCAACGGCATGTCCGTGGGCGCGAATGTGACGATCTCCAAAGCCTTCGGGCGCAGCAACCTGGACGAACTGCGCCGCAAGGTGCGCGTGGCATTTACGTTTTCACTGCTGCTCGGTGTCACTTTTTCACTGCTCGGCATCGCGTTCACGCCGCAGCTGCTCCGCCTCGCGGGAACGCAGGCGGAGTATTACGCGGAGGCGCTGACGTATTTGCGCATCTACCTCGCCGGGCTGATGTTCACCGTCATTTACAACAATGCCGCGGGCATCCTTCGCGCCGTCGGCGACTCGCGCACGCCGTTCCTCATCCTTGCGCTTGCCTGCGGCGTCAACATTGTGCTGGACGTCGCGTTTACCGGCGTGCTGCGCCTCGGCGTGACGGGCGTCGCGCTTGCGACCGTCTTCTCGCAGGGGCTTTCGACGGTTCTGGCCTACCGCGCGATCGCGGTGGGACAGGGGACGCACTGCATCGACTTCGGCGAGCTGTTCCGCGAAGGCGGCGAGACCGTGCGCGAGATCCTCGGCGTCGGCATGGCGGCCGGCGTGCAGAGTGCGCTGATCGGCCTGTCCAACATCTTCGTCACACGCTACATGAATCTTTTCAGCACCGCCTCTGTCGCCGGCATCGGCGTCGCGCAGCGTATCGACCGCTTTGTGATCCTGCCCGCCAAGTCGTTCGGTATCACGATGACGACCTTCGTCAGCCAGAACCTCGGCGCGGGACGGGACGAGCGTGTGCGCGAGGGCGTGAAGCAGTGCCTGCTCACCGCGCTCGGCGTGACGCTCTCGCTCAGCGCGCTGGTCTATATTTTTGCACACGCCTGCGTTACGCTGTTTAACCAGGACCCGGAGGTCGTCGCCGTCGGCGCGGCGATGGTGCGCGTGCTGGCGCTCGCGTTCTGGGTGATGGCCGTGCGCGAGGTGCTGCTTGGATATCTGCGCGGCTACGGCAAGAGCTTTCTGCCGATGCTGCTCAGCCTGATCGGCATGATCGGCGTGCGGCAGGCGTATCTGGCGGCCACGCTTCTTACGGCACGGCCGCAGATCCAGCATCTCTACTTCTGCTATCCGATCGGCTGGGGAGCGACGACCTTGCTGCTGTTCGGCTATTATCTGCTGGTCCGAAAGCAGTTTTCCCGGCGGGAAGCCGATCTTGTCTGACGCGGCGCGCCGCAGAAACGTCAGGAATCATATTAAATACATTTTATATATCATCAGGAGGTTGACCATGGATTACAGGAGATTTCGTGACACCCTGATCATCCGTATGGACAGGGGCGAGGAGATCCTCGAGCAGCTTCGGATCGTTTCGGAGAAGGAAAACGTCAGGCTTGCCGAGATCAGCGCGCTGGGCGCGGTGAACGATTTTACGGTGGGCGTATACAACGTAGAGGAAAAGAAATACTACTCCAACCACTTTGAAGGCGCGTATGAAATCGTATCCCTCACGGGAACCGTGAGCACGATGGATGGGGCGTATTACGCGCACCTCCACATGAGCGCCGGGAACGACAAGGGCGAGGTGTTCGGCGGGCATCTGAACCGCGCCGTCATCAGCGCGACCTGCGAGATGGTCGTCCGCGTGATCGACGGGCAGATCGACCGTGCCCATGACGAATCAGTCGGGCTGAATCTGTTCAAATTTGACTGAAAAGAGTAAAGCAAACGAGCACCGTCGCCGTTTCCGGCGACGGTGCTCGTTTTTGAACATACAAATAGCGGATATCTAAGGAGTTCTGCGGCTCAGTTGACCTTGTGCGCGCGGGACCAGTCGCCGCGGAGCACGGCGAGCGTGTCCTCAACGACCTGCATGCCGGTCTTCTGCAGCGCCTCCTCGGTGTTGCCGCCGAGGTGCGGCGTTGCGGAGAAGTTGCGCAGCGTCAGCAGCTTGTTGTCCGGGCTGACCGGCTCCTCGACGAAGGTGTCGCAGGCGGCAGCGCGCAGACGGCCCTCGACCAGCGCGTCATAAAGCGCGTCCTCGTCGATGACCTCGCCGCGGGCGGCGTTGACGAACACGGAGCCGGGCTTGAAGTGCGCCATCGCCTCGCGGCTGATGAGGTTCCGCGTGCTCCTGACCAGCGGCACGTTCACGTTGACGAGGTCGCTGCGCTCCAGCAGCTCCTCGACGGTCTCGACCTTCTCAAAGCCGCGCCGTGCCGCATCTTCGGGCGTAACAAACGGATCGTAGCCCAGCACCTTGCAGCCGAAGCCGGCGCTCATGATGTGCGCGATGCGCTGAGCGATGTTGCCCATGCCGATCTGACCGAAGGTCTTGCCGTTGATTTCGTTTCCGAGAAAATCGGACGGGCCCTTCGTCTTGAACGAACCCTCGCGGCTCTTGACGTTCGCCTCATACAGACGGCGCTCCATCAGCAGGAACAGCGCGACGGTCAGCTCCGCAACGCTGTCGGCGTTGGAGAGCGGGGTGTTGATGACAGGGATGCCGCGCTTTGCGGCCGCCTCGACGTCGATGGTGTTGACGCCGATGCCGTGCTTGGCGATGACCTTGAGGTTGGTCGCCTTCTCGATGATGTCCGCGGTGATCTTCGTGCCGCGGGCGATGATCGCGTCGATCTCCTCAATGCGGTCCCAGTTGTCCGTGACCTCGGCGTGCTGCTTGAGCAGCTCGACGGCGGGCGGATAGATATAGTCCTTCAGAAATACCAGCATGGTCATATCCTCCTGTTTCAATAAAATAGTTGCTTACAGCTTTGCCGCGACCTCGGCGATCAACTCGTCGGAGGGCGCCTTGCGGTTGATCTTGGAGACCTCAACGATGAGCTTGAACAGGTTGACGTTCTTCTCCTCGGCGACGGTCTTGAACTTCTTGACGAAGCTGGAATGGCAGCCGGAGATGCCGAGCACCAGATCCAGCGGCGGGATGGAATTCCTGTAGCCGTGCTTATCCATCGCGGGCATCAGGCGCTTCTCGATGAAGTCCAGCATGCCGTAGAGGTCAATGTCTGTCATCTCGCCCATGCGCTGCATCATGCCGACGCAGACCTCGGTGGGCAGATTGCCCGCGCTGCGCGCCATGCCCATCAGGCCGCAGTCGAGGATGTCCGCGCCGTTCTGATACGCGGCGAGCGCGTTCGCGGCGGACAGGCCGAGGTTGTTGTGGCAGTGGAACGCCACGGGGATCTTCACCGCCGCCTTGAGCTTGCGCGTGTACTCGGCAACCTCGTCGGGCAGCATCGTGCCGGCGGAATCCATGATCGTGATCTCGTCAAGGCCGGCATCCTCGAGGCGCTTGCCCTCCTCCGCCAGCTCGTCCGGGTTCAGCAGATACGCCTTCATCAGGGAAGAAAACGCCTTCAGCCCGGTCTTCTTGACCGCCTCGATCGCCGGAGCGGCGATCGCGCCGTCGCCGGCGTCCGCGCCGACGCGCAGGAACGCGAGGCCCGCGTCCTTCGCCATGGCGACATAGTTCTCGCGGAAGCGCTTGGCGTTGAGGAACATGCCCAGCTCCGAGCCGCGGTCCATGTACTTCTTCGCGATATTCAGATAGGTCTCGTCGGTCTCGGCGTTGGTGAAGCCGGCGACCTCATACGCGCCGATGCCGCCCGCATTGCCCAGCTCGATGATGGAAACCTTGGCGGCGGTCAGCCCATCAAGAACGATTTCGGTGATTTCGGCGGAAAAACCCTTGCCGACCACATTTGCGCCGTCGCGCAGAGTGCAATCCATCAGTTTAACCATAAGTGAAACACTCCCTACTGTTTTGGATGTATTTGCTATTGACTAACGATACATTATCACTTCAGATTGCCAACGTCAAACAAAGATCACCATGCAGAATTCACAACTTTGAAGTTGTCATTGAAGAAGCGCCGTGTTATACTGTCTTGCAACGACAGGGGAAAGGGGAAACAGTATGGAACTCAACAGCTATATCGTGTTTTTGACCGCGGCGGAGGAGATGAATTTCACCAACGCAGCGCGGCGCCTCTATATGACGCAGCAGGGACTGTCCGGGCACATCCGCCGCATGGAGGAGTATTACCACGTCCGGCTGTTTGAGCGGCGTCCCGTTCTGAAGCTGACGACAGAGGGGGAATCCATGGTGTTCTACGCGCGTCAGATCCTTGAATCTGAACGGGCGATGGCGTCGCGCTTTGCCGATTTGTCGCCGGGGTCCTCCGGCATTCTGCGTTTCGGCATCTCAAATCAGCGCAGCAATGCGTTCTTCCCTGGCATCTGGAGCCGCTATCACGCGCTGTATCAAAACATCTCCGTCCGTCTGCATGAAAAGCTGACGGTGCAGCTTTTGGATGCGCTTCGTTCGGGAGAGCTGGATCTGATCGTCGGCATGGACGTTCCCAACATGAGCGACCTGATCGTGGAACCGCTGGCGCAGGAGCAGATGCGCTGCATCGTCCACGAAAGCGTGCTGAAGGACGCCTACCCGACAGATTGGGAATCCCGCCTGCAATACTTCATAGACGAGGGGGTGCGGCTGAGCGAGATCAAGGAGCTGCCGCTCATTCTGCCCTCCGGCGCGAACCGGCTGCGCCAGCCGCTCGACCGACTGTTCCGCAAATATGACGTTTTTCCCAGGATCGTGCTGGAGACGGCCTCCCACAGCCTGCTGCTCCAGCTTGGCTGTCAGGGCGGCGGCGCCGCGCTGGTCAACCCCGTCAGCCTCTATGAGCAGATGCGGCTGCATGGCTCGCTGCCGCCCCGCTGCCACAGCCTCCTGCTGCGCGACGTTCCGAAGCAAACGATCTCGCTGGCGTGGCGCGCGGAATCGGAGCCGCTGGCGTATGTGAATGGCATGATCGAGTGCATCCGGGAGGAGTTCAGCTACTACGTTGATTTTCTGGAGCGCTATGCCCTGTGAACACGCGACCCGCCCCGGTGTCCCGGAGCGGGTCGTCCTTTATTCGCATCACAGCCGCTCCGCGGCAAAGCAGCGTTCCCTGCAGCGTGGGCAGACGCAGCGGCGCGACCCGCCCTCGATCAGGCGGAATGCCTTTGTCAACCGCTTGTACTCCCACGACGCGCCGCAGCTGAGACAGCGGAGCCGATAGCGGTATGGCTCCGGCCGCCGCTCGGGCGGGGCGGGGAGGAGGGATTGGTCGAAGCAGCGCTCAGGCGGGCAGCCTACCTCGCGGCAGGCGGACTTCCACACCGCGTCATGCCCGTGCCGCTCCTGCGGGCGGCGCAGCTTGACGAGCGCGTGGGCGTACTCGTGCCGGATCGTGTCGTAGAACACGCCGTCGGGCGCGTCCAGCACAAAGGCGGAAACCGTCACGCTCTCCACGTGTCCGCCAACGCATTTGCAGCTGCCGAGGCGCTTGAACGCGCGCGCGGAAACACGAAGAGCGACCGCGCTCGTATCGACGCCGCACAGCGCGTCGAGCCGGTCGTATTCGCGGCGGATATCTTCCAGTGTGTGCGCCGACACTTACTTCTCGCTCGCCAGCTTGTTCAGCTCGTGCATAAAGTCGTCGATGCTGCGGAAGTGCTGATGCACGGAGGCAAAGCGGATGTAGGCGACCTCGTCGATGGGACGCAGCTTCGCCATGACCAGCTCGCCGATGCGGTCGCTGGAGATCTCACGCTCCAGCGAGTTCTGCAGCGTCTGCTCGATGGCCTCGCTCAGCTGCTCGATCTGGCTGATGGACACGCGCCGCTTCTCGCAGGCGCGGATCATGCTGGCCGTGACCTTCTCGCGGTCGAAGGTCTGGCGGCTGCCGTCCTTTTTGACGACGATCATCGGCAGGCTCTCGACGGTTTCGTAGGTGGTGAAGCGCTTGGCGCAGCCCAAACACTCGCGGCGGCGGCGGATGCTGCTGCCCTCTTCGGCGGGGCGGGAATCGACAACCTTGCTCTCGCTGTGACCGCAATAGGGACACTTCATAGAAGACACCTCTCTGCAATTCTGCAATTGGATTGAACAATCCGGTTTCCTGTCAATACATCATTATAACATATTATTTGCAAAATGGTAGACATAATTTTATTTTTTTCCAAAAAAGCACAAGATATGGTGGTTTTGCACCGCTGCTGACAATGCATGAAAAAAGGGAATGACGGCATTCCTGCATTTCGGCGTCAATACTTACAAAAGAAGTTCTGCGGATTTGTAAGAAAGGGCAAATTCCTGAATTGAACGATGTTTTTCTTGCGCATCGGAACGGCAGAGAATATAATGTATGCGCGTGAAACAGGCTTGTTAAAAAAAAGACAAACCAATCAAATTTATAGCGAAGGAGCAAAAGAGTATGGATTTTCATCTGTCCAAAGAGCATGAGCTGGCTCGAAAGATGTACCGCGAATTCGCGGAGACCGAAGTCAAGCCCTTAGCCGAGGAGATTGATGAGGAAGAGCGCTTCCCCATGGAGACCGTCGAGAAGATGGCCAAGCTCGGCATGATGGGCATCTACTTCCCGAAGGAGTACGGCGGCGCCGGCGGCGACGTCCTTTCCTACGCCATGTGCGTCGAGGAGCTGGCGAAGGTCTGCGGCACCACCGCGGTCATCGTTTCCGCCCACACCTCCCTCTGCTGCGCGCCGATCTTTGAGAACGGCACCGAGGAGCAGAAGATGAAGTACCTGCCCGACCTTCTGTCCGGCAGAAAGATCGGCGCCTTCGGTCTGACCGAGCCCAACGCCGGTACCGACGCCTCCGGTCAGCAGACCATCGCCGTGCTCGACGGCGACCACTACGTGCTCAACGGCTCGAAGTGCTTCATCACCAACGGCTCCGTCGCCGACACCTTCGTCGTGTTCGCGATGACCGACCCGAAGAAGGGCAACCACGGCATCTCCGCGTTCATCGTCGAGCGTGCGTTCCCCGGCTTCTCCAGCGGCAAGCATGAGAAGAAGATGGGTATCCGCGGCTCCTCCACCACCGACCTGGTCTTCGAGGACTGCATCGTCCCGAAGGAGAACCTGCTCGGCAAGGAGGGCGAGGGCTTCAAGATCGCCATGAAGACGCTCGACGGCGGCCGTATCGGCATCGCCTCCCAGGCGCTCGGCCTCGGCGAGGGCGCCATCGACGAGGCGGTCAAGTACACCAAGGAGCGCGTGCAGTTCAAGCGCCGCCTCTCCCAGTTCCAGAACACCCAGTTCCAGCTGGCCGACATGGCGTGCAAGATGCAGGCCGCGCAGTACCTGGTCTACGCCGCCGCGATGAAGAAGCAGGCCCACGAGGATTACAGCAAGGACGCCTCCATGGCGAAGCTGTTCGCGGCCGAGGCCGCGTCCGACGTGACGCGCCGCGCCGTNNCGCATGGTCATCGCCAAGTACCTCGGTGTGAACTAAGAGAGGGAGGTAAGATACAATGAAGATTCTCGTTTGCGTCAAGCAGGTCCCCGATACCTCCGGCAGACTCGCCGTGAATCCGGACGGCACCCTGAACCGCGCTCTCATGCAGACCATCATCAACCCCGACGACATGAACGCCGTCGAGGCCGCGCTCAAGCTCAAGGACGAGACCGGCTGCAAGGTCGTCGCCGTCACGATGGGCCCGCCCCCGGCAGAGGGCATGCTGCGCGAGCTGATGGCCATGGGCTGTGATGAGTCCTACCTGATCTCCGGCCGCGAGTTCGGCGGATCCGATACCTACGCCACCTCCCAGATCATTGCCGCCGGTCTCGACACCATCGGCATCGAGGATGACGACCTCGTCTTCTGCGGCCGCCAGGCCATCGACGGCGACACCGCCCAGGTCGGCCCGCAGATCGCGGAGAAGCTGCACCTGCCGCAGATCACCTACGCCGCCGAGATCCACAAGGACGGCGACACCGTCACCGTCAAGCGCGTGCTCGAGGACGGCTACATGATGATCAAGGAGCAGACCCCCTGCATGGTCACCTGCATCAAGGAGCTGAACACCCCGCGTTACATGAGCGTTTCCGGCATCTTCGAGGCGTATTCCAAGCCCATGACGGTGCTTGACTACAACGCCCTGAAGGACAATCCCCTGATCGACAAGTCCACCATCGGCCTCAGCGGCTCCCCGACGAACATCCTGACCTCCTTCACGCCCCCGCAGAAGGAACCGGGCAAGATGCTCGAAGGCAACGACATGAAGACCTGCGAAGAGCTCGCCGGGATTCTTGCCGCGAAACACATCATTTAAGGAAAGGGGATCGAAACAATGCGTACGAAAGTTGAACTTGCCAATAAGGAATTCGACAGCTCCAAGATCGCCGAATTCAAAAACGTCTGGGTTTTCTGCGAGCAGCGCGAGGGCAAGATGATGCCCACCAGCTTCGAGCTGATCTCCGAGGGGCGCAAGCTCGCGAACGAGCTGGGCGTCAAGCTCTGCGGTCTCCTGCTCGGCGACAACATCGAAGGCATCGCCAAGGAGCTCGGCGGCTACGGCGCCGACGAGGTCATCGTCTGCGACCATCCGCTGCTCAAGACCTACACCACCGACGCCTATGCGAAGGTCATCTGCGACGCCATCTCCGAGTACAAGCCCGAGGCGTTCCTGATCGCCGCGACCAACATCGGCCGTGACCTCGGCCCGCGCTGCGCGGCCCGTCTGCACACCGGCCTGTGCGCCGACTGCACGCACCTCGACGTCGATATGCCCGCTTACAAGGACTTCCTGCGCAGCGCCTCCACGCTGCCCGAGGATCGCATCGAGAAGCTCGGCATGATCATGCTCAAGAACAACGAGACCGGCAAGATGGAGCAGCACGACGTCACCCGCGGCCTGAAGATGACCCGTCCGGCGTTCGGCGGCAACCTGATGGCCTCCATCGTCTGCCCGCGCTTCCGTCCCGCCATGGCGACGGTGCGTCCCGGCGTTATGAAGAAGAACCCGTTCGACCAGGCGAAGGCCGACGCCTGCGTGCTCACGAAGTACGACGTCAAGCTCACCAAGGACGATATCGCGACCGAGGTCGTCGAGGTCGTCAAGGCGGCGAAGAAGCTCGTCGACCTGATCGGCGCGGACTACATCGTCTCCGTCGGCCGCGGCATCAGCAAGGACGTCGAGGGCGGCATCAAGCTGGCGGAAGAGCTGGCTGAGGTGCTCGGCGGCGTCGTCGGCGGCTCCCGTGTCGCCATCGACAGCGGCTGGCTCACCCAGGATCACCAGGTCGGCCAGACCGGCAAGACCGTCCATCCGAAGGTCTACATCGCGCTGGGCATCTCCGGCTCCATCCAGCACAAGGCCGGCATGAGCGAGTCCGAGTGCATCATCGCCGTCAACAAGAACGAGAACGCGCCGATCTTCGAGATCGCGGACTACGGCATCTGCGGCGACCTGTTCAAGGTCNNTTTTTTGCCACTTCCCGCGGCGGGGGGGAAAAAATCCGCGCCGTCGGGCGCGGGTTACTTTGCCCCCGGCGGCAAAGTAACCAAAACGCCGCCAAAACCTACGGTTTTGGAATCCCTTTTTGTTGCAAGCGTTGATAAAACTTGCTTTGTCCTCGTTGCTTATACGCTGTTTTCCATGTCGTATTGCTTTTACCTCGATTGCGCGCCACTGGGCGCGCCCCGCGTTTCATCGTGTCGGTGCTCTGTGCGTCGTTCGCTGAGAAAACGTTCGTGGCAGGCATTTCGACATGAGGAAACGTCATGCCGCCAGCGGCGGCAACTTGCACAGGCAATGCAAATTGCGGTTTTTCATGGAACAAGCCGCCGACGGGCCCCTTTCTCTTCTTTGGAAGCGCGACAGCGTTTCTTCTCTTTCGAAGGGAAAGAGAAGAAACGGTGTCGACCGTATTCCTGCGTCTAAACGTGCGGAGCCTTTCGCGAAGAAACGCCATAAACATGCAAAAAGCTGGAGAAAACTGCCGTTTATTCCAGCTATTTGCATGAAAAGATGCTTCGCTTTGCCGCATACTAACCGCGGGTATCGCAGCGCAGGGAATAGGAGAAAACCGCAATGAAAAAAACGCTTGCCATCATATCGCTGGCGCTGGCGCTTTCGCTGGCTGCCTGCGGCGGGAATCGCGGCGGGCTTGAAAATGCGGCAGGGTCGGTGCGCGGCCGGGGCAGCGCACAGGACGCGCAGGACGAGCAGGCGCAGCGGCGCTATGAGCAGATGCTGGAAAACGCGCGCGTCCACGACTCGGACGGATTTCTGCTTGACGGCGAAAACAGCAGCCACCAAACGTTCTGAAGGAAAAGGGAAGGGCGCCTGTGATGCAGGCGCCCTTTTGCGTGACCGCCACAATCTGCCGCTTGACAATCCCTCCGCGCGGTGATACACTTGCTCCCGTTAAATGCGACGACGGAGAAGAAACCGCGAAAGCCGCGCAGAGAGGGACGCGTATGGTGCGAGCGTCCTGCGGACAGACCGGCCGTACCACTCCCGAGCGGCCCGTGATGAGCGGGACGGGTCCTCCCGTTACAGAGGACACGAGCGGCCCCTTTGGGGGCAAGCAGGGTGGAACCGTGGAATATGTCGTCATATCCCACCCCTGACATTACATCAGGGGTGGGTTTTTCTTTACCCCGAAACGAAAAGGAGAACAATATCATGGCAGACGAAAGCTTTGCGTTCAGCTGGGAGAACCCCGAGTATCGCAAGACCTACTGGCACACCTGCTCCCACGTGCTCGCGCAGGCGGTGAAGCGCCTCTATCCCGAGGTCAAGCTCGCTATCGGACCGAGCATCGACAACGGCTTCTATTACGACATGGACTCGCCCTTTGCCTTCACCCCGGAGATCATGGACAAGATCGAAGAGGAGATGCGTAAGATCTGCAAGGAAAAGCTCAGACTCGAGCGCTTTGAGCTGCCCCGCGCCGAGGCGGTCGAGTTCATGGAGGAGAAGGAGGAGCCCTACAAGGTCGAGCTCATCAACGACCTGCCGGAGGACGCCGTCATCAGCTTCTACAAGCAGGGCGAGTTCACCGACCTCTGCGCCGGCCCGCACATCGACTCCACCGGCCGCATCAAGGGCAACGCGCTCAAGCTGACTGCCTGCAACGCCTCCTACTGGCGCGGCGACGCGAAGAACAAGAGCCTCCAGCGCATCTACGGCGTCGCGTTCCCGAAGAAGGAGCAGCTCGACGAGTACCTCCGCAAGCTGGAAGAGGCGAAGGCGCGCGACCACCGCAAGCTGGGCCGCGAGCTGGGCCTGTTCATGACCGACGAGCTGGTCGGCCGCGGCATGCCGATGTTCCTGCCCAAGGGCTACACCGTCTGGCGCATCCTGGAGAACTATATCCGCGACAAGGAGCTGAAGCTCGGCTATCAGCACGTGCTGACGCCCTGCGTCGGCACCGTCGAGCTCTATAAGACCTCCGGTCACTGGGATCACTATCAGCAGAACATGTTCCCGGCCATGGAGGTCGAGGACGAGATGTACGTCCTGCGCCCGATGAACTGCCCGCACCACATGCGCATCTACGCCAACCGCCCGCACTCCTACCGCGACCTGCCCATCCGCATCGGCGAGATCGCGCACGACTTCCGCTATGAGGCCTCCGGCACGCTCAAGGGCATCGAGCGCGGCCGCCACTTCTGCCAGAACGACGCGCACCTCTTCGTCACGCCGGAGCAGATCAAGGACGAGGTCAGCAAGGTCTGCGACCTGATCTTCGACACCTACAAGGATTTCGGCATCACCGATTACCGCTGCGTCCTCTCCCTGCGCGACCCCGCCGACAAGAAGAAGTACCACCAGGACGACGAGATGTGGAACACCGCCGAGGCGGCGCTGCGCGAGGTGCTGATCGAGCTGGGCATCGACTTCACCGAGGAGATCGGCGAGGCCGCGTTCTACGGCCCGAAGCTGGACGTGAACGTCAAGCCCGCCGTCGGCGCGGAGTACACGCTCTCCACCTGCCAGCTCGACTTCTGCCTGCCGATGAAGTTCGACCTCAAGTATATCGACGCCGACGGCGCGGAGAAGACGCCCGTCGTGCTCCACCGCGCGATCCTCGGCTCGCTCGACCGCTTCATGGCCTACCTGATCGAGGAGACCATGGGCGCGTTCCCGACCTGGCTCGCGCCGGTGCAGGTCAAGCTCCTGCCCGTCACCGACCGCGCGAACGAGTACTGCCTTGCGTATGCGGACGAGCTCAACGACCTGGGCTTCCGCGCCGAGGTGGACGAGCGCAACGAGAAGATCGGCAAGAAGATCCGCGAGGCGCAGCTGGAAAAGGTGCCGTATATGCTGGTCGTCGGCGACCGCGACATGGAAAACGGCACGGTCTCCCCGCGCCACCGCGCGGACGGCGACCTCGGCGCCATGAGCCGCGCGGACTTCACGGCGCTCCTGCGCGAGGTCGTGGACAGCAAGTCCCAGAAGTAAAACGATCGTCACAGACGCCGTTCGGCGCAAATAACTGCGCGCCCCGTTTTCGCGGGGCGCACAGTTATTTGTTGTAGGAATAAATATCATTATTATTAAGAAAACGCTAAAATATATTAAACAAAAACCGTGGCCTCCATTTGGTCAATGCGACGAAAAACAACCAAAACCGTTGCATATTATTTGGAAAAAGATTACAATACTGCCATCCTGCGAGAAGGATAATCTATTAAAAGGAGATTGTGAAATGAAGAAGATCGTAGCTCTCATTCTTGCGGCTGTCATGCTGTTCGCGCTTGCCGCGTGCGGCAGCAAGCCCGCTGCGGAGACCACCCCCACGACTCCGACCGAGTCCACCACCCCGTCCACCCCGTCCACCCCGTCTACCCCGGCCACGCCCGCTGCGAAGGTTAAGGTCACCCTCGCGACCGGCGGCACCTCCGGCACCTACTATGCGGTCGGCGGCGTGCTGGGCACCGTGCTCGGCCCCAAGCTGACTCTCACCGATCTGAGCGTTGAGTCCACGGGCGCTTCCAAGGCCAACGTCAACATGATCACCGACGGCGAGGCGCAGATGGCGATCCTCCAGTCCGACGTTGTCAACTATGCGCACAACGGCACCAACACCTTCGCGGGCGAGGTCGAAGACAGCGCCCTCTGGATTGCCGGCATCTACAACGAGACTGTGCAGATCCTTGCCAAGCCCGGTATCGTCAACGTTTCCGACCTGAAGGGCAAGACCGTCTGCGTCGGTGACGTCGGCTCCGGCACCGAAGTCAACGCCTGGCAGGTTCTCGGCGCCGCCGGCCTGACCAAGGACGACATCAACGCCGTGAACGGCTCCTTCCAGGATGGCGTTGACCAGCTCAAGGACGGCAAGATCGACGCGGCCTTCACCGTCGCCGGTGCTCCCACGACCGCTATCGTCGACTATGCCACCACCAACCAGCTCAACCTCGTCTCTCTGTCCGACAGCGAGCTCGCCGCGATCCGCGCCGAGTATCCGTTCCTGGTTCAGGACAACCTGCCCGCCGGCACCTACACCGGTCAGGACAAGGAGATCGTCTGCGTTGCCGTTCAGGCCGCGCTCGTTGCCTCCAAGGATCTGAGCGAGGATGTGGTCTATGAGTTCACCAAGGCCATGTTCGAGAATCAGGCGGACCTCGTTGCCGGCCACGCCAAGTTCGGCTTCCTGAAGGCGGAGACCGCCTGCATCGGCACCGTGCCTCTGCACCCCGGCGCTGAGAAGTACTACAAGGAGATCGGCGTGCTGTAACGCGCAGAGACAGTGCGACATCACAGAAAAGGTCTGATTCTGACGGCCGCCGCAATAATACTGATTATTGCGGCGGCCCTTTCCCTTAGCGC
>LXOW01361741.1_pt1 | contig 22729 bp, 11 predicted proteins | sample 1368591 | NCBI WGS metagenome assembly LXOW01 (sample SAMN04884650, study PRJNA319009) | bovine gut metagenome | isolation source: Cow rumen | host: Bos taurus | place: Italy: Legnaro (PD) | collected 2014-07-09
TTGCCGTCCATATAGTACTCGCCGGCGGGGTTGTAGTGCGGGTCACGGTTGAGGTCGGCGCTGTCGGCACCGTCCCAGGTGATGCCTGTGGCCTGGTCGCCGATAATCGTGATGAACTTAATCAATGTTTTCTGTCCGTACCAGCTGGCACTGCCGAAGAAGCTCTGCTGGTCGGCGCCGCCGCCGCGGAGGAAGCCGTCGGAGGTGAGGCCGCTGTAGGCCATGTCGAAGCTGAAGCCGTGCTTGGTGAGGCCCGAGCCGGCGGCGATGCTGTACTGCTTGGTGTTCCAGCTGCCGAAGCCTATGTCGGCGTTGCCGTAGGGCTTGTTGGAGGCGTTGAGTGTCTGCATGTTGATGGCTGCGCCGAAGGCGGGACTGCCGCCCGTCGAGGCACCCATGCCGCGCTGTATCTGCAGGCTCTGCGCCATGCCGCCGAGGTTGGGGATGTTGTACCAGAATACCGTCTGGCTCTCGGGGTCGTTGAGGGTGATGCCGTTGATGTTGACGTTGATGCGGCTGGCGTCGACGCCACGGATGCGGATGGCTGTGGCGCCCACGGTGCCGTTCTCGCCGGTGGCCACCACGGAGGGCTGCGTCTCAAGCATATAGGGGATGCTGACGCTGCCGCGGGCATCCTGCAGCTCGTCGGCGTCGACGGTGCTGGTGGTCAGCGGGGTCTTGTTGCTGACGCGCACGTCGCGGATGATGACCTCGTCGAGGGTGCGTGTGGTGTCGCCCGACGTGCGGGTCTGGGGGTTTTGTGCGGCGACGGTGCCGCCAAACAGGGTTGCGGTGAGCGCGAGGCAGGCTATCATCTGCCTGGCGCGGGGTCTTGTGGCCTTGTGAGGATAGCGGCCACGGATGTTGTTGTGCTTTTTCATAGTCATTTCCTCCGCCGGTATTATCCGGATCAGGTCTTGGGGTATGTTCTCAGCCACAGTATGTTGCAGCACCCCCAGACGATTTCCTTTCCGCTCGGAATTCGGTGCAAAGATACACCTTTTTCCCAATCTACACAAACAAAAATTGTACATCGCTCGTTGTGAGCGTTTTATCACTTCTGTTTCTGCAACGTGTCACTGCTGTTTTTCCTATAATGTTAGTACTCCGTTACTTAAACGTTAGTATAACGTTAGTTCAACGTAGTAAAAACGTTATACTAACGTTAAACTAACGTTGAAATAACGTTGAAATAACGTTGATATGAACACTGAGGTGGTAGGGCACTGGGAGGGCGCAAAAAAAGCGCGGCGAGGCATGGGGAGCTGTTTTTTTTCGCTGCAGAGTAACGGATTATGGATTTTTTTGTATCTTTGCAAATTGCATGGTTACCGGTCTGGGGACTGGTAAGGTATGCCAATACACATATTGTCAAACAGATAAAACAACAATCATTATGCAACCGATGCTATTATATAATACGCTCTCGCACGAGAAAGAGCTCTTCAAACCCCTCACGCCAGGCTATGTGGGGATGTACGTATGCGGACCTACGGTGTACGGCGACGCCCATCTGGGACATGCCCGCCCGGCCATCACCTTCGACATCCTGTTCCGCTACCTGAAGCACCTGGGCTACAAGGTGCGCTATGTGCGCAACATCACCGACGTGGGACACCTGGAGCACGATGCCGACGAGGGCGAGGACAAGATTGCCAAGAAGGCGCGCCTGGAGCAGCTGGAGCCCATGGAGGTGGCGCAGTACTACACCAACCGCTACCATCAGGCCATGGAGGCCCTCGGCGTGCTGCCCCCAAGCATCGAGCCCCACGCCTCGGGACACATCATCGAGCAGATCGAGCTGGTAAAGAAGATACTGGATGCGGGCTTTGCCTACGTGAGCGAGGGCAGCGTCTACTTCGACGTGCGCAAGTACCACGAGCATTTCCACACCTACGGCAGGCTGAGCGGCAGAAAGGTGGACGAGATGCTGGCCACCACCCGCGCCCTCGACGGACAGGACGAGAAGCACGACCCCGCCGACTTTGCCCTGTGGAAGAAAGCCGCGCCCGAGCATATCATGCGCTGGCCCTCGCCGTGGAGCATCGGCTTCCCCGGCTGGCACACCGAGTGCACCGCCATGGGTACCAAGTACCTGGGCGAGACCTTCGACATCCATGGCGGAGGCATGGACCTGATGTTCCCGCACCACGAGAGCGAACTGGCGCAGCAGACCTCCGTCTGCGGCCACGGTCCCTGCCGCTACTGGATGCACAACAACATGATTACCATCAACGGCCAGAAGATGGGCAAGAGCCTGGGCAATTTCATCACCCTCGAAGAGTTCTTCAAGGGGAGCCACAAGGACAAGGACGGCAAGGAGATGCTGGAGCAGGCCTACAGCCCCATGACCATCCGCTTCTTCATCCTGCAGGCGCACTACCGCAGCACGGTGGACTTCAGCAACGAGGCCCTGCAGGCCGCCGAGAAAGGCTTCAACAAACTGATGGAGGCCTACCGCACGCTCACCGGCGGCACCATCAAGGCCGGCGAGGCGTATGACGGGCTGAAAGACTACCGCCAGCTGTGCTACGACGCCATGAACGATGACCTGAACACCCCCATCGTCATCAGCCACCTCTTCGACATGAGCCGCGTGGTGAACTCCGCCGCCGACCACAAGGCAAGCCTCAGCCAGCAACAGATTGACGAGCTGCGCGAGGTGATGAGTACCTTCCTCTTTGACGTGATGGGTCTGCGCGAGCGCAGTGGCGCCTCCGACAACTATGCCTCCGGCAACAGCCAGCAGGAAGTGGTGGAAGGCCTGATGAAACTCATCCTCGACATCCGCGCCACCGCCAAGGCCAACAAGGACTGGACCACCAGCGACCACCTGCGCGACGAGCTGAAAGCCCTCGGCATCAGCGTCAAAGACGGCAAGGACGGAGCCACATGGACGCAAGAGAAGTGATTAGTGAAGCAAGAAGTAAGAAGGACTAGGGGGAATAAACTTGAAAGCCATTATGTACAGCTACGAATATCCCAGACCAGCAGTGACAGCAGACTGTGCAGTATTCTCCCATTCGGCGCTGGCTTTCGACCATAAAGAGATAGTGGAGAGAGCGAAGGAAGCAAGAAAGAAGATAGAAGAACTAGGAAACAATAGGGAATACTAGGAGGAGATTAGAAAGGACTAGAAAAAAAGACAAAGATGAATACTAAAGGCAAACAAGTCCTGTTGTTCGTGCTGCTGCTGACGGTTGTCAGTGGATTGCGGGGACAGGGATTCCAGAACCACCTGCATGTGCAGAACTGCACCACGGGACGTTCATGGACGGCTGCCGATCTGGTGCAGAACATCTTAATAGGACAGGGCGTGCAGGTGAGCAATGTGCAGTTCAACGGCTCGACAGGAGTCATCGGGTGCAATGCCATCGGCACCTTCTACACCGACACCGGTGCCGCTACCACAGAAATCGGGTTGCGCGAAGGCATTCTGATAACCACGGGCAGCATCACAGGTGCCCCAGGACCCAACAGCAGTGCCCGTATCTCCTCGCCTTATAGTTGCAACACCTATACCGACACATCGTTGCAGGCAATAGCGGGCCTGGACCAGAACGGAAATCCCTACCAGTTGTACAATACCTCGGTACTGGAATTCGACTTCGTCCCGCAGACCGACAGTGTGGGTTTCCGTTATGTCTTTGCCTCGGAGGAATATCCAGAATATGTGGGAGCCCCGTACAACGACATCTTTGCCTTCTTTGTGTCGGGGCCGAAACCAGGAGGAGGAAGCTACCAGGACACCAACATCGCCATCGTTCCCGGCACGGGAGACCCTGTGCGTATCGCCACTGTCAACGAATATATCAATCCCCAGTACTATATTGACAACTACGGTACACCTTTCGCGACAGCCTTTCGTGCCAACAGACAGGTTGAATATGACGGTCTCACGACAGTGCTGACGGCCTATGTGCACGTGATACCCTGTTCGACCTATCACATGCGCATCAGCCTGTCGGACGTGAACGACTCGACCTTTGACAGCGGCGTGTTCTTGGAGGCTGGAAGCCTGTCGGCCAAGTCGATAGAGATATCGTTCCGCACCCCCGACAGGAGCGAGACGTCGTCGCACGACATCGTGGAGACCTGCTGCCTGGACATGGTAGTGAAACTGCTCAACCCCAACTCGACGCGACGCATTCTGCAGATGTACCGCACGCACAACTCAGGCTATTTCAATGCTAGCGGGAATGACTATACCATCACTTGTAGCAATCCTCAAGCCAATATCACCTCGACCAATCCCAACAGTCCCTCGACAGTCACCTTCCCCGAGGGAGTCGACTCGCTGATACTGCGTATATGCGGCAACGCCGACAACCTCGTGGAGGGCACTGAACATTTCCGCCTGGCCTATAGGTTGATTGGCGACTGCGATTATTTGATAGACACGTTCAACATTGTCGATGTCGGCCACATCACCATCAACTCTCCGATGCCAGACAACACGTCGGACAGCGGCACTGTCGACCTCAACGCCTTCAACGGTGGCGGAGTGCCCCCGTTCACCTACATGTGGATTGACGAGTTTTCGCACGATACCACCTACACCCACGGCAGCGGCACGTGGTCGAGCATCACGGTGCCTCTCGAACCCTTGCGACAGTATACCATCTGCATCACCGACGCCTGTGGCAGTACCGAGTGCACGACGACGGCAGTGGGTCCCACGCCTATCTTCATCGACACTTCGGCCTATTACGACACGGTGTGCTACAACACGACGACGACACTGACATGCAGCGGTGGTACGAGTTACCGGTGGTATCAGGGGACCAACACGACAGGCTACATCTATAGCACCGCGCCGAGCTACACGACGCCCAGCATCACCTACAACCGCGAATTCACCGTTGTAGCCTCGCGCGACACGCTGGGGGCTACATGGACCAACACAAGACACTACTATATAGCCTACGAGGCGTTGCCCTCGCTGACACTCACACACGTGGAGAGGAACAGCTCAGCATCGACGACCTACGCCTGCAACGGCGACAGTGTACACCTTGCCGTGGGGAGCTCGGAGGATGTGGTCTACCGCTGGAACAACACGGGGACGTTTGGTACTGACAGTACCTACGCCCTCATGCCCAACCAGGCTTCGTCGACAGCCAACTATGCCACCACCACGGTATCGGTCACGGCACGGAGCGCCAACAGGCGCCAATGCGAGAACAGCCGCAATATCACCATCCGCACCTTTGCGTACCCCACCCTGACGGCCGTACCCGACATAGAGATCTGCACCACACAGACCTTCGTTCTGCATGCCAACCCGCAGACAGCCACGGGCGTGCAGTACTGGTATAGCATCCCCGCTACGGGGTATACCCACGGCAGGAGCAATACGGGCTACTGGTCGGGACTCAGCACCCCCACCTCGCGCGACTATGTCATCCATGCCGCCTCAGGCGTCAGCACCTTCAGCTGTGCCGTCAGCGACACAGTACACGTCGACGTCCATCCGCTGCCTTTGGTGACAGCCACGGCCTCGCCAGCCGCCGCCTGCTCGGGCGAACCGGTGACCCTCACGGGCTACGGGGCCTCGACCTACGTATGGAAGAGAGGCAGCGCCACCATTGGCAACAGCCAGAACACGGTGGTGACCAACAGCAACAGCAATGCCAACACTGCCACCAACATCACCTACCAGCTGCAAGGCACTGACAGCCTGGGATGCAGCAACAGCGCGAGCGTGACAGTACAGGTGCACAGCATCCCCAACGTCAACCTCACCGTGACACCCAACCCCGTCTGCGAAGGCGGCAGCGTGACGTTGAGGGCCACAGGGGCGCGCTTTGTCTCGTGGGACAGCACCCTGTGGACCAACAGCACACCCTTCACCCACACGCAGCAACTCAACACCGTTGGCAACAACACCTTATATGCCTGGGGCTACAACACGTTGGCACGTTGCAACGGCCGCAGCCAGACGACGGTCAACGTGCTGGCCTTCCCCACAGTGCAGGTGACAGCTGATGCCGACAGCGTGTGTGCGGGGACAAGCACCACCCTGCGCCTTTCAGGAGCTTATGAATACTCGCTGGGCGACTCCCTCCATTTCTCGACAGCCACCACCTACACCGTCACCCCCACGGGGACAGGCACCACCTACATCGTCTACGGTCGCAACAGCAGCCACATGTGCGTCAGCAGCACGACAATCCGCGTAGGAGTGCTGGCGCTGCCTACCGTCACCCTCTCGGCCGACAGGTACAACATCTGCCAGGGCGACAGCGTCACCCTCACAGCCACAGGAGGCTCTTCCTACAATTGGTACATAGGCAACACTCTCCTGGCACAGCACGGCAACAACATCACCCTCTCACCGTCAAGCAGCACCCGCTACACCGTCGAGGGCATCACGTCGGGGACAACCCCTTGCAGCACCCGCCAGCAGGTGGACATCACCGTTTACCCCTATCCTGTGCTGACGGCCATGTCCGACACCGGCGTCTGCATGGGCAACACCCTCATCCTGCGGGGAACGCCCTCCAGTGTCTCGCAGGTGGCCTATTGGTACACCTCGTCTGGAACCTCCACCCCCCAGGGCCGTGGCAACAGCGCCCAATGGTCTGTCACCCCCACTGACACCACCGACTACATCATCCACGCCTCGCGAGGCCCCGCCGACCTCTGCCAGGTGGCTGACACGGTGCATGTGCTCACCTATCCCCTCCCCGTCGTCACCACTGCGGCCTCTCCCGCAAACGCCTGCTCGGGCGAGACGGTGACACTCTCCGCCTCGGGAGCCGACCTCTATGTGTGGAAACGTGGCAGCACTGTCATCAGCACTTCCGCCACCACCCAGGTGACCAACAATAACTCCAACGCCACCTCTGCCAGCACAATCATCTATCAGGCACAAGGCACCGACAGCCGGGGCTGCACCAGCGCCGCAAGCACGGTACAGGTGCATGTCCACAGCATCCCCACCGTCCGGCTGACAGCCAACCATGTACTCTTCTGTGAGGGTGACGGCATCACCCTCACGGCCACCAACGCCCGCAACCTGTCGTGGGACAGCCTCTCGTTCACCCCCGTGGCATTATTCAGCCCTCGCCAGGAGACCCTCACCGAAGGCCTCCACACTTTCCATGTCTGGGGCTACAACACCCTGCAACGCTGCGGCAGCCGCGACAGCGTCACCGTCCAGGCCCTGCCCTATCCTGTGGTGTCCGCCACCACCGAGGCCGACAGCGTCTGCCCTGGCCACAGTACCACCCTCCATTTCCACGGTGCCTATGAATACTCGCTTGGCGACACCACCCATTTCTCCACCGACACCACACACACCGTCACCCCCACGGGTACAGGCACCACCTACACCATCTATGGACGCAACAGCAGCCACCTCTGCATCAACAGCACCACGGTGCGCGTGGGCGTGATGCCTCTGCCCACGGTGACCATCGCCGCCAGCGATACCGTCATCTGTGCCGGGGCCTCCGTCACCCTCGTCTCCTCAGGAGGGGCAAGCCGCAACTGGTTTGCGGACGGCACGGAACTCCCCGTGCATGGCGACACCATCGTCGTCACCCCCACAGCCAACACGCTCTACACCGTGGAGGGCATCACCAACGGCTATCGCCCCTGTAGTATAACCAACACCCTCCTAATCCAAGTATTCGACTATCCCGTCTTTGCCGCCATGCCCGATACGGGCGTATGCTCGGGCGATGCCGTGACTCTCTACGCGACACCGCGCACCGCCGCCGACACATGGTGGTGGTACACCCGCCTGGACGGAAACGGCTCCGCGCTCGGCATGGGGAACATCGCGCAGTGGAGTTTCATCCCCACCGACAGCAGCGACTACGTCATCCACGCCTCCCACGGCCCCGGTCACCTATGCCAGACCAGCGACACCGTGCATGTCGACCGGTTTCCCCTGCCCACGCTGTCCACACTCTCCCTGCCCCCCGCCATCTGTAGCGGCGACACGGCAACGCTCATCGCCTCCGGCGCACAGCAATACGTGTGGTCATACAACGGATTCCCGATTTCCCCGCAGCAGGGAGGACAGGCCAAGGTCTCCCCCACCAACCTGTATGTCGACAGCAGCATAGTCAACTACTCCCTCTACGCCACCGACTCCAACCAATGCCACAATACCGCCATCCAGCAGGTGGTGGTCCATAGCGTCCCCTCCATCTCCCTCCACCTCCCGCAGAACGAGTTCTGCCTCGGCGACAACCTGTCGCGTACTGCCACAGGGGCACGCTACTACAGTTGGGACAGCGTCAACTGGCTCGGTCCCTACACCAATGCCTATACCTCAAACAACCTGCTGAACACCGCTGGGCCTGACACCCTCCACCTCTGGGGGTGCAACAGCAGCCATGCCTGCACCGACCATGCGCAGCAATCCATCGAGGTGTTCAACTATCCCATTGTGAGGATTACCCCCTCGGCCGACACCATCTGTGCCGGCGACAGTGTCACCCTCACCCTTTCGGGTGCTGCCCAGTATTCGGTCAACGGCTCCACCTTCTCGACGCAAGACAGCTACACCTTCTCCCTGGGGGCGACCACCACCTTCATTGCACGGGGCCGTCTGGTCAACGGGCTGTGCGAAGATGCCGACACAGTGACCATCCATGTCCTCTCTCTGCCCACCATCGCCGTGGCTCCGTCGGCGGCCGTCATCTGCCAAGGCGACAGCATCACCCTCACGGCAAGCAATAGCGGCACTGGAGGAGCCAGCGGATTCCTTTGGTACAATGCCTCTACCAACACCTTGCTCGACAACGACAGCAGCGCCTCCCACCGTGTCAGCCCCGATGCCACCACCACCTATCGCGTGGTAGGCATCACCGAGGGCAACGTGCGCTGCCGCAACGTCGGGGAAACCCTGGTAACCGTCTACCAAAGGCCCACGCTCAGCGTCAACGACGACACCGCCCTGTGCCATCACCAGACCATCATCCTCCGCGCCTCAGCCACGAGCAACACCCCCGCGGTACATTACACCTATCAGGGCAATGGACGTTACGCGAGTGTGACGCACACAACGGCCAGCAGCCAAGTGTCGTGGAGTTTCCCAGCCGACAGCACAGGCACTCAGCACTACGTCATCGGTGCCTCCACGGGTCCCGACAGCCTTTGCCGTATCTACGACACCGTCGAAGTCCTCGTGCGACCGCTGCCCGCGGTGTCCCTCTCCCCCAACCACTATGAGTTGTGCGACCGCGACACCCTCGTCCTCACCGGCACCGGTGCCTCTACCTACTTCTTCGGCACCACGCCTCCCTCCTCCCTCCTCCCGTCCTCTGTGTCCACGTTCAGCGAAGTCCCCACGGTAGGAACCCATCTCTACACCCTCTATGGCGACGATGTCTACGGCTGTCGCAACAGCGACACCTCCCTAATAACCGTCTACGGGTACCCCGCCACCCACTTGGTCTCGAACTTCTACGACATCTGCCACGGCAGCACCGTGGCCCTCACCGCCAGCGGAGCCCAGCACTACTCGTGGGACGGCGGCAACAGCTGGCGCAACGCCCAGCCCGCCACGGGCATCGACACCATGACCCGCATACTCTACGACAGCATCACCCTCTACGTCGACGGATACAACCTCAGCCCCCTCTGCCAGGTGCGCGACTCTGTGCGCATCCGTGTGTACAGCTACCCCGTGATGACCTGGGTGGCCGACACGAACCAGATATGTCTCAATGACACCGTCCACCTCACTGCCTCCGGGGCTGTGGAATACAGCTACGACGGTGGCAACAACTGGACATCCACCTCACGGGTACATTATGTACCAACAACACCCACAACGCACAACTACGGCGTCATCGGCCGCAGCGAAGGTCCCGGCTGCCAGACTCCCTTGAACATCAACGTCCAGGTCCACCCCCTGCCCAACCTGCAACTCAACGTCTCCAATAGCGCTTTCTGTGTCGACACCATCATCACCATCTCGGCCACAGGCGGTGAACGCTACCGCTTGTATGACGACACCACGACCGTCATCCCCGACTACGGCTTTGCCTCCCAATGGTCGCGCCAGCCCGACAGCAGCACCATCTATACCGTCGATTGCCTGACGCAGTACAACTGCTTTGCCACCATACAACACAGCGTGGAGGTCTGGACGGGCCGTTTCCAGCTCTTCTGCGAGGACACCATCGTGTGCGAACACGGTCACGTGGCCGTCAGCGCCCAAGGTATGCACTACTACTATTGGAACGGCGACACCATCCCCGACACCCACAATGTCTACATCTTCACCGTCGACAGTAGCAGTGACTTCACCGTGTTGGGCACCGACGCCCACGGCTGCTGGGGAGAGGAGACGATGCATGTCGACGTCTACCCGAATCCGCACCTGCAGCTTTCGGCAGACACTCTCGGGGTATGCTCTGGCGGCACAGTCAACATCCTCGCATCGGGCGCGGGAGAATATATATACCACTGGCAGCAGCCGATACTACCCGGCACCAATCCCTTAACTACCACCGACAGCAGTTGTATGGCCACGGTTGTCGACACCACCTGGTTCACCGTCACGGGCATCGAGGGCAACCTGCGCTGCCAGACAACTGACAGCATACAGATTGTCGCCTACCCCCTGNNCGGGCGACCGCCGTGACATATGCGATCGCGACACCCTGACACTCATCGCCTCTGGCGCTGACCGCTACGACTGGAATCCACCATTCTCAACTTTCAACGCTCCATTCACCATCACCGACGTCCCCACCGGCGACAGCATCTACCTTGTGTGGGGTGAAGAAGACACCTACCATTGCCGTAACTACGACACCACACGGGTCAACTGGTTCGCCCATCCTCCTGTCGCCCTCCTAGCCGACCACACCAAGATATGCGAAGGCGACTCAGCAGTCCTCTTCTTCAGCGGGGCACCCTATTATGATTGGAACAACAGCGGCTCACTCACTACTAATAACACGGTTGTCGTGCATCCCGACACAACCACAGTCTATTACCTCCATTCCGACCTTCGCAACCCGCGTTTCTGCGGCAGCGACACTTCTCTCACAATCGAGGTATTCCCCATACCCGCCGTCCACGTCACTGCCAGCGACACAGAGATATGCTGTGGCGACACGATATCATTCTTCGGCAACGGCGCCACCTACTACTCGTGGCAAGGGCAGAACACACCGGCAGGTGCCTTCGACACCACCCACTATGCCATCGACACCCTCCGAACCCCCTTATACCGTAGTGCCACAATGATTCTTTCTGGCACTATCCCCAACCGACTCTGCTACAACCGCGACAGTATCCACATCACCGTTTATGACCCCCGCGTGCGTCTTAACCCCCAGGCTTGGGAGATATGCAACGGCGGCAGCCTTGTCATCAGTGCCACCGGCTCCGACCGCTACCGCTGGACCGACGACGGGACATTCACCGACAGTACCTCACACACCTATACATTCAATGGCAACGGCTCTACCAGCAGCCAGACGTTCATACACGTGGCAGGTGAATCGGCCAACCACCTATGCCAGGCCGACACTACCATCTCTATCGTGGTTTATCCCGGACCCAATATTCACCTAACCATCGAGGATGTTGACTCCATAGCCCCACGCACATGGGAAATATGCGCTGGCGACAGCGTCATGTTCTTCGCCACAGGAGGATACTATTACCAATTCCCAGGACAGTCAGAGGCCGCCCGTCCCGTCCGACACCGTTACCACCCATTGCCCACAGGCCCCGATACCTCTACATATATATTATATGGCGAGAACTTCAACCACCAATGCAGCGGCTACGACTCCCTCACTATCATTGTCAACCCCCTGCCCAACGTGGCTCTGGACGCCTCGCGATCAGAGGTTTGCATGGGCGATACCGTGACCTTCACAGGCTCGGGAGCTACACAATATGCCTGGTTCGGAAATATGTCATTCTCCACCCTGACGACACAAGTGGTCACCGTCGACCAACCAACACAGTACCTCCTGTGGGGCAAGGATATGAAAGGCTGCCGCAACTTTGACACCATTACAGTTAACGCACTCCCCATCCCCGTAGTACATCTCACGGCTTCCGCAGACACCATCTGTCAGGGATTCTCCACCACCCTCACCGCCACCGGCGGCGTACAGTATGCCTGGGGAATCACTCCTTTGTATTACGATAGCTTGAATACCCAAGTCATCACCCCGCTGCACGACACGGTGGTATACGTCTGGGGCAACAACTACAATGGCCTCTGCGCCAGTATGGACAGTATCCTCATCACCGTGCTGCCCGTGCCCTCCGTGCAGATTGTTGCCGACAATGCCGCCCTCTGTTGGGGTGACACGGCACAGCTGACAGCCGTATGCTCCGAGAACACGTGGGCATGGCGGGAAGGAACGGGTGCCTGGGGACCATTCGTCAATACCCCTTGGGTGATATCGCCCCAGGACAGCACCTGGTACTACATAGCTACGCAGTCGGCCAACGGATGCTATGCCTACGACTCCCTGTTGGTGGAGGTACATCCCTTCTATCATGTGCATCTGAATGGCGACACCAACGTATGCCAAGGCGACAGCCTGCTCATCACCGCCACTGGTTCCAACCTCTACGCCTGGGGAAACAGTACCTCATTCTCCTCAATCTCATGGCGGTATGTGACACCGCATAGTGACACCCTCATCGTTGTCCATGGCACAGCCCGCGACAGCGTCTGCCGTACCACTGACACCCTCCCCATCCACGTCCATGCACGTCCCAATCTATACGTAGACCCCGAGACAACCACCGTATGCCTGGGCGACAGCATCATCATCTCCGCCTCTGGTTGCGAGCAATACCGCTGGATGGAGGATTCCGAATTCGGCCTTCACAACGGCTATCATGTCTACCGCCCGCAGACCTCGATGACCTACATCATCACCGGCAGCATGCCTGGCGGCGTATGTATCGTGACAGCCCCCATCGAGATGACCGTCATTGACACTCCTCTTGTACAGTTCACGGGTGCTCGGGACATCTGCTTGGGCGACAGTGTACGCCTGACGGCATCGGGCGGAACAGAATATGCTTGGGACAACAGCACTACCTTCAGCACCTCGGGCTATCACAACGACATGCCTACCACCCTCGGCAGCCATACCTACCAGGTGGCTGCACGGGTACACAGCCTTCATTGTACAGGACGTGCCTCGGTGGCGGTAGAGGTGCACCCTGTCCCCGTGCTGACACTCAGTGTCGACGACAGCATCTTGTGTTATGGCGACGAGGCCACCCTGACGGCCTCTGGTGCCTACCAGTACTCATGGAACATCTTTGGCATTCCGCTAACGGGCAACTATACCACTGACAGTCATTATGTAGTCATTCCTCCAATCACAACACAATACCTCGTCTATGCCACTGACAGCATGATGCTTTGTGCCGACACCCAGAGCATCACCATCACAGTCAACGCATTACCCATCGTTACACTCACCGCTGACACCACTGAGATTTGCATTGGCGACAACGTTTTGCTACGTGCCAGCGGTGGTCAAGTCGGATACACCTGGAACGACACCTACCCATACACCACGCAAGACTCCCTCATCCTCACCCCCCAACAGGACGGCATCGTCCGCCTGCAGGGTATCGACAGCAATGGATGTATCAACCGCGACAGTGTCCTCATCTCGCTCCACTCTCCCTTCCAGCCCTACACGCACGACGACCACCATGTGGCGGTTCACGTCTATCCCTCGGTGACTGCCGCCATTGACCACGGGCAGATATGCCTCGGCGACAGCGTCACCCTCACCGCATCGGGAGCACAGCAATACCGCTGGATTAACATGGGCGACAGCCCGCTCAACCCCATCGGCGACAGGCCTTCGGCGAGTCGCACCTATATCGTCGAAGGGCAGATGGCCTACGGCTGTCCCGACAGCGACACCGTCAGCGTCCAGGTGTTCCTCTATCCGCCCGTCAGTGTCAGCGCCAATGCCTCGGAGTTGTGTGTAGGCGACACCCTCTGGCTGACCGCTAGCGGCGCCTCTCGTTATTCATGGGATGATGGTAGCTATGCCACCGACAGTGGCTATTGGGTTGTGCCGCCTGTAGGCTCTCATACCTATCTGTTGCGTGGCGCCACCGACAACCTGCTCTGCGCCTCTACCGATACTGCCCGCGTCACCGTCTACCCCTATCCCGACATGACCCTTCGGGGTGCGGTCCGCTGGTGTGAAGGCTCGGAGGTGGTTCTCGTGGTAGACCATCCCGCCGACACCCTTCGGTGGACCTCCATCCCCCCCGATGCCTCGCTTGCTGGGCAGGAACACGAGGACACCCTCCGTCTCCATCCCTCGGTATCCACCCTTTACCAACTCCACGGCACGAGCCACAACTGCTCAGTCGACTTGGAGCATCCTGTCGAGATTGTTCCCTACCCTCGATTGCGACTTACCGCCACTGACGACCGTATCTGTATCGGCGACAGCGTCCTCCTGACCGCCTCGGGGGGTGAGCTGTACGCTTGGAATGGCTCACTCACTGGCTATAACCAATACACCGTCACCGACACTGTGTACTACCGACCCTCCATCACGGGCATTTATCCTGTCGTCGCCACTACGTATGATACCCTTTGCTCCGTCATTGATAGCGTATACATCTGGGTCGACACTGTTCCCCTCCTCTCCATCGAGGGCAGCGACAGCGGTTGTATTGGTCGCACAACGACGCTGATAGCCCATTCCGACGTCCCCATCCTTTGGACTGCGACGCCCTACGACGCGAGCCTGGACACTCAAAGCTCGATGTTTACCGTCGTTGTCTCGCCGCGCGAAGAGACCCTCTACAAGATAGAAGGGTATAGCGGAAGATGCTACGGGTGGGCACAACATGTGGTACGCACCGGCATCATCCCCGAGGCTGGCGGCATCGCGATCCCCATGCGTGTGCGGCGAGGGGAGGCTGACATTGAACTTGTCAACCGCAGCCACGACGAAGAGGGGTTCTATTGGGTGTTCCCCGATAGTAGCAGACGCTTTGGCGACCACTACACCTACCAAATAGCCCCCTCGTGGATGGGCGACACCTTCCCCGTATACATCGTAGCCTACCGTGGTGGATGCTCCGACACAGCCCATATTCCCATCGTCCTCTACAACGATGAGCAATGGGCATCTAATGTGTTCACCCCCAATGAAGAAACCAACAACCGCTTCTTTGTCCCGCTCCTCAACAAAGACGATTTCCACGTTGAGATCTTCAACCGCCGTGGTCTGAAGGTCTACGAGAGTGATAATCCCGATGAGGGCTGGGATGGCCGCAGTCGGGGTGTCCTTTGCCCACAAGCCACATACGTCTACCGTGTGCGCACTTCACCCAAGGGAAGTTCTGAGATAAAATATGTCTATGGTACTGTAACACTGCTGCGATGAACCAGAAAAGCACCACATTCCTCCTACTCCTGGCTATGGCCATCGGTGTCATCATAGGCTTGATGACGGCCCCTCGTTTTCGGTTATCCTCATCATCCCACAATACGCTGGTAGATAATACGGCGTTTGTCGCCGAGGCGCTCGAAGACATGTATGTTGACAGCCTCTCCACCGATACGCTGAACCCCCTCTTCCTCAACAGCCTGCTCAACACTCTCGACCCACACAGCTATTACCTACCGCCTTCCGACGCCAAGGATCATGAGGAACGTACCCGAAGCAGTTTCTTCGGCATCGGACTGACACTCAGCCTTGTCGATGGTCATCTTTATGCCAGCGAGATATTCGAGGATTCCCCCGCACAGGCGGCAGGCATACACCCCGGCGACCGCATCCTGGCCGTCGACGACACCCCGATAGACAGCACCATTCTCTTCCCCGACTGGCACAAGGTGATAGACCTCATCCGCGGCCCGAGAGGGACATTGACCAAACTCACCATTGAACGCGGCAGCCAAAACAAACCACTCGTGGTGGGCATCCGTCGCAATGCCATCTTCACCCCCTCTGTCCAGGCGGCCTTTATGATGGACAAGACCATGGGATATATTCTCATCGATAGTTTTACCTTAACCACGGACAGGGAGTTCCGTCAGGCACTGCAACAGCTGAAAGCAGAAGGTATGCAGCATCTGATACTCGACCTTCGCGGGAACCCGGGAGGAAGCCTTGCCGCCTCACTGGGCGTTGCCGACGAGCTGTTGCCCAAGGGCGACTTGATGGTATTCACACAAGGCGTCCATCAACGTCGCAAAGATTATGTGGCCTCGGGAGGAGGCGCCTTTGAAGAAGGGCGGCTGACAGTGCTTATTGATGAACTCTCCGCCAGTGGCAGCGAGGTGGTGGCCGGCGCCCTCCAAGACAATGACCGTGGGGAAATCATCGGGCGCAGGACCTTTGGCAAAGGGCTTGTACAGGAAGGCCTGGAGATGCCCGACGGGGGGATGCTCTTCATCACCACACAACGCTACTACACCCCCTCGGGACGATGCATACAACGCCCGTATAACGATGGCGCAGAAGCTTACTATACGGAACACATCATCAATATCCTCACAGATATCAACAACATAGACACCCTCCCGCTGCACGCCGACAGCTCTCAGTTGTTCTACACCAAGAAAGGACGCAAAGTGTACGGCGGCGGCGGTATCCTGCCCGACAAGGTGCTTCCCCTCCAGGTAGACAAGCAAAGCGAGTACATCGGTCTGCTTGCACGCTCCAGGGTGCTGCCCGACATGGCAACCCTTTACGTGCATGAGCATTACGACGAACTCATCAAGAAGTATCCCACAATCGAGTCCTTCAAGCGGAACTACGTTGTTTCCCCCCAGCAATGGCAATCATTGGTGGACAAAGCCAAGGCCGTAGACACCGCTAACGCATTCAATATCACACAGATCAAAACCATTGCTTGCAACAGGTTCAAGGGGTACATAGCCCGTTGCCTGTACAGTGGCGATGCCTACTATAAGTTTACCCTCACTGATGACCCCGACATCAAAAAGATCATTGAAAAATAGACAAATATGAAGAAGTTACTTGCCCTTTTGGTTGTTAGCACATGCTTCATGGCTTGTGCCTTTGCACAGAAGACCACCCTTAGCATCACCCTTGAAGGGATACCCGACAACACAGCTGCCATCCTGAGAAAGGTGGTGGGTAACCGTCTGGAATATTTTGATACACTGAAGTCTACACAAAAAATCAGCCTCGACATCCAGGAGCCTACGCTATATGTGCTTGACAACAATCAGCCCCAGGGAGCCCAGTGCCACCTCATGATGGAACCCGGCGAGAAGGCTGTCGTCAAGATTCTTTACGTCGAGAATCAAATCGCATTCAAAATCATGGAATGCACAGGCTCAAAGAACATCGAACTCTACCGCCAGTTCTCCGACATCCTCCTTTCCGGCATCAATCCCACGATGCAGGCACTCATCCCCGGGCAGGTAGAAAACCTGCTGCACAACAACAGCAATATCCTCATCAGCGCCTTTCTGGTCACCTTCTTCGACCAGCAGTTTGAGCAATATTCCAAGCTCTATGTGGAGGTCCGCGACGCGTTGAAGCCCAAATATGCAAATAATGCGTTTGTACAGCAACTCGACACCAAACTCAAAGGACTGCTGCTTCCCGGCATGGATGCTCCTGACATCGAGATGAAAGACCCCGACGGCAACACACGGCGCCTGTCAGACCTCCGCGGCAAGGTGGTGCTGCTCGACTTCTGGGCCTCATGGTGCGGCCCTTGCAGGCACGAGAACCCCAACGTGGTGAATATCTACAACAAATACCACGCCCAAGGTTTCGATATATTCAGCGTCTCTCTCGACAAGACACGCGATGCCTGGCTCAAAGCCATCCGCGACGACAAACTGGTTTGGGAGAACCATGTCAGCGACCTCAACGGATGGACCTCATCGGGCGGCAAGACCTATGGAATCATGTCCATCCCGGCCACCGTCCTCATCAGTCCTGATGGCAAGATCATCGCCCGCAACCTCCGCGGCCAAGAACTTGAGAAAGCCATCGCCGATGCATTGAAACAGCAATAAGAACTTTCCCTAGTACCTCCTAGTCTCACTAGTACGTCCTAGAAATAAAAAATAAAATATGATTACCACAACCCAGATAGAAATGGCCCTGAGCCATGTCAACGACCCCGACTTGGGTCGCAGCCTGACAGAGTTGGGCATGATTGAAAATATCAAAGTCGACGGACAGAAAGTCTCCTTCGACCTGGTTCTCACCACCCCCGCCTGCCCCATGAAGAAACGCATGAGCGACGACTGTGTCAATGCCATCCACGAATATGTGGACCGCAACGCCGAGGTGGAGATCAACCTGACCTCCCGAGAGGTGAAACAGCCCGACCCGCACGAGCTGATGCCTGGCGTGAAAAACGTCATCGTCGTGGCCTCCGGCAAAGGTGGCGTGGGCAAGAGCACCGTGGCAGTCAACCTGGCAGTGTCGCTGGCAAAGACGGGTGCCTCAGTAGGCCTCATCGATGCCGACATCTACGGTCCTTCCATCCCCATCATGTTCAACATAGGCGAGAACGACATCTATGGAGAACAGCACGACGGCAAGACTTATATGCAACCCGTGGAACGCTATGGTGTCAAACTGATGTCCATCGGCTTCCTCGTCGACCCCGACAAAGCGCTTGCCTGGCGCGGCCCCATGGCCTCGGGCGCACTCAAACAGCTGGCCACCGAGACATGGTGGGGCGAGATAGACTATCTCGTTGTCGACATGCCCCCGGGAACAGGCGACGTACAACTCACCCTGGCACAGACACTTCCTGTCACGGGTGCCATCATCGTCAGCACCCCCCAGCAGGTGGCGCTGGCCGACGTGGTGCGGGGAGTACAACTCTTTGAGACACTTAACATCCCCGTCCTCGGCTTCGTGGAGAACATGGCCTACTTCACCCCCGCCGAATTGCCCAACAATAAATACTACATCTTTGGCAAGGAAGGCTGCAGCCGCCTGGCCAAGGAAACAGGCACGCCCTTGCTGGGACAGATACCCCTGGTGCAAAGCATCGCCGAAAGCGGCGACAACGGCAAGCCCGTATCGCTTTGGAACGATACCGAGACCCCCGAAAGCAAAGCCTTCATGGAAGTGGCAGAACGCACCATCGCCGAGATTTGCAAGCTCCAAGCCAAATAATTTCAAAATCAAATAACATGACCGACCAAGAAAAAACCATCATTGAACCCCGCGTAAAGAACGCTCTGGACCAGATACGCCCCTATCTACAGCAGGATGGTGGCGATGTAGAATATGTCGACATGACCAACGAAGGCGTCGTCATCGTCCGCCTTAAAGGACACTGTGGCACCTGCCCCCATGCCCTCCAGACACTCAAACAGGGCATCGAGACAGCCATCAAGCGTGTCATACCCGAAGTCAAATCCGTAGAAAGAATATGATTTATACAAAGACTGGCGACAATGGTACCACCTCGCTGGTAGGTGGTACCCGTGTGTCGAAATGCGACCCTCAAGTTGAGGCTTACGGCACTGTCGATGAACTCAATGCCCAGATAGGTCTCCTTGCCGAAATGCTGCGCCCGGAGAATTCGTCCTGGCTCCCAATTCTCAAAGAGATACAAAACAACCTCTTCATCATCCAAACGCTTCTGGCTACGGAACCCGACTGCGAATATCAACTTCCACCCCTGCCCGACGGGGCTGTCAAAGGGCTGGAGCAGCACATCAACCAGCTGCAGGAGAGTCTCCCAAAACTGCACAGTTTCGTCATCCCCGGGGGTACCCTTGCAGGAGCACAATGCCATGTGGCACGGACCGTATGCCGCCGCGCAGAAAGACGTATCGTACAGATGACAGAAACGGTCACGGTAGTCCCTGAAATACGACACTATATCAACCGCCTATCAGACTTCCTTTTCGTCCTCTCACGCCATCTGGTAGTGGCAGCAGGTGCAGAAGAATTGTTGTATAACAGTTAATTAGAAAAAAGATAGAAAAAGTATTTGCAAGTTCAGGAAAAAAGTGTACTTTTGCAAAATAAAATAGAGGTAAGAAACGTATCTACAAGCCTGTAAACAAAGGAAATAAGTTCTATGTATTGGACTCTTGAATTAGCAACAAAATTAGAGGATGCCCCTTGGCCGGCAACAAAAGACGAGTTGATTGACTACGCACAGCGCACAGGTGCTCCTATGGAAGTGATTGAAAACTTGATGGAGATTGAAGACGAAGGCGATCCCTACGAGAACATCGAAGATCTTTGGCCTGACTATCCCACAAAAGAGGATTTCTTTTTCCAAGAAGACGAGTACTAAGTGAAGATTTCTTTCATTGGCTCCGGCAACGTAGCCACACATCTCGCCCTTGCATTCCGTGGTTGTGGTCATTTCATCGACCAGATTTATTCACCTCATTTCTCACACGCAGAGTTACTCGCCCAACGCGTAGGGGCAGAGCCGATCAGCGACATCCATCAGCTGCATAAGGATGCCGATGTCTATATCCTCGCCATTAGCGACAATGCGCTTTTTGATTTAGCCCTGGACCTGCATTTTGGCGACGCCCTGGTGGTCCACACCTCGGGCGCCACATCGATAGAGGTCTTGAAGCATGTCAGCAGCCGCTACGGCGTCATCTGGAGCCCCCAGACGTTCAACCGTGACGTGGCTATGGAGTACAGCGAGTTGCCTTTCTGCATTGAAGGAAACACCCCGGTGACTACCAAGACGATTGCCGACCTCGTCGGGAGCATCTCGACTCTGATTTACCATACCACTCAAGAGCAACGCCAGTACCTACACTTAGGGGCAGTTTTTGTAAACAACTTCACCAACGGTCTGGTGGGTCTGGCACAGGAAATCTGCCGGAAGCATGATGTGCCCTTCGAGGTACTACATCCGATAATGCTTACCACGGCAAGACGTGCGCAATATGGCGATGTGCGCCATCATCTGACAGGGCCTGCCATCCGGCACGACGACAAAACCCTCAACGCCCACCGCCGATTGCTGAAGGATGACCCGCAGATATTGAACATCTATAATGAGATGACATCTGTCATTCAGGAGGTATTGGATGATTGACACCCACACCCATCTATACGACGAAGCCTTTGACGACGACCGCCACGAAGCCATACAACTTGCTGTGGCTGCGGGTGTCGACCACATGATTTTGCCAGGCATCGACAGGAAGAGCCATGAACGTCAGGAGGCACTTGCAGCGCAATACCCGCAATATTTCCACCAGATGATAGGATTGCACCCTACATCCGTCGACCAGGATTTAGAGGAGGAACTGCGTGATGTGGAGGAGCGTCTATTTTCTCAGCCTAAAGGTCATTATGTGGCCGTCGGGGAGATTGGCCTCGACCTTTATTGGGACACGACGTACCTTGAACAGCAACGTGAGGTGTTGCTACGACAAATGCAATGGGCAGAAGAGCTTGACCTACCCGTCTGCCTACATGTCCGCAAGGCCTATAACGAACTATTCGGGTTGCTGAAAAAGCTCAATCGCCCCCGCTACCGCGGTGTAATGCATTGTTTCGGAGGCAGTCTGCAAGAGGCCTACAAGGCCATCGAGATGGGTTTTCATTTGGGCGTAGGAGGCGTGGCCACCTTTAAGAATGCCACCCTTGGCTATATTGCCGCTACCGTCCCACTGGAGAGTATTGTTTTAGAGACCGACGCCCCCTACCTGGCACCTGTCCCCTACCGTGGTAAACGCAATGAGAGCGCTTATATCCCTGTCATTGCCAAACATATCGCCACCCTGCGGGGTATCACTTTCGATGAGGTTGCCGAGGCCACCACGCAGAACGCCAAAAGCCTATTCCGGATAGATTAAGTATTTCTTGCGGATTTCCTTGAAATGCTCCAAGTCCGCCTGCCACGAGGCGCGGATTTCATCTTCGTTGGTGCCATTTACAATCTGCTTGAGGAGGTCGCCATTGCCAGCAAGTTTGTTGAAGAAACCGTTGTTAAGAAAGAAAAAACCGTTTCTAGTGTAATTGAACATGTGGTATAGGTAGGCGAGGTCAAACTTGGCGGGGACGTCTATGTCACGTAAGTCGAGACCATAATATCGTTTATCACTCCCCTCAGGATTGAACGAAAAAGGATCAGCATATCGCACGCTATCGAGCCAAAATCTAACGTCCCACTCAACCCCTGTGGGGAATGGTGTACCGATGACTTCGAAAGGCCATTCCGTACCTCGTCCGACGCTGACGGTGGTACCCTCAAAGAGGCAAAGGCTGGGGTAGAGGGCGATGGCGTGGGCGTTGCGCAGGTTAGGGGAAGGCGGCACGGGCAACAGATAACCCACGCTGTCGCGTTTGTAGCCCTCCATGGGGACGATGTTGAGTTTGCATTCCACACCACCGGCCAGCCAGTGTTCTCCGTTGATCATACGGGCATATTCTCCAATGGTCATGCCATAGACGATGGGGACAGGGTGCATCCCCACAAAAGAACGGTAGTGGGCAGTGTCGAGGACGGGGCCATCGATATAATGCCCATTGGGGTTGGGGCGGTCGAGGACAAGGAGAGGAATGTGGTTTTCGGCACAGGCCTCCATGACATAATGGAGCGTGGAGAGGTAAGTATAGAAACGGCAGCCGACATCCTGCAGGTCGAAGACAACCCAATCCACATCCTTCAACTGTTCGGGCGTGGGTTTCTTGTTCTTGCCATAGAGCGAGATGATGGGAATACCCGTCTTGGGGTCGACGCTGTTGTCCACCTTGGCCCCTGCCGCCGCTGTGCCCCGGAAGCCATGTTC